>Ga0115002_10005070_pt1 | contig 15681 bp, 16 predicted proteins | sample ArcticOcean_MG_C_8_FD_89576 | JGI IMG/M metagenome (GOLD analysis project Ga0115002, IMG submission 89576) | Marine microbial communities from western Arctic Ocean - ArcticOcean_MG_CB11_86 | ecosystem: Environmental > Aquatic > Marine > Oceanic | place: Arctic Ocean: Canada Basin | collected... | reverse complement strand
GATACTATATTTGTTTCAGGAATGGGTACAAAAATAATTGTTTTAGGAGAAATGGGAGAACTTGGTAAAGAAGTTGCTAAGTTCCATAAAGAAGTTTCTGAATACGCGAAAACAAGAGTTGATAGCTTCTTCTGTTTAGGTGATTTATGGAAAGAAGGCGTAAAGATTTTTGGTGAAAAAGGAATTCTATTCTCTTCTCAAGAAGAACTTATCGATCATGTGTCTTCTATGCTAGAAACTGATACAGTTATTCTGGTGAAAGGCTCTAGATCCTCTAGAATGGATATAGTTGCTGATAAATTAAAGGAATTCTAATGCTACTACCTTTATTTGATTACCTTGCTAATTTTGTTGGACCCTTTAGGGTCTTTGAGTTCTTATCTGTTAGAGCAATAGCGGCCACATTAACTGCTTTGCTTTTCTCTTTAATATTAGGGCCAAGATTCATTAATAAAATGAGAGATAGTCAAGTAGGACAAGTAGTTAGAGAAGAAGGCCCTGAAACTCACCTCATAAAACAAGGCACACCAACAATGGGAGGCACTCTCATACTTAGTTCAATATTTATTAGTTCTCTTTTATGGGGGGATTTGCTGAATAGATACTTGTGGGTGGCCTTGGGAATGACAACTTCATTCGGTGTCTTGGGTTGGTTTGATGATAGGCTAAAAATTAAACACAAGTCGAGCGATGGCATTTCGGCAAGGCAGAAGATACTTTGGCAGAGTATTTTTACTTTAATAGGCTGTTTTTATCTGTTCTATAGCCATATAAATATTGAAGAAATAAGTTTAATTGTACCTTTCTTCAAAGACATCTCTATTCCTCTTGGGGTAGGCTTTGTAGTTATTTCTTATTTTGTCATTGTTGGAACTAGTAACGCAGTTAATTTAACTGATGGTTTGGATGGTTTAGCTATTCTACCTTGCGTTATGGTTGCCGCAGGTCTTGGTTTGATAGGGTATGTTTCTGGAAATATAATCTATTCTGACTATTTGAATATTCCTTACTTACCTGGCACAGGAGAAATGTTAGTTTTTTGTGGAGCTTTAATGGGCTCTGGCATTGGTTTCTTATGGTTTAACACGTATCCTGCGCAGGTCTTTATGGGAGATGTTGGCTCATTATCACTTGGTGCGGCCTTAGGAACCGTTGCTGTAATTATAAGACATGAATATATTTTATTTATCATGGGGGGCTTGTTTGTTATTGAAGCTCTATCAGTAATAGTTCAAGTTATTTCGTTTAAATTAACCGGTAAAAGAGTTTTTAAAATGGCTCCTCTTCATCACCATTACGAATTAAAAGGTTGGCCAGAACCCAGAGTGATAGTTAGGTTCTGGATTATAACTTTTATGCTAGTTCTTTTAGGTTTAGCTATGTTGAGATTACGTTAACTTCTTAAGTAAGTTGAACAAAAAAAATTTAATTCTGGGGTATGGCCAGACTGGTGTGAGTATTGCGAAGTATTTACATAAACAAGAAATTCCTTTTGTTGTGATGGAAACCAGAAAAGATTTAATAGAAATAAAATGGCTTACAGATCATGGTTATGAATTCTCAAATGTATTTGATAAAGATATTCTAGATCAAATTTCAAAAGTATATGTAAGCCCAGGAATTACAACTAATAATCCAGTCCTGATGGCGGCTAAGGTCTTAAATATAGAGATAGAGACCGATATTGATATTTTCTTAAAACTCCATTCATGCACTAAGATTTTAATATCAGGAACTAATGGAAAAACAACTGTTACCTCCATGGCATATAAGCTTTTTACCGATTACTTAGGTGAAAAAAAAGTTGAGGCTCTCGGCAATATAGGCAATCCAGTTTTAGATAGCATTGATAAGGAGTTTGAAGTAGCGCTTGTAGAAATTTCTAGTTATCAACTGGAGTTAAGTTCTTCAATCTCTTCTGATATTGCAGTTCTTCTTAATGTTACCCAAGATCATTTAGACAGGCACTCTTCTTTTGAAGAGTATAAAGCTATTAAAAATAAGGTTTTTAATGAAAGTAAAATAGTAATTAAAGATGACCTGTCAGGTTTAAGCACCAAAAAATGCTTATACTTTAAGGAAATCTTTAATGAGTATATTAATTGTTTTGATGATTTGCATGATGAATGGCCTCTGCATGATATAGAAAATATTAAAGCTACAATATCGATGCTTTTAGCTTATTTAGTTCTCAAACAAGAAATAAGCTTTGATGATAGATCGGAGTGGGAATATTTTATAAAGAATTGTTTGGGTATTCTTAATTCGTTTCAGCGTTTGCCTCATAGATATGAATCTCTGGGTTTAAAAGGTGGTATAACTTATATCAATGATTCTAAGGCAACTAATGTAGCTTCCACTTTAAAAGCGTTGGACTCAGTTTACGATAAGTATGGAGAAGGTAGGACAATTTTAATTTGCGGAGGTGATTCTAAAGGGCAAGATTTTAATGAATTGAAGGCTATTCAAAGAAACTTATTAAAGAAAGTTTATATTTTTGGAATACATAAAGATTTAATTGCCTCCTCTATAAGGAATCTTACAGATGTTGAATTAGTGAAGGACTTGGAGGAAGCTATAAAAAAGATAATTACATATGCAGTCAATGGAGATGTGGTTATTCTCTCTCCAGCTTGCTCGAGCGTAGACATGTATAAAGATTACAAGGAGAGAGGAGAAGAATTTAGGAGATTGATAGATTCTGTCTGAGCTTATGAACAACTTTAGTGACCTTTTTAATTCTATAGATCTTTCTAAGATAGATTTTTTCTTTTTTTCTTTATTCTTTCTGGTCTCAATATGTGGATTATTAATATTAGCTTCTGCTTCCATGCATTTCTCAGATTCAGTTACAGGGTTGCCATTTAACATGCTATTGAAACAGTCAATTCATTTTGTTATAGGTTTCATGCTATTAATAGTTATTGGCTTTACACCGCTTTCAGTTTGGGAGAGATTCGATAGATTGTTGCTTTTTTTTGGTATGTTTCTCTTACTTCTTGTTTTTATACCTGGGATTGGAGTGGAAGTGAATGGAGCAAATCGCTGGATAAGAATAGGTGGTTTTGGGCTTCAACCTTCCGAAGTTATGAAATTTATAAGCATAATTTACATATCAGCCTATTCGGTAAGAAGAATTACAGATCTACAGACTCATTGGTTTGGGTTCTTTAAGCCTGCTTTTCTTATAATTTTAGTAGTCTCTCTTATACTTTTACAACCAGACTTAGGAACTTCTGTAGTTATTCTTGCAACTGTCTTAGGAATACTTTTTTTAGCAGGGGTTCACTTAAAGCAATTCTTATTAGTGCTCTTTTTAGCTCTAACAGGAATCTTGGCTCTTATTGTCTTTGTACCATGGAGGTGGGAGAGAATAATTTCTTTTACAGACCCTTGGAGTGATCCTTTTGGGACCGGATACCAATTAACACTTTCTCTTATGTCTATTGGTAGAGGAGATTGGTTCGGGGTGGGGCTTGGAGAGGGTTTAATGAAAATGGGCTATCTTCCAGATGCTCAAACAGATTTTATTTATTCTGTTTTAGTTGAAGAAATAGGTCTGCTTGGAGGAATAGTAATAATCAGTCTTTTATTTGGTTTAGCTTTTAGATGTTTTTATATCGCTAAACAGGCTTTAATAAAGAACCAGTACTTTGGTTTTTTTGCAGCCTACGGAGTAGCCATCCTCCTGGGACTCCATACTTTTATAAATGTAGGTGTCGCTTCAGGTTTGCTACCAACCAAAGGGCTTACTCTTCCCTTTATTAGCTACGGAGGAACAAACTTATTGGTGATGTGCTCCCTTATAGGGTTAGTGTTAAGAATTGATTATGAGGCAAAAGTAGCAATGCCCGTTGCGAATGTTTCTAGAAGGGCATCTTTCTGATGAAGATTTTTATCGTAGCAGGAGGAACGGGTGGACATGTTTATCCTGCACTATCTGTTGCTAGGGAATTTAAGAAAAAATCAACAGAAGTAATTTGGGTTGGAAGAAAAGAGTCTCTTGAGGAAGATATTGCAAAAGAAGAAGGATTTAATTTTATAACATTATCTGTTTCAGGATTTTTAGGAAAACAAATTGGAGGAAAGATTAAAGCCATATTTGAACTATGCCTTGCTTTTATTCAAGCTATTTTCTTATTGGTTAAATTCAAACCAGATCTTATTTTTTCTACAGGAGGTTACTTGAGTTTACCTGTTGGTTTAGCTGCTCCTTTTTTGAGAACCCCACTATTCATTCACGAACAAAATAGTGTGGCTGGTTTATCAAATAGAATTCTAAATAAATTTTCAACGACCACTTTTGAAGGTTTTCCAGGTGCATTCAAGACAACAAATAAAAGTAAGTTTGTTGGCAATCCCATTAGAGAAGAACTCTTTAAGCAATTCCAAAATACATATAAAATTAATAAAGATTTTAACATTCTTGTCTTGGGTGGAAGTCAAGGGTCTTTACAATTAAATGAGATTTTTATTAAAGCTCTAGAAGGTTCTAATAACTCCCAGCACTGGAATATTGTTCATCAAGCTGGAACAATAGAATTTACTTCCCTAAAGAAAAAATATTTAGATTTATCAGTAAAATATGAAGTTCTAGAATATATTAAAAATATTGGTCAAGAGTACCAGAAGGCTGATTTAATAATTTCTAGATCAGGAGCCATGACTGTAAGTGAAATAGCAGCCTTTGGTAAACCTGCAATATTAATACCTCTTCCGTGGGCCACTGATAATCATCAGTACTATAATGCTCTTTATCTGAAGAACTTAGGTGGAGCAGAGATAGTAGAGTCAAGTTTAGATAGTGCCTTGTCTTTGATTGACCTTATCTCAGATATAGAACAAGACACAGAAAGAAGAATACAAATGGGCAAGAATGCAAAAAATGCTTTTAATTCTTCATCAGTAAAAGAAATATATAAATTTATTAATGAAAAAATTTAGATCTAGTTTATCAAAAATATTTTTTGTTGGAATAGGCGGAAGCGGCATGAGTGGCATAGCTGAAGTTCTATTAAATTTAGATTATGAGGTTTCAGGATCTGATATTTCTGATTCAGAAATAATAGATAGATTGAAGTTAATGGGAGCAAAGATTTTTATAGGACATAAGGCTTCTAATTTAGAACAAGCTGAAATGATAGTAGTTTCCAGCGCTATAGATAGCAAGAATCCAGAATTAATTGAAGCCAAATTAAGAGGAATACCAGTTCTAGCTAGAGCTGAAATGCTATCTAGCTTAATGAATATGAAAAGAGGTATAGCAATAGCAGGAACTCACGGTAAAACAACCACAACAAGTTTAGTTGCATCTATTTTCACAGAAGCAAATTTAGATCCCACCTTTATTAATGGCGGAATTATTAATAGTTTTGCCTCTAACGCTAAATTAGGAAAAGGCGATTACCTTGTAGCAGAGGCTGATGAGAGTGATCGATCTTTTTTAATGTTACAACCCTCTTTAGCTATTATTACTAATATTGAAGAAGACCATCTTATTAATTATGAGAATGATTTTGAAAACTTACGTCAAGCTTTCCTGGATTTTGTAAAAAAATTACCTTTTGATGGCCTCTTAATAAGTTGTGGTGATGATCCGGAAATTAGAAAGCTTTTGCCTAAATTCTCAAGACCTAATGTAACTTATGGTTTTGATGAAATAAATGATTACGTTATAAGTAATTATGAACCTGATGAGTTCAGGTCTAATTTCTTATTAAGTTACGAAGGTCAAGTAATCCAAATAGACTTTAACATGCTTGGTAGGCATAACGCCCTTAATGCATGTGCAGCATGTGCATTGGCAATAGAAGAAGGAATTGACATACCAACAATTCAAGATGCTTTAAAGAACTTCATGGGTATAAACAGACGAATGCAGGTATTAGGTAGTATAAATATTAAGGGTTCAAACTCAATGCTAATAGATGACTATGGGCATCATCCTTCGGAAATCAGAAGTACGATAGATTCTATAAGAGAATCCTATCCTAAAAAAAAATTGACTATGGTGTTTCAGCCTCATAGATATTCTAGAACTAAAGATTTGTTTGAGGAGTTTATAGAAGTTTTGCAGTTAGTTGACCACTTAATATTGTTAGATATCTATCCTGCAGGTGAAGAGTTAATTAAGAATTATGAGAGTAAAGATTTGTTAGCTAGATTACAAGATACAACCTTAAATGTTTGTCTATCAAAAGAATCGAAAATAAATATACCTATTGAAGAAGCTTTAGGTGGCGAAGAAGGCATTTTGTTAATGCAAGGTGCAGGGAATATTTCAAAAATTTCAGAGTCTATCAAAAAGAGTTATAGCAATTAGATGAAAGATTTGAAGACATCTTTTCTAGATAATAAAGAAGTAGCAGTTCTTATGGGTGGTTGGTCTGCAGAACGAGAGATATCTTTAAAATCTGGGAACGCTGTTTTAAAAGCCCTAAAGGAGATGAAAATAAATTCAAAAGCAATAGACCTTGTTTCCCCTGAAGACTCTAAATTGCTTGTAAAAGATTTTGATATTGCATTTATAGCCCTTCATGGTCGAGGAGGCGAAGATGGTTTTATTCAAGAGTTATTATCTGATCAAGGAATATTGTTCACCGGTAGTAAGTCCAAAGCCTGTAAGTTAGCTATGAATAAAGTTGAGACAAAGAAAATATGGAGAGAAGTTTCATTACCAACCCCAGACTTTGTAGAAATCTCAAAAGCAGGGCAATTGGATATGCAAATAACTCCATTTTTGTCTGGCTCAGATGATATAACTGCTCTAGATAAATCGTTTGTAGTTAAGCCTGCCAATGAAGGATCAAGCTTCGGAATCAGTATAGTTAAACCGGGAGAAGGAAGTTTAGAGGAGGCAATGAAAGAAGCGGTTAAGTACGATGAAACTGTTCTTGCTGAAGCTTTTGTTGACGGTATTGAAATCACAGTAACAATATTAGGAGAAAAAGTATTAGCTCCTGTCACCATAGAAACAGAAGGTATCTTTTATGATTATGAGGCAAAGTATTTAAGCAAAAATACAAAGTATTCGTTAGCAAATCTTAATCCCAACGAGTTAAATACCCTTAAAGATTTTTGTTGGCATGCTTTTACATCTTTAGGATGCGAAGGGTGGGGCAGGGTAGATTTAATAAAAGATAATAGTGGTAATTTCCAACTTATCGAGATTAACACTGTTCCTGGTTTAACTGAAACTAGCTTGGTACCTAAATCAGCAGCATTTGAAAATATTAGCTTTAATCAATTAATACTTGAGATATTACATTTGGCTTGCGCTAATACATAGCCTCAAATAGAATGCTCATCTTTATTACCTTACTCCACGCTTAAAGCGGGAGTTTACAACCAAGGGGTACACATGCGACATTACGAAATAGTATTCTTAGTTCATCCTGATCAATCTGGTCAAACAACTTCAATAATTACCAAGCTAACATCAATAGTTAAAGATTCAGGAGGGACAGTTCATCGTTCCGAAAATATAGGTAATAGAAGGCTTGCCTACCCTATACAAGATCAATTTAAGGCTGCTTATGCACTTTTAAATGTAGAGTGTAGCCAGGTCAGTATTGATGAGATTAAGAATTCTTTTAAATTTAACGATTCAGTTATTAGAAATTTAATTCTTAATACTAAAGAGGCACATACAGATGGTTCAGCTCTATTAGCTCAAACTAAAGAAGATAGTGAAAAAGAAAGTTACGAAGAAGAAAAACAAAGAAAGTATCAAGATGAAAAACAATCAAAAGAAAAGAGTAGGTTAAAAGAAACAGCTCGAAAAGCAGCTGAAACAGAAGCAGCTCGAAAAGTAGCTGAAACAGAAGCAACTCCTGAAGTAGCTGAAACAGAAGCAACTCCTGAAGTAGCTGAAACAGAGAAATAAAATGGCAAAGAAGCAAAAGAAAAATTTTAAGAGAAGAAGAACTGAATTTGATAATCGTCCTAAATTTTGTAAATTTACATCATTGGGTATTAAAGAAGTAGATTTTAAAGATATTAAATTATTGAAAGAGTATATTACTGAAACGGGAAAAATTATCCCTGCAAGGATGACAGGTACTTCTGCTAAATATCAAAGGCAATTAAATAAAGCGGTAAAAAGAGCGCGTCATTTAGCTCTAATACCTTACACAGATTCACACTATCATTAAGAATTATGGAATTAATATTATTAGAACAAGTCGCTCAACTGGGAGAGCCAGGAGATCTGGTTAATGTTAAGTCTGGCTATGGCAGGAATTTTCTAATTCCTTCTGGTAAAGCTGTTCGAGCAGATGAAACTAACAAAGCAGAATATGAAGAAAGAAAATCAGCTCTTTTATCAGCAGAAGCTGACAGGAAAGAAGCTGCCTTGAAACTTGCTACTCAACTTGAAGAAATACAAATAAAGCTAGCTGTTGCGGTATCCGAAGAAGGAACTCTTTATGGATCTATAGGAACGAGAGAAATCTCGGAAGCTATAATTGAGCAAGGAGTAAATATTGAGAAGAGTTCTGTAAGGCTTCCTGAAGGGGCTCTAAAAGAAGTTGGAGACTACCAAGTAGATATAGAACTTCATCCTGAAGTTGTTCAATCAATTTCAGTCATCATTGAAGCTATAACAGAAGAATAAGTTTTAAATTTTAATTGATTTATTCTCTATCAATGGGAGAATAAAAGATCGGTATTGAAATAACTTTTTCTCTTGTCTTATGGTCCAAGAAATATTTAAAAATAAAGAATTACCTTTCTCGATAGAGGCAGAAAAAGCTGTCTTGGGTGGAATCATGCTTAAGAACGAAGCTTGGGACTTGGTACATGTAGTTATAAGAGAGGATGATTTTTATAAAGATGAACATAAGTTAATCTTTAAGACCATTTACAATCTTCAAGATGAAGGAAAACCTGTAGACGTTATAACGGTTCAAGAAGCTATTGAAGGAAATGGAGATCTTCCTAAATTAATTAATTCTGGAGGCAAGGATTATCTAACTCTCCTGGCAAGAGAAACTCCTAGCGTAGCAAATATTGAGAGTTACGCAGACATAATTAAACAAAGATCAAATCTAAGAAAATTAATAATAACTGCTGAGAATATCTCGAAAATTGCTAAAGAGTCAGATGCATCGGGTAGCGATAGAGTTATTGATGAAGCCGAAGAAAGTATTTTAAGCTTAAGAGATGATGTAAGTAGATCAATAGGGCCTAGAACCGCTAAAGAACTATTAGGCCCAGTATATGCTGAGATCCAAGAGTCAGCTGAAAGTGGTAATTCGCTTGTTGGAGTTAGTACTGGTTTTGCAGATATTGATGAAATAACTTTAGGATTACAAAAATCAGATTTAATTGTTATAGCAGGAAGACCTTCTATGGGGAAGAGCGCCTTAGGATTCAATATAGCTGAGAATGTTGCAAAACAAACTGATCAAACTGTACTCCTTTTTTCTATGGAGATGTCCTCTGAACAAGTTATAAGAAGGTTTATAGCAAGTATCTCAAATATAGATATTCAAAGAATTATGAGAGGACAATTACAAGAAGCAGATTGGGAGGGCATTGACAAAGCGCTATCAATATTAAGCAAAAAGAAAATTTTGCTTGATGATACTCCTGCGTTGTCTCCATCTGAAGTAAGAGCAAGGGCAAGAAGAGTTAAGCGTGAGAATCCAGATTTAGCACTTATAGTTATAGACTATATAGGCTTAATGCAAGTTCCTGGAAGAGGAGATAATCGAGTTCAAGAGGTAAGTGAGATAAGCAGATCTTTAAAAGCACTGGCAAAAGAGTTAAACGTGCCCGTGATAGCTCTATCTCAATTAAATAGGGCAGTTGAATCGCGACCGAATAAAAGACCGATTCTCGCAGATTTAAGAGATTCAGGTGCTATTGAGCAAGACGCTGATGTAATTGCATTTGTTTATAGGCATGAATATTATGACGAGAGTGATTTAGAAAGCCGAGGCCAGGCTGAGATAAATATTGCAAAACAAAGAAACGGCCCTACTGGTACTATTAAATTAGCATTTAGAAGAGAGATAGCTACATTCCAAAACTTAGCTAAAAGTGACAGATTCCCAGGCCATTTTTATGACGAGAATGAGGACGATTAATTAATATGAAAGTAAAATATACTGAAGATACCCCAAGAAAGATTCTTGATTATAATCAAGAAGAATTAGAACTTAGCCCTAGTGAAGTTGAAGATATTGCTGAAATCTTCAAGACTCCTCTTACAGGCGCTTATAATTGGGATTACACCATTCAAGATAATAGGATTGCTAAACTATATGAATTAGGTAAGAAACTTAATTGGAATATTTCATTGGATATTGACTGGAATAGACCTCTTATAGTCTCTGATGAAATTCCAGAGATGTTTTGGGATGAATATCCCCCTTACAGAACTTAAAAGATGAAGAAAAGAGAGAATTTCTTAGACATAGAGGCGCAAGTCAATTCAGCCAGTTCCTTCACGGAGAACAAGGAGCTCTTTTAGTTGCATCTCAGCTGGTTTCATGTGCTCCGACTTATCAAGCTAAATTATATGCTGCTTCACAAGCATTTGATGAAGCTAGGCATGTTGAAGCTTTTAATAGATATATTCAAGAACGATCCAAGCTCATGTATCCAATCGGATCAGGCTTAAAAAGTCTTCTTGATAAGATTTTAACCGATAAACGTTGGGATCTTAAACTTATTGGAATGCAGATTATAATTGAAGGTTTAGCTTTAGCTGCTTTTAATACTGCTAAAGCTGTTACGCCGGACCCAGTACTTAAAGATATTCTACATCTGATTATTAGGGATGAGGCAAGGCATGTAACTTTTGGAGTAAATTATCTTGAAGAATACATCGAGAATTTGTCCGAAGATGAAAGAGAAGATAGAGCTATGTTTGCTTATGAAGCTTGTGTTATTAGTAAAGAAAGATTATTTCCTACTGATGTATTTAGACGTTTTGGTTGGGATGAAAATGAAGCTAGAGATTTTTCTAATAATGCCGGCTTTGCTCTCGAATTTCAAAGGTTACTTTTCTCCAGAGTTGTTCCAAATTTATCAAGGATTGGATTATTAACAGATAAAGTGAGACCTTTATATGACAAGCTTGGAGTATTAGAATTTGAATCTTATTCAACTGATGGCGATATTTCTTGGTCAGAACTAGAAAAACCACTAGATTTAACAGGTTAAATAAATAGCTTTGTTCTTGTTCTGCTTTCAGGTTTTTGTTAACCTGTCCTCCCATCTTTAAGAAGATTTATTTACTCTTCTTCTTATAGTTATATTAGATGGAAAATACTAAGACTCGTTTTATATTTGTAACCGGTGGTGTTGTTTCTTCACTCGGCAAAGGCATAGCTTCTGCTTCATTAGGAGCTATTTTAGAGAGCAGAGGACTTTCTGTAACAATCTTAAAGTTAGACCCCTATATCAATCTAGATCCAGGGACCATGAGTCCCTTTCAGCATGGTGAAGTTTTTGTTACTGAGGATGGCTCAGAAACGGACCTTGATCTAGGTCATTATGAGCGTTTTTTAAAGACAAAAATGTCTAGGGTTAATAATTTTACAACTGGACAAATTTACGAAAAAGTTTTAAAGAATGAGAGGAGGGGTGATTATTTAGGCGGTACAGTACAAGTTATACCCCACATAACCGATGAAATAAAAAGAAAAGTAATTGAAGGCGCTGGAGACTCACAAGTAGCCATTGTAGAGATAGGGGGGACGGTAGGAGACATAGAATCTCAACCATTTCTTGAGGCAATAAGGCAAATGAAATTACAACTAGATCAAGAAAGAACATTATTCATACACTTAACCTTGGTTCCTTATTTATCATCGGCAGGAGAAACAAAAACTAAACCAACTCAACACTCTGTTAAAGAGATGCTTTCTCATGGATTACAGCCAGATATATTAATTTGCAGATCAGATAGTGTTATGTCTGAAGAAGATAAAGAAAAAATAGCTTTATTTACTAACGTTAAGAAGAAGGCTGTAATATCAATGCCAAATGTAGATTCAATTTACAAGATTCCTTTAGAGTTAAATAGTCAAAATGTTGATGAACTTGTTGTAGAAAAATTAGGACTGGAATGTTCCAAGGCAGATCTTTCTGATTGGATGAGGGTAGTGGAAGCTGACTTGAATCCTGTAGGGTCTGTAAATGTAGCTATGGTTGGTAAGTATACTGAGCTTGTTGATGCTTATAAATCCTTAAATGAAGCTTTAAAACATGGAGGCTTTCAACATCAATTAAAGATTAATATTGATTATGTTGATTCTGAAGATCTTAATAAAAATAATGTTCAACAACTTCTTGAAAGCTCTGATGCAGTATTGGTACCTGGTGGTTTCGGAGAAAGAGGTATTGAAGGGATGATATTGGCTGCTGAATATGCAAGAACTAACAACATACCTTATCTTGGTATCTGCTTAGGGTTGCAAGTAGCTGTGATTGAATTCGCAAGAAATGTTCTTAATCTAAAAGATGCTAACAGTAGTGAATTTAATGAAGGCACCAGTCACCCAGTTATAGGTTTAATACATGAATGGATAGATTCAGATGGAGCATTAGAAAAAAGGGATGCAAGTTCAGATCTAGGAGGCACAATGAGACTAGGAGCTCAGGAATGCCTATTATCAGGAGAATCTATTACCAAATCTTTGTATGGTAAAGATAGCATTAAAGAAAGACATAGACATCGTTATGAGGTCAATAATAATTATATAGATAATCTTTGTTCTTCAGGGTTAAATGTAGTTGGTAAGTCAAAAGATAAGAATTTAGTTGAGGTAGTTGAGTTAGCAGAACACCCTTGGTTTGTTGCATGTCAATTCCATCCTGAATTCACTTCAAATCCCAGAGAAGGTCATCCTTTATTCTCTGGGTTTATAAAAGCAGCTAAAGAGTCAAAGGAACAGTTAGAGGCTAAGATATGAGTGGTGTACAAGTAAAAAATTTAATTATTGATAATAATAAACCGTTTACATTAATTGCAGGTCTTAACGTACTTGAAACAAAAGAAATAACCGATGAGGTGATCTCTGAATGTATAAAAGTCTCTAAAGAATTAAATATTCCTTATATTTTTAAAGCTTCTTATGATAAAGCTAATCGTTCTTCTGTAGATTCTTACAGAGGCCCTGGAATAGAAAAAGGGATGGAAATATTATCTGACCTTAAAGGTAAGCATAATGTACCTATTATTTCAGATGTTCATAATGAAAGAGAGGCAGAAATCGCAAAAGATGTTCTTGATGTCATACAAATACCAGCTTTTCTATGTAGGCAAACAGATCTAGTGGAGCAAATAGCAAAGACTGGACTTCCTGTAAATATAAAGAAAGCACAATTCATGTCTCCATCTGATATTGAAAATGTTATTACTAAATTTAAAAGTTATGGCAACGAAAGACTTTTATTATGTGAAAGAGGTACATCCTTTGGGTATAACAACTTAGTTGTTGATATGATAGGACTTGCTAGCCTTAAATCTTATAATCACCCAGTTATCTTCGACGTTACACATTCACTACAAAAGCCAGGAGGCTTAGGTAGTAAAACTGCAGGAAGGAGAGAAAATGTTTTAGATTTAGCTAAGTCAGGAATGTCTTTAGGCTTAGCTGGACTTTTTTTAGAGACGCATCCTGATCCTGATACTGCTAAATGTGATGGTCCTTGTGCATTGCCCCTTACTCACTTAAAAGAATTTCTTTCTCAGATTAAATCTTTAGACGATTTAGTGAAGTCTTTTAACGCCTTAAAACTAGATTAGGATGTCTAACAGTACTATAAAACAAGTAAAAGCCTATGAAATCTTAGATTCTAGAGGCAACCCCACTGTTGCAGCAGAAGTAACTCTCTTTAGTGGCATTCAATCGGTAGCTTTTGTTCCATCTGGGGCATCAATTGGTAAATATGAAGCTAAAGAGAAAAGAGATGGAGATAATGAAAGGTATTTAGGTAGGGGAGTGCTGCAAGCTGTTGAAGCAATAAACTTTGAAATAAACTCTATCCTTCAAGATAAAGACCCTTCCGATATGAGAGGAATCGATACTCTTTTAATAGATTCAGATGGAACATTAAATAAGAACAAATTTGGAGCAAATGCAATACTTGGAGTCTCAATGGCCTGTTCAAGAGCTGCAGCAAAAATGCTTGGTATAGAGTTGTATGAATTTATTCACCTTAAAGCGAAGGAAAGCTCTAGGAATAATATTACACAAAAGCTCCCCATACCTATGATGAATATTCTTAACGGAGGAGTTCATGCAGACAATCCAATTGATTTTCAAGAGTTTATGATTCAACCCAGTGGTTTTGAATCTTTTGCAGATTCTATAAGAGCAGGTGTAGAAATCTTTCATACTTTAAAGTCAATACTCAAGGAAAAAAATATGAATACTGCGGTTGGAGATGAGGGTGGCTTCGCACCTAATCTTGATTCTCCGACAGTAGCATTGGATTTAATAATGGAATCCATTGAGAAAGCAGGGTATGTGCCTGGAAATAATGTTTTCCTCTGTCTTGATCCTGCAGCAACTGAATTTTATAAAGATTCGGTTTACGATATGGCAGGTGCAAATCAAAAGTTTACTTCAAAGGATATGGTTCAATATTTAAAAGATCTAAGGGCAAGGTATCCTATATCTTCTATCGAAGATGGCCTTGCTGAAGATGATTGGCAGGGCTGGGTAGACTTAACTAAAGAAATTGGATCAGACACGCAAATAGTAGGAGATGATCTATTTGTAACTAATCCTGTAAGGATACAGCAAGGTATTGAAAAAAAAGCTGCAAATGCTGTTTTGGTAAAGGTGAATCAAATAGGAACACTTTCTGAAGCAATCGATGCTATTCATACTGCATCAAGCCAAAAGTATGAATCTATTATTTCTCATAGATCGGGAGAAACAGAAGATTCTTTCATTGCAGATTTTTCAGTTGGCATGGGAACTGGGCAGATTAAGACAGGGGCTCCTTCAAGATCAGACAGAGTTTCAAAATACAATAGACTTCTAATTATTGAAAAGCAAACTTCTTTATGTTTCGGCTAGTTGAATTCTTTAGAAAAGTAGGTGCTAGAGATTTTAGATTTTATACAGCAATTTCTTTGTTGCTTTTAATTGTTTTCTTCACTCAAAATAATATCTGGTTTGGTGATCAGAGTAGGGCAGATTTAAAAATCTTACAAGAAGAGATAGTCTTTCTAGAAGAAGAAAAGCTTAGGCTTAAAAATGAAAACAAGCTTCTTAATGAAGAAAAGATCAAATTAAGTTCAGGAAGGGAAACTATAGAGGGCCTGGCAAGATCAGAGTTAGGCCTAATAAAACCTGGAGAGAAATTTTATATTTTTGAAGATAAAGACTCTGAACCAAAACCTACAAAACCAGAATTAAATTGATAAATCCATTTGTAGCCATATTGCCCTCAGCAGGTTCAGGTCGGAGATTTAACTCTGATATGCCTAAACAGTATTCCCTGATAAGTGATAAAACTGTCATGGAACATAGTTTAGAGCCTTTACTAGACTTTTCTGAATGCTTAGGGATATGCATACCTGTTTCTTACAATGATATTTTTTGGAAGTCTCTTAAAATAGCAGATAATACCAAGATTAGTTTTATTGAAGGTGGAGAAACTAGGCTTGCATCGGTAAAACGAGCTGTTAATTTTTGGAAGAAATCTTCTGTT
>Ga0115002_10005068_pt1 | contig 15681 bp, 15 predicted proteins | sample ArcticOcean_MG_C_8_FD_89576 | JGI IMG/M metagenome (GOLD analysis project Ga0115002, IMG submission 89576) | Marine microbial communities from western Arctic Ocean - ArcticOcean_MG_CB11_86 | ecosystem: Environmental > Aquatic > Marine > Oceanic | place: Arctic Ocean: Canada Basin | collected... | reverse complement strand
TTTGACTATTGTCATCCCTACCGACTCCAAGGCGAAAAACCGTGCCTGACCCCCTTCGGCGCTACTGCACCGGGCTTCCCCCGAAGCCCCAGGAATAGAAAAGGACAGGCAACAGAACGCACTTTGCCTGTCCTTTCAGACTTCCACGGAATCACGGTGCATGCCCGTAAGAATGGAGATGCAGGCATCAAAGTATGGCTCCAATTCAAGAAAGAGGGCTGGCTGGAAAAGTTTACATATGCGGAACTGCGGATGAAGGACAATCGTGGAAAATACATGGTCTCGGCGAAACTCCAACCGAATCCCGCTCATCATCGCCAGCCTAAAGATGTCACCACCGTTGCCTTTTCCGCAGATGCTGACCAACTATCACAATGTAGTTTTCTCGTGGTCTGCTATGGCAGCAATGAAGGAGATGTCGGTTACTATTTGAATACCAAGGATTTTCTCGACTTAGCGGACCCCGTCACAGAAAAGTGATGATGATTGCAAACTAGATAATAAACTCGCCGGTTTGCCAGCCAGACGGACAAATCGGCTCACTCTTTACGAACAAACGTAAACAGCCAATACTGCGTCAGACGATGAATTTGACGCCGTTTCGTCACTTGTGAAACCGCGTTCGGCGTTTACGGCTGAGGCAGGTTCGCGATCAAGATTTCGGCTGTTCGGTTTGGCCCACCGCCTCCAGTGACATAGCTCTGTCACCGCACTTAGGCCCGGGCCATCGAACGCGTTCGGCAGAGTGCGTTTCGCCGCTTGGATGGGGTCAACCTCATGCACGAACGGAAGTCGCTAACTCGCACGGGTGAGGATCACCTCATGCGATGGGGGACGCTCAATGGATGTGGGAACTTGCAATCTCCCAGGGCAGCCGAAGGGTGCCTCAATAGGACCCATGTCGGTTCGTCATGAGCTTTCAACGGATGCTGCTTTGGCGTATCGAACGATGAAGCCGTGGGGAGTTGGCGACGTGCATTTCGTGCCTTCGATGAGTCGGTTCCTGGGTGGCAATATCCCCAGTTAGGGGGTGATTGAAGGGAGTATGCTAACGTCCGTTTCCTAACGCGGGCAGATTCACTCGGTGTACCACACAAGTCTTCGGCCAAAAAAAAGAATTAATCTGGACCGAAGGATTCCCAGGCGGTGGACAGGTCGTGGACTCGTTGCAGACCGAGCCAGAGTGTCTGCGTGCCACGTCGTGTCGAACGTCGGATGACATAACCGCCCAGCGAAGCAATCATCCGGATCATCGCGTTCAATGACGGGGGTTTCGACGGCGGATCCTCTCTTCGAATGGTCATCCAGACGGATTTCCATTCACTCGGTTCGAAGATAGTTTCGCAGTCGAGGTCTGGGCACTCACAGCCAAGTCGGCATAAATACATGACCTTCCATGCGATGATCGAGTACACGGCCAGACAATTCAAGATTCGATCCAGTGTTTCAAATTGTCGATACTGAAAGAGAAATCCGCGCACGACGGGAGGCGAAACCAGTCCAAGGGGCTGGAAGGGTCGTGGTTCCAGTGATGGGAACCCAGAAATTGGGGTGGCAGACAAAAATGATGAGAGAAACCACCAAACGCCAGACCGATGGGACACATGCTGTTACAATAGGCGACGTTCCGAACCTGGAGCGGTCTCAGGTACATTCAATCCAGGACCTCCACTGCGCCCGCGAGACTTGCGAAAAGTGGGTAAATCTCTCGGATGAACCAAACATGATACGTCTGTTACCATGTCAAGAACCTACCTAATCACGGGCGGAGCGGGCAATCTGGCCTGCCAGCTTTCGCTTGAGCTTGTCGGCCGCGGCGATCGGGTTGTGCTGTTCGACATTGCTCAGCAGCCAGCTGCTCGTGTGGCAGAAGGCTGCCAATATATACGAGGTGATTTGACTCGACGTGAGGATTTGTTCTCCGCCTTGAAACAGTTTAAGCCGGACAGCATTCTGCATTTCGCTTCACTCCTTTCGGGCAGCTGCGAACAAGACCGCCAGCAGGCCTGGCGCGTGAACATGGATGGAACCTTCGATCTGTTCGAAGCGGCGGTCCGAATGAACGTCGGGCAGGTGCTTTTTACCAGTACAGCGGCGACCTACGGCGGTCGCCTGACCGACCCTCTGCCGGAAGACTTTCCGCAATGGCCAAGGGGACTCTACGGCGTCACCAAGGTCGCTTGCGAGCGACTTGGCGTCTACTACCATGAGCAACATGGTATTGATTTTCGGTGCCTTCGTCTGCCGGTCGTCGTATCACAGTTTGCCCCACCGGGTGCTGCCAGTGCATACGCCTCGCAAGCGTTCGTGCAAGCGATTCGCTCGCGGCGTTTTGTGTTTCATGTGCGACCCGAAACGCGGCCCTCGATCATCTATATCAAAGATGCTTTGCGCGCCATAGAAGATTTGTTGCATGCACCAGAACCACGCCTAACGCGACGTGTCTACAACATTCATGCCATCGCACCCTCGGCCAGCGAATTGGCCGAAGCGATCACCGACCGCATTTCGGACGCAGTCCTGACATTCGAACCCGATCCATCGCTCATACGGCTGATCGAAAGTTGGCCAACTACGATCGACGATGCGGCAGCCCGAAGCGACTGGTGTTGGCAACCTCGCTACGATTTGTCGACCCTAGCGGACCATTTTATTCAGGAATTGCGAGATGAATTTACAAATGCATCTTAACTACGAAGGCCTTATCGAGAAAGCACGCCACAGTCACGCGAACGGACGCAATGCGGAAGGTATCACGCCTGAAGACATCCACTTGGCACGGCTCTACAGCTACGCATTTCGTGCGCATACGATCGGCGCATTCCACGCGACTCGCCTGGTCTTGGAGAACCGGCCGACAACCACACCTCTTGCGGCCACATACCGCAAGCGAGCTACCGAGACCTTGTCAGACTTAGCCGGCTATGCCATGGATCTGGTAGCCACCGATTTTAGGGCCGTGATTTCGACGCTGCACCGATATCACTAAGGTGTGGTAAGAGTCCTCGACAGCGTGGACCGCGACTACAGTGAATCGCACGACACTGAGATCGTCACAATTGGCCGGCAGTTTAGCGAAATCATGATGCAGGTCATGACATCCAATGGCATCCACCTCACGCAAGATACGAGCGCGCCGGAGCAGGCGAGCTTTGTCGTGCCCAACTTAGGAATCACCATCGTGCCTTTGGTGTATGGCGATCATCATTCGTGGAATCTGGCCTACTTGAGTGGTGAAACGCGCAACGTGCCCACGCATCGTCATCGAGCGGGTGTCGAGATACACCTTGGCTATGGACCGCTCCAGGGCGAGACCATCTTGGGCGATTACTGCGCGGAAGTCACCGAAGGCTATGGGCCTCCGGTACTATCTCATTACATCCGATCCCGCCAGTATCCAGGGCGGCGGCGGAAATGGCAGACCGCTAATCCGATGATCTTTTCTGGACGCTCAACGTAAACCAGCCCATAAGGATATTTGCGAAACTGAAAGACTCGCGTGCCGTGAAAATAAGGCGTCCAGCCCAGTGGTCGGTCTGTGACCAGCTTTCTGGCACGGACCATTTCTTCCCAGAAATGATCCGCCGCTTGCTCACTTCGCTCTGCGTACCAATAATACGCCTGGTGAGCTTCAAAGATTGCTTCGGGATGATATTCAAACGGCCGGTTTGGCATCGCCGCGGATCATCCTTTCCGCTTGCTCAGCAGGAACCGTCTTCACACGGTCATTGTCCACATCAGCGATACGTCGAGCGATTTCATCTTTCCAGGCTGCTGCAACATCATCGGCTGGCACTACGGGTCCATGATCAATGGAAGAATCAGCCAGGCTGACGTGAATGGCGTCCATCACCTCTAGTCGCTGCTCAGCGGGCAAAGCCAGAGCCGAGGCAATAACATCTTGAATTTGCTCATTACTTGGCATTCGATGCTCCTTTTTGAACTTCCTTCCATTCTATCACGTTATGCCATTGTTCGTCAAAACTTCTCTGGCGCGGGCCGGTAGCGAAAAAATGATAACCAAAATATCAACGCTAATTGTGCAGGAAGGGTTTTCTGTGAACTCTCCGATTTCAGGACAATTCGGTCGAGGCCTTAGCGTATATCACGACAGAAAAATGCTTAGTACCCGGGGTCGCAACATTTCTGGCGTTGGCAAAGAAGCAAGGGTCCACCGCGAGGCCAAGTCGCCAGCAGGCAAGCGCTGCAAAGGCCCAAAATCAGCGCCGACGGTTCGGGAACTGCCGAGGCGACCACTGAAATGTTGCCACTCTCATAAAGTTCTGACGTATCCCAAGCGTGTCCCGCCGTCAAATCGGGTAGCACAATCTGTGCGAATGTGCCGGACAGTGAACCGAAGTCGACCAGATCGAATCGGTCGCCGAGTTCGGGCTGGAACCCGTCCAACAGCGCCACTTGCAGCATGCCATCAACCGCGGCGTGTCCTCCCACGTCGAGCACGTCGAATTGACTCCCGTCGATCGTGCCGGCTATTTCCAGCAGTAGGGTCGCCTGCAAATTCATGTCAAAGTCACCCGTCACCGTCAATCGCCCCGGACTGTTTCCCGGTGAAAGGATGGCATCCACCACACTTAAATTGCCGGCTACCGCGCCGCCACCGCCACAACTGCCCTGAAAGCAAATGAAGGTGCCACCGCCGGCATTCAGTACGTGATTGATTTCGAGCGCGCCGTCGCCCGTTTTAACCAGCGTGTTGCCCTGGAGATTGAGCTGATTGTTGAGCTCGAGCACCGCACCGGTGCCAACGTCCAATGTCGTATTGTCGGCCAGGTTCACCACTGTCTGAAACTGGTGGGTACCCTGGGTAACGGTTATCGTGGGCAAGGTGCCGCCGCTGGTGCTGGCCAGGTTGACACTTCTGGCACCGGCCACGACGTAGGTAATGGTGTGGTCAAAGGTAATCGCATTGACCGTTACCGGCGTGTCGACCACCACGGTCGACGGGGCCGAAATCGCGTTGCCGAAAATGGCGTGCTGTGCCGCGGTCGTTGGCGCCAGCGTCGACCAATTGGCAGTGTCATCCCAAAAGCCGAACCCGCTGGTGATCCAGTTGACATTGGGGTCGAGCTGCGACACAACCACGACGCTGTCGGGGTTTACCTGGAGAGTGAAATAGGGTTCCATCGGCCCGGTGAGTTCGAGGCCCGCGTCCGTGACCGAGTCGGCCGACAGGACGAGAAACTCCTTGCCCACGACAGGAAAGAAACCGGGGGATAGTTGAATATCGATCAAACCGTCCAGGTGGGCGTTGCCGTTCACCAATAATAGATCATTGTTCCCGAACAAAGCGGTGAGGTCCGTCCGGAGGGTGCCCCCATCGCGCAGGGTCAAGTCGCCGTGCACCTCCAGCCGGCCAGTCCCGTTGCCTGGATCCACGGCGCCGGCGGTGACTTCGAGATGTGCGTTCAGATGCCCGCCGCCGGAGAGGGTTCCCCCGAGAATCTCGAGTGTTCCGCTGCTGGGAGGCATTTCGTCTCCGTTGATCGAGAGCGTGCCTCCGCCGACCTTGCTCACGTGATGTCCATTCAAGTCGAATTCGTTGACGAGGTCGAGCGACCCGGTCCCACGGACATCGATTGCCGTGGTGTCAGTGACGTTGACAGGAATATCGAGCGTCGTGTTGCCCGTCACGGCCACAATGCGTGCCGATCGGTCTGAGGCGTTAAGCGTCAAGTTCGCTGCGCCGTTGCTGGCTTCGATTTTGTAGTCGGTCGCGCCTTCGAACCTCAGATTGGCCAGCGTCACCGCCTGCGATACGTCGATTACCGCCGGCCCGCCGGCCGCACCCGAGAACCTTGCCGTGATGTTATTGGCGTCGGGCTGAGATCCCTGGGACCAATTCGTCCCGGTGTGCCAATTCCCTCCGCCAGCCGGGCCCCAATCGTACTGGGTTAACGTTGGCAAGAACCTTGTGGACCAATCCATCGAGAACTGAAATTCGTTGGCTGGATCAGTCATGTACTGGACCACCGGATTATTAGGATCCAAGCCGGGCGTCAGGGTGCGAAACTGAATCGTGCCGGCCACGTCGTCAAACTCGATCGTTCGGAACCAGTTTTCGCTTTGCGAGACCACCAGGTCTTCGCGGTTAAACATCACCTCGAAAATGTCGTCGCCAGAGAGGTTCTGAGAAGTTTGCCGACCGGCCCCGATGTAATGACCGCCGAGGGTGAGAAACGTCTGCGAGTAGGGTTCGGCGAGCCTGTCAATAACGGCCTGTCCTACCGTGCTCCGCACAAGTGCCGCGGTCATATGCGCGTGAGTTGTGACGATCGTGGGCATTTCCGGATGGAGATCGAGCAACTTCTCTGCCCAGTCCCAGGTTGGTTCTCCGGGAGCCCACTCGATGTTGATGTGCAGGTATTCACGCGTCCCTCCCTGGAATATCTGGGCGTGGCTATTCCCACTTGGAGATCGCCCCAGATATCCGGGCTTACTGGTGTAACGCGTTTCTCCATAGAACTCGTGAAACCGCGTCGGCACACCCGGGGGCGGCGCAAACGATTCGAGATCGTGATTGCCTTGGCTCGCGCTGTAGGTCAATTGTGGCGCCAGATTATCGAGAACGTCGAACGCTGCATCGGCGCGAGTCCACTGCAGTAGATTGCGATCAGGAGGCAAGGTTTCGTCGCCCACAATGTCGCCAGCGTGCGTCAGAAAGACAATGTTGTTCGCCACAGCATTGTCCGCAGTCCACTTGGTCATGGCCCGAAAGCCAGGCTCGAGTGGTACCGTCTTGGTATAGTCCTCCGTGTCGCCAAGCATCGAGACCATAAATTGCGAGGCCAGTGCCGGAGAGGCTGACAAAACCAGAGCGACGGCCAGGCACATCCCCAGCCCGCGCGACCGCGCAGCCGCAGTTCGCTTCCTGGATAGGCGTCGGATGGCAAGCCCGGCGGGCAGCGCCACCATAAGCAGCGCCCACGTGCCTGGCTCTGGAACGATGACGTTGCTGGCCAAGGGCGCACCGTACTTGGTGAAGTAATAATTCTCCACGGCCTGACGGTCCACCGTACTCAGGGGCGCGTCATAAAGCAGAATCTCGGCAAAGGTCGTGTCGGGTCCAGGGTTGTCCGGTACGGGCGCACGTTCGTCACCGATCAAATCGATGCGGTCATCATTGCCGCCACCGCCCGTCTTGTCCGAGAAGCTGAAGGAATAGGGAGCCGACCCGCTATCCTGGCCGTCGAAGAAGATGCCCGATCCGCTGGTCCAACCGTGCAGGTGAAAGCTGGTGGTATCCGAAAATGAGGCGTTCGTTCCGGGCGAAGGCTCGTCGACAACAAACGCCACCGGCGCACCCGCGCCTCCTCCAGGGCGCCGAATTCCATAGACTTTTGTCGATGCGTCGCTGTCGCCCAACCACATCGACTGCTGGGTGGGAGTGGCGCTGAAGTCGACGTGAAGCTGCGCGTAAATAAAGATCGACTCTGCTGCCACCTCACGCAAGATTTCCAACACGTCGTCGCTGCCGTCCAGCCGCACCCCAGAGTGACCATTGCCGGCATCGAGGACAAAGGTGGGGCGGAGGTCGCCATTGGCAATCGCCATGTTGACCGGTCCTTCGTCAGTCCCCCACGTGTCGACCGGCGCACCATCGGACAACCCGAAACCGCTCGGCCCCAGCCCATCGGCGTTCAGGTGCAGTGTCACATTGGCGCTGGTGACGCTCGGCAGCTGCGCTTGGGCAGAGAGGCAGATGAACACCGGCAAAATCGCGAAAATGGCCGTGAAGTTGCGCTGAATCTGCGCCAACCCGCCTCGCAAGACGATGCTGCTGTAAACCGTGTACCTATTGATGAGCAATACTCCTTCGCACGAAATGCAAAGCAGGCATGTGCGCGGCCGCCTATAGTGTATATAGTATATGCAATTCGCCTCTCTTGAACAACGATTCTGGAAAACAAAGACGATCCTGCGAGCAGGCAGCCCATGCTAACGAAAAAACAAGTCGATGCCTTTCACCGGGATGGCTTTCTGGCCGTCCGACAGGTCCTCTCGCCCGATTTGCTGTGGCGCCTGCAGGACACGACCGATGAATTATTGGAAGAGTCACGCCAGGCGACCGCAACCAATGGCGTTTTCGACCTGGAACCTGACCACAATTGTGAAAACCCGCGGCTACGCCGCATCAGCAATCCGGTCGCCGTTCGGCCTGTGTTCTGGGAAGCTGCCACGAGCGAACCGGTGCTCGACTGCGTCGCAGCGCTGATCGGAGAGCACCTGAAGTTTCATCACTCCAAGCTGAACATGAAAACCAGCATGGGTGGCTCGGAAGTCGGTTGGCATCAGGACTTCGCATTTTTTCCGCACACCAACCTTGATCTCGTTGCCTGCGGTATGCCGCTGGATCCATCGACGGCAGGAAACGGGTGCCTGATCGTGATTCCCGGCTCACACAAATGGTCCATTCTAGATCACCGTGACGAAGAAAGAGAATTCATAGGATCGATCACGGAGGACATCGATCCGCAGGAACTTGAGAAAACGCACAAGATCGAATTGGAACCAGGCGATATAAGTATCCATCACGTGGCAATTGTCCACGGCTCCACCCAGAACAACAGTCCCGATCCCCGCCGCCTATTTATTTGTCAGTATGCAGCCTGCGATGCGATCGCGCTCGACCGTCGGCCGCCGACGAACGAGTTTTCTGAACGCGTACTCCGCGGAAACCCACCGACGCACGCGCGGCTGGCCGGCGCCATCTCGTTGCCACTCCGAGGAGAAGTCGGAGACGCTCGGTCTCTGTTCGACCGTCAAAAAGTGAAGATGGCGGATGGCTGATGGCGAGGAAGAAAACGAAGGCAACGAAGTAATGTCATGCATTACTTCGCCTTTTCTTTGTTTCCTTCGTTACCTTCTGAAAAAATAGTTTCCGAACCATTCACATTTTTTTTGAACAGGAGATAACGGAGGAAGCAGAGCTTTAACAACAAAAGCTACGATAATTCCTCCGTTCTCTCTGTTACCTCCTGTTCAATTTCTTCTGTAAAAATAGTTTCCGAACCTTGCAAAGATTTTAATCGCAGTAACACAGACGAAACACCGATCTAGATAAGCATCTGTCCAATCTGTATTTCGTCCGTGTTCAATCTGTGGCCAAATTATGTTTCGATGCGGCCGGGCGCAGGGCTGGGCTTTCTGTCCTTTGGCGAAGGCGCAGTGGAGGGCAGCGAGTTCCACATGGGCAGCAGGATTGCGGCCGCCAAGAGCGCCATCACTCCTAACAAGGTGAACACACCGCTCCAGCCCCAGAGTTCGGAGAAAAAGCCCGGCAGGGTGCCGCCCAGGATCGCACCCACCGAACCTGCCCCGTTAACGAATCCGGCCACCGTTCCCGCTCCTCGCTTCGTGCCAAAGTCGACCGCCGCAGGGCCATTGAGGATCGTATCCGGCATGAAAACGAAAAACCCAATGAAAAGGTAAGAAGCACCCAGCACCAGGCGTGTCGCTGGCAATTCGTCGATCACCAACAGAAACGCTCCCAGCAGCAGCAGCGAGATCACGCACACCGGCATGCGACGACTGCCGAAAATGCGATCGGACAGAACTCCTGCGGAAACCGCGCCAAAAATTCCCGCAAGTTCGAACAGCGCGCTCAATGCGCCCGACTCGGCCATCCCGCTGTCGAGCTTCTTGTGGATATACATCGGGCCCCACAGCAAAATTGCATAACGTGTCGGCTTAGTTAAGAAATAGGCTAGGCACATCACCATCACGGTGCGGTTGGCTAAGACTTGCTTGACGATTTGCCAGGAGCTTTCCTGTCGGGTTGTCTCTGCGGAATCACCTATTGAATCAGTCTCCGCCAGGACGGCCGTCTCTTCGCCGTGATACTCTTCCACCGACGGCAGGCCGACATCCTCGGGACGATTTCGCTGAAAAGCTAGAAACAATGCCCAAATCGCGAGACCTGCGAGCGCGGGAGCAAAGAACGCCCAGCGCCATCCCAGTAAATCGCCCCAGTAGCCGGCGAACACTGACGCGACCATCCCCCCGACCGCGTAGTTGGTGCTCCACAAACTCATGACGGTGCCGCGCTCGCGCTGCGAAAAGAAATTGCCCACATTCTTTACCAAAGGTGCCCAGCCGGTTGACTGGCAGACACCTTGCAGACCGATCAACACGCCGAGCGCCGACGTGACGGGCGATGCGCCCATCGCCGCGGCAGTGAGGGCGGAACCGAACATCCCGATGGCAACAATTTTGCGTGTCCCGGTGCGATCGGCGAGAATGCCAGCGATGAATTGCCCTACGGCGTACGTCGCCAGATAGATGCCATCAATCCAGGCCATCTCGTCTTGGCTAATGTGGAACTGCGGATCCTGCTCCATGCCGATCTTGGCCACCGAAAACGCCTTCCGCGTCAGGTAGTAGCCGAAGTACGTCAACCAGGTAACGGCAAAGACCTGCCAGCGCCAACGTTCATAGCGCGGATTATCGCCAATGAGTTTGAAAGATGGTTTAGAGATCATCTTTCTGGCCTGACCGCCACGCGCAGCTCCTGACCCTGAATCGCGCGCTGGAAGGCAGCTTCGGCATCGGGCAGTGAATATTCGTCGTGTACCAAATCGGCAAACGGAAATCGGCCGCTGTGGGCATCCAGAAACGCGACTGCTGCAGCCAAGTCTTCAGCGCGATAATTGTGATTGCCGAGGATCGTCAAACATCTTCGCACAACCGATTCCGGGTCGAGCGCGATGGGAGGCGCCGGAAACGTACTGCCTATCAGGACATAGCGGCCGCCGATTCGGGGCAGTTTGATCCCAGTCTCTACGGCGCTGGGAGCCCCAGACAATTCCACCGCCAGGTCAACGCCGCGGCCCGCGGTCAAGTTTTGTACTTCGTCCACCAGATCTTGCTGGTCATCGGGAACCGTCAACGTCCGCGTGGCGCCGAAGTCGCCAGCCCGCGTGAGACGGTCAGCATTCACATCGCAGACGATGACTTCCTGAGCTCCCCGGCTCCGAGCCATCGCCGCGGCCGTCAAGCCCAGCATGCCGGCGCCCTGAATCAAAACAGTTTTGCCGGTGCAGTCTCCGCCCAGTCGCAGTGCGGCAGCAACCGTTGCCGTCGCGCAATTTGCCGGACAGACAACTGTGTCCGGCAAGGATTCCGGCACGAGAAAAACGGCGGTGCCGGCGGCCAGGTGGCAGTAATCGGCCAGCCCGCCGCTGAGTGGATGCGCCGGCACAATCGCTTCGTGGCCGTACTTGAACAGCCGCTCGCATTTTTGCGGAACGTCGTTGCCGCAAAAAAAACAGTCGCCACAACTGGCTGCGATCGACCAGGTAATCCGATCGCCCGCCTCCAGAGGCCGGCCGTTGTAATCGCACGCGGCCTGGTCGGGGTCGACGCGCTCGACCACACCCATGATCTCATGTCCCAGGATCGTCGGCACCGGGGTCGTACGCCGTCCCGTGAACGTGTGTACGTCGCTGCCACAGAGGGTCGCACAGGTAATGCGGACCAACACCTCGCCAGGCCCAAGCTTCGGCAACTCGTACCGCTCCAGCGCAAGCGGCTGACCCGGTGCGTGAAACACGGCGGCTAGAGAGTCATTGGGCATTAGAAACAACTACCACCGCATATTCACGTTCTTAATCTGTGTGTAACTCAACAGCTCTTCAAAGCACTCTTCCTGCCCGATACCGCTCTGTTTCCAGCCGCCGTACGGCGCTCCCAGGTAACGGCCGTTGGAATTGATCCAGACGTAACCGGCCTCGACGCGGTGGGCGGTTTCCATGGCTTGCGCCAGATCCGTGGTGACGATTGCGGCAGTCAGCCCGTAGGTAAGATCGTTGGCGTGACCGATCAATGTTTCGTAATCGTCCCACGTAAACACCGACATCACCGGACCGAAAATCTCCTCGCGGGCGATTCGCATGTGCGGCTGCACACCGTCGAACACGGTGGGTGCAATGAAGAAGCCCCGCTCGTACATTTCTCCTGCTGGCTTTCCTCCGCCGGTAAGAAGCTGAGCTCCTTCTTCCTGTCCCGAGGCGATGTAACTCATCACTCGGTCGTATTGCTCCTGGGATACAATCGGCCCGACCTCGACTTCGTCCAGCCAGGGGAATCCGACCGGTAGCTTCTCCGCCTCAGCCACCAGATGCCTGACGACTTCCTGATGAATCGACTGGTGGACGAAGACTCGCGAAGTCGAGCTGCACGACTGGCCCTGGCGGTTCATGTTCATGCCCTGGACCGCTAGCCTGGCCGCCTGCTGCGGATCGGCATCCGGAAAGATGATGATCGGGTTCTTACCGCCCAGTTCCAAGGAAACCTGCTTCAGCCCCTCAGCCGCCTCCCGGGCAATAATCCGTCCCGTTTCCACCGAGCCGATAAAGGCAATCCGTGGTACATCCCCGTGGCGTACCAGGGCAGAACCCGCCACAGCATCACCCGTCAGTACATTCACCACTCCCGGCGGAAAGATGCCCTCGCACAGTTCGCCAAACCTCAGTCCCGACAAAGGGGCTTGCTCGGGTTGTTTCACCACCACCGTGTTGCCGGCTGCCAGCGGGGCCGCCACTTTCTCGGCACAAAAACGAAAGGGGTGATTGAACGGGTTGATTTTTCCCACAACGCCGAAAGGTTGGCGCAAAGTCAAATTCAAATGCCGCGGACCGTTGCTCCGTGTTTCTCCCTTCACCTCGCGCATCATGGCAGCGAAATAGCGCAGGGCCTCGGCGGCAATCTTCACGTCGCCCCGCATGCCGGTCACGGCGTTTCCTGAATCAAGAGCGTCAAGCAGGGCCAATTCATCGACATGTTCCAGGATGCGGGCGGCCAACTGCTCGAGGCAGCTTGCACGCTCGGCCGGTAGAACCTCGCGCCAGCCTGCAAAAGCCTCTTTGGCCGCGGCTACCGCGCGGTCGACATCCTGTTCGCACGCCAACGGCACTTCGCCGAGCACCTCGCCCGTAGCAGGATTGCACGAGGTCAGTGTTCTCCCGGTGGTACTCGGCGACCATTGGCCGCCAATATAGAGACCTTTGGGAGTAAATTCGCATGTGGACGTGGGAGTTCCCATTTTCTTACTGTTTTCCTGCTGATTTCTTACCGACAGATTCCATTGCAAACAAAATCAAACACATCAAAATTCCGCGGGTCAGCGGCCGCCTTGGCCCTATACTCGTCGGTCAACGATTCGGTGATCACGAGAGGCACCATCTCTTCGTAGCGGCCACCATGGGAGCGCAAGCCGCCTTTAATGAGTGACAAGTCGTGGTACTCCGGAATTCGACCGATCACTACGTCCCGCCCTGACATGACAATCAAATCGCCGATCCGGTCGCCAGGCAGCTCCAGTTTTTTCTCGGCTGTCGGGCGATCATAGACTTCGGTGATACCTTCCAGTTGAAACACCCACTCGGCAATTTCCATCGCCTGAGTGGGATCTTGGAGATAGACCATGACCTCCGAGCCGAGCGAACCATGATGGACGACGTAGGGATCGGTGATCGGGCAAATGACCTTGTTGCCTTTGCCAAACTGCTTGTCGAGGAGTGATTCCAGATAGATCACATTGGGCTGTCCGTCCGCAGTGTCCTTTTGATTCATGCCATGGTCGGCCGTGATGCCCAGGACCGCCCCCAACTGGATCATGCGGCCGATCTGGGCGTCCATATTCTCGTAAAAGTCGAGCGATTCGGCAGTGTGCGGCGCATACTTGTGCTGCATGTAATCGGTCAGCGACAAGTAGAGAAAATCGGACAATCCACGCTCGATCAGCCTGGCACCGGCGGCCAACACGAACAAGCTGGCTTCTGCGCTGTAGATCGGAGGAGTGGGTAGTCCAACAAATTCTTCAACGTTGCCGATTCCGTGTGTGGGTGCTTCTGCTTTGTTGGCAAATTCCGAGGAAAACGCGATGCCCTCAAGATTGTGGGACAGTATATCCAGCAGCTTGTTTTTTGCCGTCACCATCGCCACCTTGCGTCCCGCCTTGGCTGCCGTGGACAGGATCGTCTCGCATCGCAAATACCTGGACGAATTCATCATCACCTCTTCTCCGGAATGAGGATCGATGAAAAAGTTCCCTCCAAACCCGGTCACGCGAGGCGGCGCACCGGTCGTGATCGAGGCGTTGTTAACGTTGGTAAACGAAGGCAGTGCGCCACGGACTAGGCCGCGGTATCCTTTGGCAATAGCCTCCGCCAAGTGCGGCATCCGCCCCTGGGCGAGCGAGTTGCTAAGATACTCATCCCCGCAGCCATCCACACAGATCACCACAACGGGACGCGCTGGAGGGCAGTACGATCGCTCATTGACAGAAAAAGTTGGTGTCAGGTTATTTGCAGCGCTGGCCATCAATCGAGACTTTCAAATTAGGTTGAACCTGCTATCGATCTACCCCGTGTAGTAACACGATTGCAGCGTGCAACATCTTCTTTTTACTGCAATAGCGCGGCATTCTATGCAAGGACATGAATCAAGCCGAACTATGGCCTGATAGGCACAGCTCACTGTTGGCTGAACTTACCCTCATCAGCCAGAGAATCGTAAATCTTGAGCAGGTTCTTGGCCCCAGACTCGATATGGCAGGTCATGGCCTCCCTGGCGCAGGAGACATCGCGGTCCTCGATCGCATCCACGAATTGCTGATGCTGAAGATACGACTCCAAGATCGCACACGATCCAGGCTTAAATACCGCCAAGGCAAATATCCGCATGACAAGTTGACCAACACGAGTTACATCAGAGATGCGCTCATTGTCGACCATCTTGGCGATCAAATCATGCGAACTGTCGTCGCATTCGAGAAACTGGAGCCTTAGCACGGGGTCGCTGATTTCCTGGTCTAATCCGCGCGCCTTGTTTGTGATTTTCTCCATCCGCCTGGTCAAGTTGCGTAGCTTCTTCATGTCGGCATTCGTTCTCCGCTCCGCAGCCAGTCCTGCGGCGAAGGGTTCCAGCGCCAGACGCAATTCAAACTCGTTGGCAAGACTTTTGCGGTCCGGCATCCGAATATAAGCTCCCTGCCGTGGCCTCTGCTCGATTATTCCTTCTCCTGAAAGTTGCAGGATGGCTTCGCGGACCGGACTCCGGCTGACGCCCAATTCACCGGCAAGCAGCTCGTCCGACAGTCGCATCCCAGGAGCAAATTCGCCGCTCTTCAGACGACCGAGAATGCTCTCGTAAGCGTGCTGTTTGAGGGTTGAGGGAGATCTCATCAACATCTTTATCGTTTCTCCGCATTTACGGGTTCACATCTCTGTTACAAGCCCATCGGGAAATCGAAACCAGACGCGAGGCGGCGGTATCAGCCGTGGCAAGGGTACTCGTTTCCAGCTTGATGGGGCCCCCGCCCCAGCGGCCAGACCCAGTGCTTCGACCAGTTCGAAGGAGAGATTACCTACTGGTAATTCCAATATATATTATATACGATCTTCTGTTATGATAGCTCCTCCCTCCTCGCCAGTCTACCGCAGACCCGAACCCGAAAGAAGGCATAGCCCGACTGGCGTCGCCATGTAATCGTCGCTGGGGGGTAATCGTCGCTGGGGGGTAATCGTCGAAATGTAATCGTCGTCTGGTGGACGTAACAACACATGAATCGTCAGCGCATCTTGAGGCTACGGTAGTATCGGAGCCGCAACGGCACAGTGAATAAATATGAGCAAACCGCGCGTGCTATGCATGTTGGACGTT
>Ga0115002_10005066_pt1 | contig 15689 bp, 15 predicted proteins | sample ArcticOcean_MG_C_8_FD_89576 | JGI IMG/M metagenome (GOLD analysis project Ga0115002, IMG submission 89576) | Marine microbial communities from western Arctic Ocean - ArcticOcean_MG_CB11_86 | ecosystem: Environmental > Aquatic > Marine > Oceanic | place: Arctic Ocean: Canada Basin | collected... | reverse complement strand
TGTGCCCACGGGTCGTCGGCGGTCTTGTTGGCATCCACAGCGGCTGTGCTGACGATGGGCAGCCATGGCAGCAGACCCAGCAGGTAGCTATATGGTCCGTTCAGGCGGATCTCAAAGGTCTCATCATCAATTGCCCTGAAACTCTCCATGCGACTGAAATATCTAGCAGGACCCGCGTTGATTGCTTGGGTGCGCTCATAGGACGCGGCGACCTCCTGCGCTGTGAACGGAGTGCCGTCGCTGAACACGACTCCTTGCTTCATAGCAAATGTATAGACCAGCCCATCAGCGCTGACCTCGTAACCAGCGGCGAGCGTCGGCAGAACCTCTGTTGAACCCGGTGCATAGGTGTAGAGCCCGTCATATGCATTGCGGACAAACATGAGACTATTGGAGTCAAGGCCAATGGCTGGATCGAGGTTCTCGGCGATGTTGTTCGCAACCCAAATCGCCGAAGTTGCAACAATGGGAGCAGCTGTGGTTGCGACCACCGCAGCAGTTGTCGTTGGAGCGCTATCGGTGTCCGACCCACATGCTGCCAACAACGTGCCTGTGCCAAGTGTCGCTAGACCGACGACGCCTCCGCCCTTAATCAGGAACTCTCTTCGGCTCGGGCTGACGGCCATTATTGCTCCTCCTGTTATTGTTATTTATTGGGTTCATTTTAAAACTACACCGGATAGTTCAGGAAGGTCAATGCAAATTATTACGCCACCTTTAGATTTGTTAGCGACCCGTCGAAACGACGCTATTCGGCCCTGACGTAGCAAATGCGGCGCCTGGATCGAGAGACGAATCGAGAGGTACCGACATGACAGAACGAAATGACGGGCCGGTTGCCTTTGACCCGGAGGCGGTCGAGGCCAAGTACCTCGCGGAACGAGACAAGCGCCTCTACGACGGCCGGTCGGCAAGTCAGGACCTCGTCAACGACCAACGGTTTACCGGCTACCGACGCGACCCATTCGTCGCGTTCGCGGACCGCGAACCTCTGGTCGCGGACATCGACGTCGCCATCATCGGCGCTGGGATGGCTGGTGTGGTCGCCGGGGCTCACCTGCGAGACGCAGGCATCGACGACATCCGCCTGATCGACCAGGCGGGCGGAATCGGGGGCACGTGGTACTGGAACCGCTACCCGGGAATCATGTGCGATGTCGAGTCCTACACCTACATGCCGATGCTGGAGGAATTGGACTACATCCCGACCCGCCGCTACGCCAGCGGGGAGGAAATCCGGACGCACCTCGACGCGATCGCGACAAAATACGACCTGACCGAGAGTGCGCTCTTCCACACCGACGTGAGAACGAGCGAGTGGGACGATGCGAACGCTCGGTGGATCCTGCACACGGACCGCGGCGACGTCATCCGCGCCCGCTATCTCGTCATGGCGGTCGGCGTCCTCAACCTGTTGAAGCTGCCAGCGCTGGAAGGCATGGAGGACTTCAAAGGCCGCGCGTTCCACACCGCCCGGTGGGACTACGAGTACACCGGCGGCGATGGGTCAGGCAATCTCACGAACCTATACGACAAGGTGGTGGGCGTGGTCGGGGCCGGCGGCACCGCGATCCAGTGCGTACCCCACCTCGCCGAGTCGGCCAAGGAGCTGTACCTTTTCCAGCGGACACCCTCCGCCATCGGGGTGCGAGACAATCGCCCGACCCCTGACGACTTCGCTCAGGACCTGGCCCCAGGCTGGCAGCGGGCGCGGATGGAGAACTTCCAGGCGATCATGCTCGGGCGGCCGGTCGGCGAGGACCTTGTGGACGACGGCTGGACCCACCATTTCGCGCCGCTTCGGGCGTTTCCTCGCGACCCGGACTGGTCGATGGCCGAGTGGGTCAGCCACGTAGAGGAGTTCGACTACGGCATCATGGAGGAGCACCGCCAACGGATCGACGAGATCGTGGACGATCCGGCGACGGCGGAGGGACTCAAGCCCTACTACCGCTATATCTGCAAGCGGCCGCTCTTCCACGACGAGTACCTGAAGGCGTTCAATCGCCCGAACGTGCACCTGGTCGACCACCCACGAGGGGTGGAGGAAGTCACCAAGAACGGAGTGATGGTCGACGGCAAGGAGATCGAGCTCGACTGCATCGTCTACGCGACCGGTTTCGAGCCCGAGTCGACATTGTTGTCACGACGGGCTGGCCACAAGGTCATCGGCCGAGACGGCATCACCCTCGAAGACAAGTGGGTCGACGGCGGTGCCACGTTGTTCGGGATGATGAGTCGCGGCTTCCCCAACCTTTTCATCATGCCCGCGCCCGGGCAGCAGGCGGTCGTGACCGTGAACCACGCCCTCGTGACCGTCCTGGGGGCGGAGTTCATCGGATCCACAGCACGGCTCCTCGAGGAAACAAGGGCGACGAGCTTCGAGGTGGGCGAAGCAGCCGAGGCAGCGTGGTGTCAGGGCATTCTCGACAAATGGGTCGACAGCAGCAAAGTGATGGCGGCGTGCACGCCATCGCGCATGAACCTCGAGGGCGATCCGGGTGCGGCAAAGCCGCTTACGGGAAGCTACGGCGGTGGCTTCGGCGACTACTTCGGGTTCAAGCAACTGCTCGCCGAATGGATCGACGCCGGGGAGTTCGAGGGTCTCGAAATCCAGCGAGCCCGATCGTGACCCCCGGAGACCGACGGGTCGTCGTCGTGACCGACGGGGCGGCCGGAATCGGGGCGACGATCGCCGAGGCCCCGGGGAGCGAAGGGGGCGTTCGTGGTCACGATGAACTCGGTGGTCTCCCTCGACGGCGCCGAACGCATCATCGACTCGGGGGCGCAGCGCTCGCTTCAAATGTCTCCGTGACCGGCGAGGGTGCGGTAGCTGAGCTGTTCGCCTGAAGGTGTCGCAAATTCATCCGGCCCGTGATCAGAGGTGCACCTTTCGTGCTCGAGCACGCAGTTGTCGCGGCATAATCATTGATTTTTCAGTGCCCGGGACGGAATTTGAACTCGCACGCTCCTATGGGCCAGGGAGGTTTAAGTTTTGCTCTAACCGTCCAGCCAGTACGAGATCGTTCCGTACGGGCCGGGTTTTCAGGAGTTTGGTTCCGACCTGTGCCGTCCTGTCCAGATGGATACGACCAGTGCTCGCAGATCCCGTGCACTTTTCGTGCACCTCGAACCTGAGTAAAGGCCAGCACACACAACCTCGGAACTCTCTCGCCGGCCTCTCCGCCGTGCTACTCCGCGACGGTCGGCTTCACACGAGTTGGACCTCGTCGGGGTTCAAGTCCTCCCTCGCGTGATGGGAGCAGGATGCAACGGTCTTATTCTTTGCGTGCACGTTGTGGTCTGGGTTGTTGGATCCGGTGCGTGAACGCGTGCCCATCCCGGTGCTCGATCCGTAGATTGCCCCAGTTCGATATGCAGGGCTACTCGCCAAAGCAGGCGCAAGAACCAATTGGGCCGCACTTGTCGCTCGATAGGTTAAATCGATACAGTCAATTAACCGAACTCCATAGTCCATAGGGAGGCGCAGTGCGAATTGCAGTCGACATTGGGGGCACATTTACTGATGCTGTGGCGATCGACAGCAACGGAAACGTCTCCACTGCGAAGGCATCGACGACTCCTGGCCACCTTGCCGATGGAGTACTCGACGCCTTGCGCGGAGTCGATGTTCCACTTGGCGACGCCGAAGTGTTCGTCCATGGAACGACTGCCGGACTGAACGCGCTCCTCGAACGTCGGGGAGTCCGTGTCGCCCTGCTCGCCACGAATGGATTCCGAGACGTATACGAAATCGGCAGGGCAAATCGGCCCGACATGTACGACGTCAAGTACCGAAGACCGGCTCCGCTGGTAAAGCGGCGCGACATCTTCGAGGTCACCGGACGACTGGCCGCCGACGGATCCGTCGTTGCACCGGTCGACACCGATGACCTCCGCCGCCAGATCCGAAGCTGGCCCCCCGATGCGTACGAGTCGGTGGCCGTCTGTCTGTTGCATGCCTACCGAAACCCCGAACAAGAACGGGTCGTGGCTCAGGTGATCGCCGATGAACTTCCGGGTCTGCCAGTCACGCTTTCGAGCGAGCTGGCGCCAGAATGGCGCGAGTTTGAACGGACCTCTACCACCGTCGTATCGGCTTACGTTGCGCCGATAGTCGGCGAGTACCTCGCCGAACTCGAGGAAAGGCTAATCACTGAAGGTCTGCGCTGCCCGGTGCTCGTCATGCAATCCAATGGCGGGATCATGGGTGCGGACGTAGCGCGGAAGCATCCGGTGCAAACCCTTCTGTCGGGTCCAGTGGGTGGCACGCGGGCCGGCGTAGCCATCGCAAGCAGTATTCATGTGCCGCTTGGAACCGGGCTGATCTGCATCGACATGGGCGGGACATCATTCGACGTCAGCCTGGTTGTGGACGGTGAGGCCCAGATCGAATTGCAGTCAGTTCTTGATGGTCACGAACTGCTCGCTCCGTCTGTTGCCATCCATACCGTCGGAGCCGGCGGCGGGAGCGTCGCCTACTCCGAAGCGGGTGGGCTTCGGGTGGGACCACGTTCGGCCGGCGCCGTGCCAGGCCCGGCCTGTTATGGACGCGGTGGCAGCGAGCCGACGGTGACCGATGCCAATCTTGCGCTCGGCCGGCTTCCGGCCAGCGCTGTGTTGGGTGGCAGCCTCGGGATCGATCGCGCTGCTGCAGAGGCGGTACTGGCCTCGCTCGGTTCGGAACTCGACATCGCGTCGGGCGATCTGGCAGCTGGCATCGTTGCGATCGCCGATGCTGCCATGGCCAACGCAATTCGCGAACTCACGGTCTTCCGCGGAATCGACCCACGGTCGTTCGCATTGATGGCTTTCGGCGGCGCCGGACCGCTTCATGCAGTCGCGCTCGCCGAAGAACTGGACATCGGCACGGTGATCGTGCCGCTGCACCCGGGTGCGCTGTCGGCATGGGGCATGCTGCATGCCGACTTCAGGCTCGACCGTTCGGTGGCGCTCACCGGCCAGCTCGGCCAGCTCGTCGACGACGACGTTCATGCCGCGACAGCCACGCTCGAACGTGCGCTCGGCCAGGTGTTTGCGACAGGATTCTTCGAGCTCACGTCGTCAATCGTGAACTATTCTGCCGACCTTCGCTACGTGGGCCAGGAGTACACGCTTACGATCGGACTCGATGAGATCGAAAAATCCTGGCAGGAGCACCTTCGCAAGAGGTTCGACGACGCGTACCAGATCAGGTTCGGTCACTCGAACCGCGATGAGGAGGTTGAGATCGTCAACCTTCGGGCCACGCTCGTGAGCCCGACTGCACCTATTCCTCATCGCTCAACCGATGCTGTGGGAGCGGACCCGGTAGTCGACCGAGTCGAGTCGTGGGCAGACGGCTGGACTGACACGCCGGTCCTCGACCGTCGCCTGCTCGCCAGCGGTGGGCAGCACGCAGGCCCGGCCATCGTGCTGGAAGAGGGCTGTACGACGTACATACCACCCGATTGGACGGCCTTCGTGCACGCCGACGGCCACCTCTTGCTCACGAGGAGCGAATCGTGACGACCAATGATGCGAACTCAAGTGACCTAATCGCCGATGACACGGCGATCGATGCGATCACCGTCGAGGTGATTCGAAACGCGTTTAACTCCATCGCCCAGCAGATGAACAACAACTTGGCCCGCTCTGCCTACACGCCGATCATCTACGAGATGAAGGACTGCTCCGTCGCGGTCTTCGATCGAAATGTCCAACAGGTCGGCCAGTCCACCGGGCTTCCCGTATTCGTGGGTACTCTCGAAACGGCGGTGCGCTCGGTAGTAGATCACTTTGGCGTCGAAAGCCTGCAACCTGGCGATGTGTATCTGATCAACGACAGCTACATCGTCGGCAGCCACCTCAACGACGTCTCGGTTCTGTCTCCGGCATTCCTCGATGGTGCCCTCATCGGCTTCGGAGCGAGCAAGGCCCACTGGATGGACATCGGGGCGAAGTCCCCGAGCCAAGCCATGGACTCGACAGACATCTTTCAAGAGGGTTACCGGCTTGGTCCTACCCGAGTGTTCGATGCTGGTGAACCCGACCGAGGTGTGATCGATTTCCTGACGCGTAACTCTCGGTTGCCCACGGCAATCTGGGGAGACCTGCAGGCGCAAGTGGCGGCATGTCGAACGGGCGAACGTGAACTCGCGGAGTTACACCGGCGATTCGGTACCGACGTCGTCGAAGCCGCAGCTAGTGCGATCTTTCGTCAAAGTGAAATATTGGACGCCGAGGCTGTCGCTGTAATGCCCGACGGACGATGGGAGGCTGCCGGCGAGCTCGATTCGTGGGGCCCCGGTGGTGAGCCGGTCGCGGTGAGCGTGGCCGTGGAGATCAGGGGAGACCAGATCCACGTCGACCTCACCGGCTCAGCTCCTCAGACGCCCGGCAACCTCAATTGTGGGCTGGCGCAAACAATCGCCGGGGTCAGGCTCGCCTACAAGTTTCTGGTCAACCCGCAGGCTTCGGTCACGGCCGGGTCGTTCCGTAACCTCAGTATCACCGTGCCCGAACGGTCCGTCTTCGACGCCCGCCTTCCTGCTGCATGCCAGTACTACTACCCGCACATCGGCCTATTGATCGATCTCTTCATGCGCGCGATGTCTAAGCCGGCACCCGACCTAACCGTTGCCGGGCAGCCCGCCGATTCCATGAACATCTTGTTCACCGGTGACCATCCGAGCACCGGCGAGCTCTTCGTGTCCGGCGAAGCGACCGCCGTCGGCTGGGGCGCATACCAGGGCGGCGACGGCTCGAACGGCATGATCAATTTTGGTGGAGGCGACCTGAAGAACTTCCCCGTCGAGGTGCAAGAGCATCGCTACCCGTTGCGTATCCACCAATATGCGCTGCGAAACGACTCGGGCGGCCAAGGTCGATGGCGAGGCGGTCTCGGCATCGTTCGTGAGTACGAGGTGCTCACCGATTGTCGGCTGTCGACGTGGTTCGAGCGCACTCGGACACCGGGTGGGGGTCTCTTTGGCGCCGATGCGGGACGGGTGGCCAGAGTTACGGTCGACGAAGCCAGCCGCAGCTGGGCTGCGCTCAAGTGCGCTGACGTGCCCGTCGCCGCAGGCACGCGTATACGGGTTGAAACCGGCGGCGGCGGCGGATTCGGAGCGGTCGATGAGCGTGACGCTGCTGCCATCGAGCAGGACCGAATCGATGGCTACGTCACCGATTCGCCCGACGACCAAATTTCAGCGGGCTAATTCAGTGCTGGACGCCAGTCCAGTCTTTCAGCCAGGATCGGGGACGTTACCGCCGGCTCCGGAATCGGCGTATTCCTCAATGCGGGTCACCTGTCCGTCTCGCACATGCACGCGCAACATCGACGGCATTTCGAGCACCTCACCAGACGAGCGCATCCGGCCGCGGAATACGCACTGCTGCACGTAACCGCCCTCGACCGCAGCGGCCCAACGATCTCCAACCGTAAAGTCCTCGATCTCGGCAGCCACCCAGGCCGCAGACGACAAGGCTTGCTCCCGAGTGCGGCCGAGCTGGTCGAAATTGTGCCAGACCACAACATCGTCGGCGTACAGGTCGGCGATGGCCTCAAGGTCGCCGGTCTCGAATGCCGTGGACAGCGCCGCGGCGACCTCGAGCGAATCGTTGTAGTCGCTCATGAGATGTCGTGGCCGCAGCCGTCATGGTGAATACAACCACCCGGCTCTCCGTCCCCGCTGTCAGAGAAGGCTGACGGCGATGCGTCGACGACCACCATTTCCTCAGAGTACTCGTTGAGTCGAACACCTCCGGTCTCACTGACGACGATGATGTCCTCGATACGTACACCGACCCGACCTGGCCAGAAGATGGACGGTTCGATGGTGAAGGTCATTCCTGGCTCGAGTCGTGTCTCGTCTTCCTCGGAAATAAACGGGTACTCGTGCACGTCCAGTCCAATGCAATGACCGGTTCGGTGACGGAAGTGGTCGCCGTAGCCGGCGTCCACAATCACCTGTCGGCACGCGCTATCTACGTCTTTCGCCATCGCCCCAGGTCGAGTGGCGGCGATACCGGCAGCCTGAGCGGCGATCACCGTGTCGTAAACGTCGACGTATTCCGAGTCGGGCTCACCGATGGCAATCGTACGACCGAAGTCCGAACAGTACCCGTCGACAATGGCACCGAAGTCAAACGAGACGGCGGTGCCGCGATTTAACTTTGAGCTCGTCTCTCGGTCACTGGCGTCGCGATTGCTCGACTTACCCATTCCCCAAACAGCTGTGTCGAACGACGTGCCCCGTGAGCCGTCGCCGTGCAGTAGCCCGTCGAGCTCCTCGACCAAATCGCGTTCGACCGCACCGTCGGCGATGTCGCCGGTCACAACTCCCATCGCATTGTCGGCGATTCGACACGCGCGCTGCATCAGGTGAATCTCCTCGTCGGACTTGACCCTGCGGAGCGGGTTCGTCAGCGGAGTGGCGCTCACGATCTCGGCACCGCCTGAGTACTTGGTGAGAGCGAGCACGGCATCGGCCCAGGTGCGTTGCTCGACCGAGACCTTCCCCAACCGGCCGAAACCCTTCACCACCTGTTCGAAGACGGCGTCGCCGTCGTCGGTCTCGTTGATTATGACCACGTCACCGGGGACACCCTGCGGCATGTCGAATTCCGCCACCATTCTGGGCAACACAAATAGGGGCTCATGTCCAGGGCGAAAGAAGGCTCCGCAGGCCCAGCCATGTGTGTATGAAGTGTTGCCGAACGTCGGCATTCGGCGTTGAGCGCCAGTGAAGTACTCCAGGTCTGCTGAGGGTGGTACGAACATTAAGTTGACGCCTTGTTCGGTCATCCGATCACCAAGTCGGCCTCTGCGTTCCGCATACACCTCGGTACTAAACGGGGTCATGTCGCTCTGCTCTTTCAGGAATTGAATCTGTACGGGGTCGTCTCAGAATTGTTCGGGATTGGGGACTCACGATTCCAGCGCCGACCGGTCGGCGACTACGCGACCATGACTCATCGCAAGAGCTGGTTCTCGAAGTGTGTCCAGACTGACCATCGGATCATCCTCCAGAAGCAGAAGATCCGCTACTGCGCCCGGCTCCGGCGTCGATCCGTCGCCGAAGCCGTTGAGATCGCGACCTCCGACACTCGCTGCTCGGAGAATGGAACGACGATCCATTCCGGCTGTTTCGAGAAGCTCTAGCTCTCGGTGGTAGCGCACGCCGATGGGATTCAGGTCGGCACCCAAAGCGATTTTCACGCCTGCGTCGATACACGCGTGAAGAGCAGATGCATGTAGGGGCAACAACTCCCGCGAGCGGTTCGCCGCATGGTCGGGCCAGCCCTGAGCCTTGATGTACTCCTGATCGTGGGTCACGCCAATCGTGGGAACCAACCAAGTGCCGTTGCGCGCCATGACCGCAGCTGCCTTCTCGGTGAGCGTGTAGCCATGTTCTACCGATCGTCCGCCCAACTCGGAGAAGATGATCGCCTGTTCGTCCCCGCCGCAGTGCGCCGCCACAGGTATTCCGCGTAGCTTCGCCACCTCCATAACTTTGTCGAGTTCGTCCTTAGTGAACTGGCCGGCGTCGGCGGTTTCGTGAGGGCTAGCAAGTCCACCGGTGAGCATGATCTTGATCCAGTGTGCACCTCGCTCGACGAGTGACCGAACCGCCTTCGACATCGCATCCGGGCCGTCGACGATTAACTCGGCATCGAGTTGGGTGTGTACCCGCGGGTAACTCGTGCCGTGCCCGCATGTTGTACGAATGCCTCTACCAGCGCCCCTCACCCTTGGTCCCGCCGAACTCCCGGCCGCGTATGCGCTACTCCATGCGAGGTCGATCTCATCGGCATCACCCACGCAGCGAACACCCGTGATGCCCATGTTCACGGCCTCGCGGAAGTTCTCGCCGGCGCGGATCGTACGTTCAGGCACACCTTCGAAAAACCCCCTTGCGTCCGGGTCGTACATCATCCCGCCGGCATGGACATGACAGTCCCACAAACCAAACATAGCGGTAAGGCCCGATGCATCGATAAGAGTCGCGTCGCGCCCGTCGTCGTATAGGACGCTGCCAGCACCAATAAGAAGATCCCGCGCACTGCGCTCTCCGGTCTCCACGTCGAGCCACGACGCTCCTCGTATTCGATATTCAGGGGTGTTCGATGATGTCGTCATGTTGTTCTCCTGTCGCGTTACAGGCTGGAGCGCAGCGTCTCAAGTGTCCGCTGTGGTTGTTCCATCGTGCTCCAGCCGGGGTCGACGATGATCTCATTTACTCCTGCGGATGCGAGTTCGTCGAGCCGCCCGGCAATGGAGGCGGACTGCCCTTCTGATTCGGTGATCTGCAGGATCATTCTGAGCGTTGCCGGGTCGCGCCCTGCTTGTACAGCGCATGCGCGAATCTCTTCAATCGAGCTGGCGAGCGAGCTCGCATCGAGCTCGCCAGCCGCTTGTAAGCCAATCCATCCGTCGCCGAGCTGGCCAGCGCGCCGCAGTGCGGCGCTACTCAATCCGCCGACCAGAATCGGTACGGGTGCCGGTGGGACCGGGCTGCAGACCATCTCGTTGGGATTCGGATACGGATGACCGTCGCCTCGTGCGGACAGCGATCCGCTCCAGACGTCGCGCACGACCTCGATCCAGGCATCGAGGCGCGCACCGCGCTTGGCGAACGGAACGCCCACCGCTTCGTATTCGTGTTCAAGCCAACCAACACCGACGCCCAAGCTGGTTCGTCCCCCGGCCTCCACGGCGACGGTCGCCAGCTGTTTGGCGAACACGAGGGGGGACCGCAGGGAAGCAACGAGAACCGCAGTGCCGAGCTGAATACGGTCCGTCACGGCCGCAGCGATACCGAGAGCCACGATGGCGTCCGCCCAGGCCAGATCGTTCGACCAGGGAATCCGACCGTCAGTGCTGAACGGATACGAGCTCCCCCCCTCCACCGGCATGGCCACGTGATCACTGGCCCACAACGAGTCGTACCCAGCAGATTCGAGAACCTGAGCGGCGTTGGCCAGTCCGAGATTCGATGGAGAACCACCTGCATTAGGGAATCGGGCGCCGATGCACAGAGTGTCACCCATCGACGGAACCTTCGATATGGAGACTTGGGGACCGTGCTTCGGCCCTCCGTGGAAGACGTCGGTGGCCGAGCTGATCGGTCTGGCAGGAGCCGTCGAGAACGCAGGCTTCGACCGCATCATGACCGGCGAGTACCGCAGTGATGCGCTCACCTGGATGGCCCTGCTTGCCGCCGCGACGAGCTATGTCCCCGTGACCACGACCATATACAGCGTCGCGCTTCGTCATTCGACTGTGGTGGGCGAGGCGGTGGCGGTAATTCGCGACGTCAGCGGAGATCGAATCGAGGTCGGTTTCGGGGTGAGTCATACGAGCGTTGTCGCCCACATCGTGCAACCGGCGGTTGGCGCGAAGCGGTGGACGCGACGATCACGAAGTGTGCTCCTTCGGTGCGGCCGCATATTCATAAACCTCTCATCATTCCTCTCCGATAGATATTTCATCGCGGAGCAAGAGTTGCACAGTACTGCTGTAGACGGCAACAGATGTTTCACGACCCGTGAAACGACCTACGGTTACATCTGACCTGAGGCCCAACAGAGCACGGTACGAACCATCAGGGAAGACCCAGCTCTGAGAATGCGGAGTCAGGAGCACAGATTCGAGGCTCTAGCTATGCGTCGAGGCCTCGATCGACGGTGTCGGCCGCATGGCCATGGCGACGCAGAAGGTCGCTGAACCTTGCACTGCTGGGCCAAGAATGGCGTCCCTGTCGAGCAAGCCGACAGCGCCGGCATCGCCCTCGGCTCACGCCCCGCCTACCTCTGGCCCGACGACTGGAACCGGACCAGCTAGTACCACCCTGCCCAACCGCTCAGCACGAACTCCTCGATCGAGCGATCATCTGGGACCTGCATCAACTCGAACAGCTACTAGGCGAATACATCGAGCACACCAAGGACTCTGCCAAAGAGCACGTAACGACGCTGAGAACGTCATCCCGATCAGCCCAAAAAATCCGATCCAGCGTTGCTCCACCTCCGCCGGTCTCATCAACCAATACCGAATCGCAGCCTGAACCAGCCGCCGGTAAACCCAACCAGCACCAGGACCCTCAGCCTCTACGAGCGCGCAAACCCCAACGCCGCCACAACCGATGCATCAACACTTAGGCCACCGGTCAGTTCACGGACTTCGGCGACCACGTCCACCTCAGCGGGACCGAACACCGCTGTTAGTCCAAGCGATTCTACGACAGCGCGCCTCATCGGGTTGGGCTCGGAGAGGATGACCGTCGTCGCGCCTCTAGCAATCGCATACTCCGCACTCAAGATTCCGATCGGCCGCCGCCTGTGACCAGAACCGATGTGCCTGGAGCGACACCAGCACGATCGACCCTGTAGGACGCCACGGCGATTAGCTCAATCATGGCGCATTGCATGTCGTCGAGCTCGTCGGGCGGCACAGCAAGCTGGCTGGCTGAGACGATCGCTGCCTCGGCCAGACCGCCCCACGCATGGATGAGACCCGTGCACCCCATCCGTTGACAGAGGTGATTCTGTCCGAGCCGACAGTAGGGGCAGGTCCCACAAAAGAGCAACGGCATCGCGGAAACCCGCCGATCTGTCCGAACGTTCGTGACCCTTTCACCAACCTCAAGCACCTCGGCGCAGAATTCGTGGCCGAAAATCTGAGGATTGGTAGCACCGGTGAGCGCATGTGGCTCGACAGATGTAGCGATCGGTCCATGGGTAAACTCGTGCACATCCGTGCCGCAGATGCCACGAAGGATCGGCGCAACAAGTACCTCCCCGGTCGCTGGTCCAGGCGGATCGGGAACGTCCTCGACTCAAACGTTTCGGCGACCGCGATAAACAGCGGCACCAATTTCGCGACTCCGTGTCGGTTCGTGGTGAAAACAACTCTGTCCGCGCTCGTCCGATGCTCTACGGGGCCACCGGCAGCTATCCCGGACTGGAGGGGGACCGGGATAGCAGCGGAGCAAGACCTTCTCCACAAAGCGGACGTAGCAACTGCCCCATGGTCAGCCCATCGCCGTTCGGATCGTTTCGACAATACGTGTCACAGATGGGATGGCGAGGTCTTCGAGGATGTCCGAGGCGGGCAGCGGAATGTGAGGTGTCGTGATTCGGACAATCGGTCCGTCAAGGTCCCAGAAAACCTCGTTCGCCGCAATCGACGCCACCTCGGCTCCCCACCCGCACGCCTGTGGGTTCTCCTCCACAGTGAACAAACGGCTGGTGCTCGCCACAGAATCGAGGATCGTTGTGGTGTCGAGCGGGACCAGGCTCCGGAGGTCCAGTACCGCACAGTCGATTCCTTCGGTTGCAAGAACCTCTGCGGCCTCGAGCGCCCGAGGAACCATCAGAGCAAGCGCCACAATGGTGCAATCCGTGCCTTGGCGGAGGGTTCGAGCTTTGCCGAGCTCGTCGACCAGCTCACCGTCTTCCACGTCTTGTTTTGAGGCCAGGAGACCCTTGTGTTCGAAGAACAGCACCGGATCGGGATCACGAATGGCGGCCGCCATCAAGCCGACAACATCGCGAGGATACGCAGGAGCGACGACCTTGATGCCGGGGACGGCCATGGCCCAGTTCTCGACGCTCTGTGAGTGCTGAGCGCCGAACCGAACCGAACCTCCATTGCCCGACCGGATCACCAGTGGACACGCCACCTGACCATCGGTCATGTAGCGCGCCTTGGCGATCTCGTTCACCACCATGTCCCAGCACACGGCGAAGAAGTCAGAGAACATGATCTCGGCGATCGGACGCATACCCGTCATTGCCGCACCCATGGCTGCACCAAGGATCGCTTGCTCAGAAATCGGCGTGTCGACCACTCGCACGGGACCGAACTCCTCCAATAGACCAGCGGTCGTCTTGAAGACACCACCAGCACCGGCGACGTCCTCGCCGAGAAACAGCACGCTTGAATCGCGTCGCATCTCTTGTGCGATCCCACGAGCGACCGCAGCTCGATACGTCAGTTGCGCCATTGCCAGCCTCCGTCAGCCCATACGTTGGTCCACAGCGCTTCCGGCGAAGGAGAGGGTGCTGCTTTGGCTGCCTCCGTGGCGACATCGATCGCGGCGGCCACCGACATCTCGATCTCGGTCAGTTCGCGCTCGCTCACACCAATCCGCAGAAGGCGCTGGTGGTACATCGGGATCGGATCGTGAGCCATCCAGGCATCGAGCTCCTCTTGAGACCGATACGTCCCTGGGTCGGCGCGGCTGTGTCCGCCATGGCGATAGGTCTTGGTCTCGATGATCGACGGTCCGTCTCCCGCCCGAGCGCGTGCGATCGCCTCTTGCGCCGCAAGGTAGACCGCGTCTGCGTCATTTCCATCGACCAACGCAGCGGGTATTCCGTATGCGGGGGCCCGATCAGCGGCCGGATTCGTCACCGGAGTCACCTGACCGATCGAGGTGTACTCCATGTAGAGATTGTTTTCACAGACAAAAACCGTCGGCAGATCATAGACGGCCGCGAAGTTGACGGCTTCATGGAACGCTCCGATGTTCGTCGTACCGTCGCCGAAGAATGCAACGGCCACCTGCCCGCTGTTGCGGAGCTTTGCCGACCAGGCAGCGCCGTTAGCGATGCAGAGGTGTGCACCGATGATCGCGTAGCTGCCCATCATTCCGTGCTCGACGCTCGTCAGATGCATCGACCCGCCTTTTCCACCCAGCAAACCCGTTGACCTACCCAACATCTCGGCGATGATCGGCTCGGGCGGCACACCTCGAGCAATCGTGTGACCGTGTCCTCGATACGTCGCGAAACTGTAGTCATCGTCGTTGAGCGCAACACCGAAAGCCGCTCCTGCGGCCTCCATGCCAATCGCGAGGTGGCTCGTACCATTTATGAGGTTCTGCAGGAACAGGTCGTACAGTCGCTTCTCGAGCTGCCGGATCTCCTGCTGCTTTCGATAGAGATCGAGACGCGTTGAGATCGAGATCTCTGCGTGATCGAACCCGTGGTCGAAGGCTTCAGGAAAGATGACGTCGTGTTGGCCGTATTCAACCTGTCGAGGCGAGGTGGATTTTGCGATGTGTGTCATCGTTCCGGCCTCACTTTCCAGGGCCCTCTGGGGTGTTGAGGTGTGACTGCGACTCCCGAAGAGACAAGCGATGCACCGCTGAACGTCCGGTATCTGGTGCTACAGATCAAGAGATCCTCGACCTGGAACCGAGTGATGATCTCGCAGCCATCAGCCGTGATGGCCTCCTCCTCGATGCGTGCTGCTGACAGACCGTTCTTTGCCTGCTTCTTTCCCACCTGACGCCTCCTAGCCTGTTGCGGCTACAGCATAGATTGGACGGTTAGCGACCGTCACCTGACGCCTGCGCGTATCTACACCTGGGGCCCCTGACGTCGCTCCACCGGCCTTAGGTGGGTGAGTGGGCGGTTCCTGTCGTAGGATTGTGGAACCGAGCCGGTCAAGGCTCGGTTCTACAAACAAGCAACGAAAGTGAAATCATGCCTACTGGCACCGTAAAGTTTTTCAATTCCGAAAAGGGTTTCGGATTCATCTCCGTTGAGGGAGGCGAGGACGTGTTCGTCCACTACTCCAACATCGCGGGCGATGGCTACCGCAGCCTCGATGAAGGCCAGAACGTCGAGTTCGACGTCGGCCCCGGCAAAAAGGGCCCGGAAGCCCTCAACGTCCGCGCTGTCTGAACCCCTGG
>Ga0115002_10005064_pt1 | contig 15690 bp, 16 predicted proteins | sample ArcticOcean_MG_C_8_FD_89576 | JGI IMG/M metagenome (GOLD analysis project Ga0115002, IMG submission 89576) | Marine microbial communities from western Arctic Ocean - ArcticOcean_MG_CB11_86 | ecosystem: Environmental > Aquatic > Marine > Oceanic | place: Arctic Ocean: Canada Basin | collected... | reverse complement strand
GACCGACCAACTGGGCGAGCGGCTCCAGACCAAGTTCCGTCTCGTACTTAAGAAAGAGGGGTAGGGGAACGAGCGCCAGTTGGGTGCTGGGGTCGCGGAGACGGCCGACGCCATCTCCTCGACCTCCATGGCGGGTGGTCCGGTCAGACCGAAGTGAAGCCCAGGTGCCTCGGCGGTGACCTCGCTAGCGACCTCACGAGCGAGTTCTGCGATCGACTGGAAGCGCTCGAGGCCTCCGTGGGAATCGCCCGCGGGGTGGACGAGGACGAAGAGCACGTCACCGTCGTCGGTCGATAGGAAACCGTTCGCGGTGATGGACCCGCGGACCTCGGCGTCGAGCAGCCCGACTGGGCTTGCTGCTAGACCTGCCGCCCACTCTTGCGGGGCCGCGAGGAAGTCGCGCTCGGCCGCAACGAAGTCGCTCAGTCTGCGGGCTTCTGTTTCTGCGCCTGCGGGAAGGACCGCTCCTGCAGCGAGGGACGCTTCGATCCGCTCCGCCAACCGCACGTTGAGATCGGCGAAGTTGTGCAGCTGAATCTCGCCACCTTCGTCCGCGAGCACACCTTCGAGTTCGGACACGGCCGCGAGTAGATCGGCAGGCGTCGCCAGGTGTAGCGCGTGGTCGCTGATCCAGTCGATATCCACGCGATAGAAGACGCTGCTCACCCGAGTGTCTGTCTCGAGCCGCGCTGCCACACGCTCTGCCGCGCGCTTGATCGACGCTATGGAGACTGCCGCGGAGTTGCGTTCGATCACGACGATCAGCGGCTCAGGATCGGCAAAATCGGCACGCACGGCATCCCATCGCGCCTGGTTCACGTCGCCATCAGGGACCAGTTCGCGGCGCGACGTCCGGAGGTCGAGGCCCGTCCCGACCCACGCCGCGGCGAGCGTCGCCACGAGCGCCGTCCAGAGGACGTCCAAGGACCAGCGACTCCAGGCGCGCGAGCAACTTCTAGACCATGGTCGGGGAGTCTAGTCAAAGCCGTGCGACGCGGCACACGTTGGGCGCGGGGTGTCGGCTGGCTCGCGCCAGCAAGCAGCGCTAGCATGACGCGTCCCGTCCGAACCAACTTCGAGGCGAAGCATGCAAACGCTGGTTCTCACGCAATCCGATATCAACCGAGTCGTTTCGATGGACGCAGTCGTTCCGGCCATCGAGACTGCCTTCGCCGCTCACGGTCGCGGTGAAACCCAGATGCCGGTGAAGGTGTACCTCGAGCTGCCGAAGTTCAACGGCGACTTCCGGGCCATGCCTGCCTATCTCGAGGGTTCAGCCGGCGTGAAGTGGGTCAACTCCCATCCGAGCAATCCTGAGCGCCATGGGTTGCCGTCCGTACTGGGGATGTACATCCTCAGCGACCCGGCGACGGCCCAGCCGCTGGCGGTGATGGATGCCACGTTGCTCACCGCGCTGCGTACCGGCGCCGCGGCTGCCGTGGCGACCAAGTATCTGGCGCGGGCTGATGCGCGTACGGTCGGTTTCGTTGGCTGCGGCGTGCAAGCCCGCACGCTCCACGCGGCGCTCAGCGTCGTCATGGGCGGCTTCGAGACGATCGCGGCGGACGCCTCGGCGGATGCCGCCGCAGCCTTTGCCGAAGAGGTCGACGGCACGGCCGCCGATCTGGAGACCGCAGCTGGCTGTGACGTCGTGTGTACGGCTACCCCGGTGCGGGATCCGATTATTCGCCGCGAGTGGGTCAAATCGGGCAGTCACATCAACGCGATGGGCGCCGATGCCCATGGCAAGCAGGAGATTGACACCCAGGTGCTCCTGGACGGACTGGTCGTACTCGACGACTGGGCGCAGGCCACGTCGAGCGGCGAGGTGAATGTGCCCCTCGAGACTGGCGCGCTGGCGCGTGAAGCCATTCACGGTGGACTCGGCGAGATCGTCGCCGGGACGCTGGTGGGCCGCGCCTCGGACGACCAGATCACGATCTTCGACTCCACCGGTCTCGCGGTACAGGACGTCGCTTTGGCACGCCTGATCTATGAGTCCGCCAGGGCAACGGGTATTGGCCTCGAGGTCGATTTCCGCGCCTGATTCGCACGTAGTTGGTCAACTCTCGAAACTTTCCGGCCCGTTGCAGCGTCCCAGGGGCCGGGCCCTCATAGTCGTCCGACTATGAGTCTGTTGACTACTGGTCACATGACTAATGGAGTCGAACTCACAACTCATAGAACGGTCCTTCGAGGGTTCCCATGGGTACACCACAATCCACGCTCACACCGACGCTGCCGCTCGCGGCACGCGACTTCCTGATTCTGCTGGCGCTTGTCGAGGGGCGCGCGGCTACGCGATCCTGCAGAACATCACCGAAGAGAGCGGCGGAGGGGTACACATGGATCCCGCCAATCTGTACCGGTCGCTGCGTCGACTGGCGCGTGAGGGCCTGGTGCTCGAGCACGATCCCGACGAGACGCGACGTCGGCAATACGAACTCACGCCCGCCGCCGTCGATGTGGTGGCGGCGGAGGCCGGGCGCCTCGAGCGACTCGTGTGGCAGTGTTTGGGGCAGCAGCGCTCGTACTTGCCGCGGTGGGCCTGTACGGCTTGCTGGCCTATCGGGTGACTCGACGCACGCGCGAGCTGGGCATTCGGGTTGCACTGGGCGCCCCGTACGCCCGGGTGCTGAAGATGGTGTTGCAACGCGGCCTGATGCTGACGGGGTTAGGCCTCCTGGTGGGAATGGTGGTGGCCGTGCCCCTCGGACGCCTCTTCGCATCGGTGTTGGAAGGGGTCAACGCCAGCGAGCCTCTGGTTTACTTCGGCGTGCCGCTGATTCTGCTGATCGCCGCGTTCGTGGCGACGCTGGTTCCGGCACGGCGGGCGCTCTCGGTCGATCCCGCCATCAGTCTCCGTTCCGACTAGGCGCTGCCTGGCAGGGCCGCTACTAGCGCGACGTGTCCGAATACAAGAAAGGCCCGGGACGACGAATCGTCCCGGGCCTTTGTGTCTGTTCGAGCTACTTCTGGCTGTCGCCGATCACTACGGCGGGCAGATCCTTGCCTGCGACCATCGCGTTGAAGGCCGGCAGGTCGCTCTCAAGTACAGCGTTGAGCTCGGCCATGAGGGAGGCGAGTTTGGGCTTGAGGTCCTCGAGGCGATCGTACGCGGCGTCGGTCGGGCGATCATCACCACCACCGAAGCCACCCAGCACGTACCCGTAGAGGGTGACGATGTGGTTGTCGATCTGCGGCGGGAAGTTGATCGGATCCTGGCCCGACTTACTTTTCACCTGGGTGATCCTCTCTTCGACCGTCGTCAACTTGGCGTTCATCGCCTCGGCTGCTGCGGCGACGTCCTCGGTGTCGGCACCCGCTGCCTCCAACCGTCCGACGACGTCCGTCGACTGCTTCTTGACCTCGCGGAGATCGGCCAGTCCGGCGTACATCTCGTTGATCATGTCGCCAACTACGCCGAGCAGATCGTACTGCTCCTGGGCGCCGGCAATCGTCTGATCGATCTTCGGGTTCAGCCCCACGGTGAGTGTGGTCTCGTCGCTCCAGTCACCGGCCGAGAGGCGCGCCGTGTAGTCGCCCGGCGGGACAGTACGGCCGGGCGCAAAGCCCCACAGGATGACGTCGGAGGGCACGTTCGGCGCCTCCTCGTTCAGTGCCCAGGTGAAGGTGTTCAGACCCTGCTTGACCTGCAGGTTGTCACCGCCGCCACCGAACAGCTGGGCGAAGAACCCGCCGCCAGCGGCTGCCGGCGGTGCGTCGCCAACCTTGCCTTTGACCTCACGGATCGTGTCGCCCGTGGGGCTCATGATGGTCAGCGTGACCTCGTCTTCCGGGGCCTCGTCGAAGTAGAAGTGGATGCGAGCGGGGCCGAGGCCACCACGGTAGGCCATACGCGGCTGGTACAGCTCTGCGGTGGTGTCGGCGGCCACCTGACGCAACACGGTGATGTCGTCCATGATCCAGAACCCGCGGCCCTGGGTGGCGAGGACGAGATCGCCGCGCTTGATCTGCATGTCGGTGACAGGAACCACCGGCAGGTTCATCTGGAAGTCCTGCCAGTGTGCGCCGTCGTCGAACGACACGTACATGCCGAACTCGGTGCCGGCAAACAGCAGGCCCTGACGCTCCGGATCCTCGCGTACGGCGCGGACGAAGTTGGTCGAGGGGATGCCGTTGGTGCCGTCCGTCAGCAGCTTCCAGTTAGCGCCGTAGTCGTTGGTCTGGAAGATGTACGGGTTGAAGTCGTTCTCGCGGTACTTGTAGACCGCAACGTGGGCCCGGCCCGGATCGTGCGCCGACAGATCGATCACGTTGACTGTGCCGCCACGCGGCATGTCGGCTGGGGTGATGTCGGTCCAGTTGGCACCGCCATCGCGCGACAGGTTGATCTTGCCGTCGTCGGAACCGGTCCACATCAAGCCCTGTGTATGCGGGCTTTCTTCGAACGCGAAGATCGTGTTGTAGACCTCGACCCCGGTCGAGTCGTGGCTGATCGGGCCGCCGGCGTAGTCCTGCGTCTCCGGATCGTCGGTCGTCAGATCGGGGCTGATCGCCGTCCAGGTCTGACCGGCGTTGGTCGTCTTATGGATGACCTGCGACGTGTGGTAGACGGTGTCCGGATCGTGCGGCGAGATGCGGATCGGTGCGTTCCACTGGAAGCGGAACTTCAGATCAGCCGGCGCTGCGCCCAGTTGCAGTTGCGGGTAGGCGAGGATCTCGCGCGAGGTGCCCTTGTTGCGATCCACGCGGGTGATCGAGCCGCCGTAGCAGCCGGCGTAGACGATCTGGTTGTCACGCGGGTCGATGGCGATGTGGCCTGACTCGCAACCGCCAACCGAGTACCAGTCGGGCGGAAAGCCGAACCCGAAGCCACCGCCGCCGGCGCTCGGAACCGAAATCGTCGAGTTGTCCTGCTGCGAACCGTAGATCCGGTACGGCCAGTCATCGTCGACGAAGACGCGGTACATCTGCGCCGTCGGCTGGTTCATCTGCCACGACCATGAGCCGCCGCCGTTGAACGACACGTTAGCGCCGCCATCGTTGGCGTTGATCATGTTCTGCGGGTTATCGGGGTTGATCCACAGATCGTGGTTGTCGCCGTGCGGAACCTGGATCGAGATGTCCCAGGTCTTGCCGCCATCAATCGACTTGTAGAAGCCCGTGTTGAGCGCGTAGACCGTGTTCGGATTCTGCGGATCGGCGTAGATGTGGATGTAGTACCAGGGGCGCTGGCGCAGGTTGGCGTCGCCGTTGATGCGCTCCCAGGAAGTACCGGCGTTGTCGGAGCGGTATACGCCGCCACGCTCGCCCGCGGCCTCGATCAGGGCCCAGACACGGTTAGAATCGGCTGGCGACACGGTGATGTCGATCTTGCCCAGCATGCCGGTGGGCAAACCGCCGCCCAGCTGGTCCCAGGTGTCACCGCCATCGGTGGTCTTCCAGATGCCGCCCTTGTCGTTGCCCGAGATCAGGCTCCAGGGCTTGCGCTCAGCGCGCCAGCCGCTCGCGTACAGGACGCGCGGATTGTTGACGTCCATGGCGATCTGGTAGAAGCCGGTCTCCTCGTCGATATAGAGGACCTTTTCCCAGTTGCTGCCGCCATCCTTGGAGCGGAAGATGCCGCGCTCTTCATTGGGGCCGAAGATGTGGCCGAGTGCCGCGACGTAGACCAGGTCGGGGTTGGTCGGGTGCACCGCGAGCTTCGGGATCTGACCGGCATGGCGCAGGCCGATGGAAGTCCATGTCTCGCCGCCGTCCGTGGTGCGATACATGCCGTCGCCAGGCGACACGTTGCCGCGCGGGCAGCCCTCGCCGGTACCAACGTAGATCACGTTCGGATCGGAGGGCGCGACCTTGATGGAACCGATCGAACCGACGCCAAGCTGGCCATCGGTAATCGGCATCCAGTTATTGCCTGCGTCGCGCGTCTTCCAGACGCCGCCACCGGTGCCGCCGAAGTAGTAGGTCAGCGGATCGCCTTCCACCCCGGTGACTGCCGTTGAACGGCCGCCGCGCGAGAAGCCGGAGCTCCGGTAGTTGAGGCCGGCAAACTTCGCCGCCTCGATGGTGACGTTCGACGTGTCGTCCTTGTCGAGATCCCGACGCGAACCCTGGGCTTGTGCCAGTTGCGGGATCGAAAGGACGACAGCGAGCAGAGCAATAACTAGTAGATGGCGCCAGGGCCGATGCAGAGGCATCAAGGACTCTCCGGTTGCAAGAAGACACGGGTAGCCCCGGGGAGCATCACGGGGCAGGCTCAGCCTCCACCGGGGGCCTTTCGCCAAAGGCCGGAGTCGGCGGAAGCATAAGTGTCGTGCGGGGCGCCGTAACCGTCAAGGTCGCATTCGGATCGCGGCAACCGGGGGGCAGGTACGGGGCTCATCTTCGGCATGGCCGGGTTCTGGAAGGTGTTTACCCTCGGACCGATTGCCCACGCGCAGGGGATGTTCGTCGAGGGCTACGCCGATTGCTTCCTGCCGGTGTGGTCGCTATGGCTCACAGGGACGACGATTCCTGTGGTCGAATTGGTCGCTGGCGCCATGCTTCTAGTGGGCTGGCGGGTGCGCGAGGCACTCATCGGCCTGGCCGCGGTACGGGTTCGCGACTTTCGGGCACCTGCTCGCTGAGCCGCTGTACTCCTTCAGTGGCCACGTGATCCCGCGTGCCGGACTCGTGTTCCTGTTGCTGTGGCTGCCGCGCGCAGACGATTGGTTTTCGCTCCACGGCTGGCTGGGCCGCCGCGGCGCCTAGGTAGTCCGGTGCGCCGCCGGGCTCGCTACCAGGCGGTGTAGTCTTCCGAGCCATGCAGCAAACGAACGCGCCCGCCACGGATTGGCGTGCCAGGCTCCACGAGATCATCTTCGAGGCCGAGACGCCCGCCGGCAAGGCCTTCGACGTCGCGCTACTGATCCTCATCGTTCTCAGTGTGGTCAGCGTATCGCTCGAGAGCATCGCCGAAATCCAGGCAGATTGGGGACCGCAGTTGCGGACCATCGACTGGATAGTCACCGCGCTGTTCACGATCGAGTACGTGCTGCGACTCCTGTGCGTCGGTCGCCCGTTGCGCTATGCGCGCAGCTTCTTCGGCGTCGTGGATCTGCTCGCGATCCTGCCCGCGTATCTGAGCCTCTTCATCCCGGGATCGCAGTCGCTGCTGGTCATCCGCGCGCTGCGATTGCTACGCGTGTTCCGCGTGCTGAAGCTCGCGCATTTCGTCGGCGAGGAACGAGCCCTGACCGCCGCGCTGCGGGCGAGTTCGAGCAAGATCGTGGTCTTCCTTGGCGCGGTCCTGATGGTGACCATCATCGTTGGGGCGATGATGTATCTCATCGAGGGTCCGGAGAACGGGTTCACCAGTATTCCGGAGTCGGTCTACTGGGCCATCGTCACCATGACGACCGTTGGCTACGGCGATATCGCGCCGCAGACGTTCTTCGGCAAGATGCTCGCGTCGGCGGTGATGATTCTGGGTTACGGAATCATCGCAGTGCCGACAGGCATCCTCACGGTCGAGGTGGCGACGTCGTTACGCATGTCGACGCGCACCGACTCGTGCCGCAGCTGCAGTGCTGAAGGGCACGCTGCCGACGCGCTGTACTGCAAGTTCTGCGGCACCAAGCTCGACTGAGGCTCGCCGGCGCCGGCCAGACCGACCGCGCAAGAATCACTCCATGTACTACACGTATCTTGAGAGTCCGATCGGGCCGATTTTCCTGGCAGGCGAAGACGAGACGCTGGCACAGGTCAGCTTCACAACGGGCCATCAAGTGGGCGAGCCCAAGGCCGGCTGGGTTGAAGATACCGCGCCGTTGAGCTTCGCAACCCAGCAATTGGATGAGTACTTCGCCGGCGATCGGTGCCGGTTCGATCTGCGGCTCGCCATGCAGGGCACCGAATTCCAGAAACGTGTCTGGGAGACCCTCATGACGATCCCGTTCGGCGAGGCCTGGACCTACGGGCAGATCGCCGCGCAGCTGGGTACGCCCGGCGCAGCCCGCGCCATGGGGCGAGCCAACGCCACCAATCACATTCCGATCATCGTGCCGTGCCACCGGGTGATCGGCACGAACGGATCGCTGACAGGGTTCGGCGGCGGTCTCGAGGCGAAACATTGGCTGCTTCGTTTCGAGGGTGCACTGGCGCCGGAGTCGCGCGCGGCCGGGCAAGACGCGTTGTTCTAGGCCCGAGTTCGATCTAGGGGTCAGAATGGGAGCGGGCGCGTAGCTGACTTTGGCCCCGAGATCGGGATCTTCAAACCGATCGGCGCAAGCGACCGTCGTACCTACGGGCGCAGCAAGCCTGCGATGGAGGCCCGCCGCCGCCAGGCTGAGAGCGGCAGTCCCAGATCCCGGCGCGACCGGGCAACCACGGAGCGTGCGGGGATGTGGAGCGGGATCGGGCAGAATCTGCGGTACGGGCTCAAGGCGATTCGCCGCGATCTGGCGTTCTTCGGGTTTGCGGCGATGATCATCGGCCTCGGCGTTGGCGCCAGCACCGCCGTTTTTAGTGTGATGAGTCCGCTGCTTCTCAAGCCGCTGCCCTTCGAGGCACCTGAGCGCCTGGTCTGGGTCGCAAAGGGCAGCAACGGCGGGCTCTCGTCGGTCACATCGCGAACGTCGAACCTTCGCGACTACCGCGAGATGAATACCTCGTTCGAGGCGCTCACCGGCTATTTCGCGTTCTTCGAGTACGAGAGCTACAGCCTCACGGGCGTGGGCGAGCCCAAACGGCTTGTCGGGGTAGGCGTCGCGCAGGACTTTCTCGATGTGCTCGGCGTCCAGCCAATGCTGGGTCGTGGCTTCGTCGACGACGAGGCTATCTGGGACGGTCGCCCCGCGGCGATCCTGACGCACGGTTTCTGGACGCGGAGATTCGGGGCTGATTCCTCCATTGTTGGCGAGGCGGTCATGCTGAACGAGGTGCCGACCACCGTGGTGGGAGTAATACCAGCCCGGTTCGACTTCGAGTCGACGTTCTCGCCAGGTTCTCGCATCGATTTTCTGCGGCCGTTCCCGATCAGCGACGAGACCGATCAATGGGGCAACACGTTGTCGATGATCGGCAGGCTCAAGCCCGGCGTAACCGTCGAGGCGGCGCAGCTCGAACTCGACCTCATCAATACGCAGCTCGCGAATGCCGATCCCGAGCGCTGGGGCCTCGAGGCCGAGGTGTCACCGCTGCAGGAGCACATCTCCGGCGGCTTCCGATCGGCAATGGTCGTGCTGGCCGCAGCGGCGGCAGCTGTGATGCTAATCGCGTGCGCCAATTTGTCGAACCTGCTGCTGGCGCGGAGTGCCCGGCGTCACAAGGAGATGTCGATCCGCAGTGTGCTGGGCGCGACGCGCGTCAGGCTCATCCGGCAGCTCCTGGCCGAGAGCGTGATGCTCGCGCTGGGTGGTGCAGTCATCGGCATCGGTATCGCTTTCGCCGCTACACGTCTTGTGGCGAGCACCAACGCCGTGCGGATCCCGCTGCTCCGCACCGTCGGTATCGACCCAACCGCCCTGCTTTTCAGTCTGGCGATCGCCGTGGCCGCCGGCATCCTCCTCGGCATAGTGCCTGCGCTACAGATCTCGCAGGGTCGCGAACATGCGGCTATTAACGACGCCAGTCGCGGCTCGAGCGAGGGGAAGCGAAGCTCATCAATGCGACAGGTTCTGGTGATCGCCGAAGTTGCGCTTTCGTGTGTTCTTTTGGTCGGCTGGGGCTGTTGCTGCGCAGCTTTACGACGATCCTCGACGTTGATCTCGGCTTTCAGCCTGCTGGAGCGGTGGCCTGGCGCGCAGATACCTCGCGACAGTTCATTGACAACCCCGACCGCATTGCGTTCTACGAGTCGCTCGCCGCCCGCATCGAGGACCTGCCTGGGGTCGAGATGGCGGGAATGACGGACACCCTGCCGCTCGGTCGCAATCGCGGCTGGAACCTGCGCGCCCAGGGAGTGACGTATCCGGAGGGTGAGTCGCCGGGCGGATACCCGCGCATGATCGACAGTCGGTATCTCCAGACCATGGGTGTTCCATTGCTCGCCGGACGCTACTTCACGGCCGACGATACGGCGGATTCGGCCCAGGTGATGGTGATCAACAAGTCGGCAGCGGAGCGGCTGTGGCCGGACACCGATCCGCTCGGTCAGATCGCCCTGACTGGCGGCGGGGAGTGGGAGATCGTTGGCGTGGTGGCTCGTGCGCCACCGCTCACTCGAGGAAGGCTCCGGGCACGGGATGTATATGCCGTACACCCAGCAGGGGTGGGGGACGCTTGATCTCGTGGTGCGGTCGCGCATGCCGGAGGAAGCACTGATTCCCATCGTGCAGGCCGGACTACGTGCGGCCGATCGCGACATGCCAACCAGCGACTTCCGTGCCCTCGACCAGATCGTCGACCGCGCGGTGTCGCCGCGACGCTTCATCCTGCTATTGCTCCGCGTTCGCCGCGGCTGCGCTCGGGCGGGCGACTCTCGGCATTTACGGCGTGTTGTCGTACGCGGTCAGTCAGCGTCGTCCCGAGATCGGCATCCGTATGGCCCTCGGCGAATCGGCACGGCGCGTCCGCGCCCGCGTGATGCGCCAGACGCTCGTGCTCGCACTGATCGGCGTCGGCATAGGGCTCGCCGCCTCGATCGTGGTGTCTCGTCTGATCGCGTCGATGCTGTTCGGCGTTGGGCCGACCGACGGCGTTACGTTCGTCGCGATGTCCGCGCTGCTACTCGCGGTCTCAGGACTAGCGGGTTACTTGCCTGCCCGCTGGGCCTCGAAGGTCGACCCGATGGAAGCCCTGCGCGACTAGTCCTGCTCGGCGCTGGTCGTCTGGCGGCCGTAGCCGAGGAACACCGCGGCGCAGAGGATGGCGAGTAGGAGCCACGAGTGCAGATTGGCCAGGCCGATCTGCAGCGCCGACAGGCGCGGCATGACTCCGTCTACAACGGTCAGGTTCGCCGCCAGGATGGTGGGGATGAACCACGGTAACAGAAACGGATAGGTGCACACCGTGGTGTCGAGGATGTTGGCGCGCCGCGTGCCGGGAATACCCAGGCGCTCGCCGATCCGTCGCGAGGCGCTGCCCACGGCGAGAATCGCAACGGACGAATGGGTTGTCAGCATGCATGAAGCGGTGATCGCGCCGAAGATCTGACGCTCACCCGCAGCGACGGTGGTGGCCGACTCGCCGCTGCTGAAGCGCGCGACGAGGCGGCTTTCCTCGACCACTGCGACGATACCCATCAGCAGCAGCGTGAAGATCGAAACGCCGACGCCGCGTTCGAGTCCGTCGACCAGGAGTCCGCGCGCGCCATAGGCCGCCGAATCGATGTATACGACCTCGCGCCAGGCGACGAAGCCGCCCCCGACCGCCAGGACTACCGCCGATCCGATACCGGCGGCTAGCGCCACGACCAGGTGCGTCCGCCGGAGCAGCAGGTAGAGAACGAAGGCTGGCGCGGCCAGCATCAAGAGGGCAGAGAAGTCGACGGCCTCGACCCTGGCCGTGGGGATGGTGTCGCCGCCCCCGAGGATCGCAAACGCCACCAGCGAAGCACCGGCTGCGGGCAAGGCGTAGCGCATCCGTGATGCAACGACGTCGCCGAGCGCCACCGCCTGCGTTGTCGCCGACGCGATCGTGGTGTCGGACACCGGCGAGATGTTGTCGCCGAAGGTGGAGCCTGCGATGATCGCGCCCGCGAGCCAGAACGGGTCGGCGCCCGATCCCGCCCCCGCTGGGTACAGCAGAGGGAAGCAGAGGATGATGGTCCCAAGACTCGTTCCCGTGGCGGTCGAGAACAAACAAGCAACGATAAATGCGGCGCTGCAAAACAGCCCGCCCTGGAGCCCCACAGCGTGGGCGGCGCCGGCGAGTGCCTGAACGAGTCCGGATGCCGACAGCAAGGCTCCGAAGACTCCGGCGAAGAGCCAGGCCAGGATCATCAGCAATACGAGCGGTTGGCTCATGCCGCCGATCATCACTTCGGCGCAACGTTCCCGGTCGGGGCACAGCAAGAGCGCCAGGCCGAGGGCCAGAAGAAGCACGGTCCAGAGTCCGCGTTCGTCCGGCGCACCCGCGAACCCGAGATAGGTTGCACCCACCACGAACGCCAACAGCGGCGTCATGGCGCCGACGGTGCCGCCGTAGAACTCGAGCTTCGGATTGTGTTGGGCTTCTTGCATCCGGACGCTTCCTCGGTGAGCCTTGGCGACACGACCATACCCCACTCGCCGGAGGAACGGACATGGCTGACGAAACTGCCGAGGCCGCGGAGCACGCGGACGAGTTCACCTTGTACGACCTCAGGGTCGAAGTCGTGGCGGGTGATCGCCCGATGGTGTGCAAGCACGAGGTGGGCGACTACTTCGAGTTGAGCGGCGAGAACCTCACTCTGCCGGCGGGGCAATCGTTCCCGATCTACCCGCTAGCGGCGCTGCTACCGTTGCTGCCGGCGAAGCAGCGCCGGACTGAACCCAACGATTGGATGACCACAGACATGGAGTTGGCTTGCCCCGATCCGTTCTGCGGCGGTCGCTTCCGCATTGTCCGCACGGGCACGACAACATTTCGCCATAGCGATGCCACCGTCGTTCCACTCGGCGACTGAATGACCATTCCGCGCGTTGAACTCGCGCCGGGCTATTCGGTGCCGCGTCATATCGTCGGCCTCTGGCAGTTGTCGGTCGGGCACCAGACCCACGCCACAGCGGAGGGCGACGCGCTCGATGCGCTCGAGCAGTACTTCGAGGCGGGGTTCGATACCTTCGACTGCGCGGACATCTATACCGGCGTGGAAGCTCTGCTCGGCAAATTGCGCCGGCGTCTCGGCGCGGCCGGCGCTCGCCTCCAGGTCCATACGAAGTACGTTCCCGACCGCCGTGACCTGGCGGGCCTCACTCGCGAGGCCGTCATCGCGACGATAGATCGTTCGCTACGCCGACTGCGCTGCGAGCGACTCGACCTGGTGCAGTTCGCCTGGTGGTACTACGACACGCCAGGCTACGTAGACGCCGTCGGCTGGCTGGGCGAGCTGCAATCTGCGGGCAAGGTCCGACTCGTTGGTACGACGAACTTCGATGTCCCTCGCCTGGAACAGATGGCGGCCACGGGCGTGACCCTGGCGGCGCACCAAGTGCAGTATTCGTTGATCGATCGCCGACCGCAGCGACACCTCGCGCTCTACCTGGACGAGACTCCTGGCGCGATGGTCTGCTACGGCAGCCTGGCCGGCGGTTTTCTGACCAGCAAGTGGGCCGGGCACTCCGAGCCCACGGGCGTGCTGAGCAATCGCTCGCTTATCAAGTACCGCCTGATGATCGATGAAGCGGGCGGTTGGGACGCCTACCAGCGGCTGCTCGCGGTGGTCTGCGAGATCGCCTCCGAACACGGTGTCGACCCCGCGCTCGTGCCTGCGGCCTGGGTACTGAAACAGCCACATGTGGCGGCGGTGATCGTGGGCATGCGGGGCGCCCAACATCTTTCTGCGGCGGCCCGCGCGTCTTCATTTTCGCTTACGGCCGACGATCACAGTAGAATTCTTCACTGCCATCAGGTGCACGACGGTCCGCAAGGCGATACCTTCGGGCTCGAACGCGACCTGACCGGGCCGCATGCAGCGATCATGTGGACCGATCTGAATCAGCGATCCACCTCAACGGCCGACTAGTAGACCCACCCCGATGTCCAAGACGATTCGCGCCATTACGTTCGACGCTCGCGGGACCCTTCTGCGGGTACGCTTCCCGGTGGGCGAGACCTACGCGGCGATCGCGTTGCGCCATGGGGCCGTGCTATCGACCGCTGCGATCGAAGCTGCGTTCTTCGAGGTTTTCCCAGGCATGCCACCGCTGGCATTCCCGCCGATGAACGAACAGGAACTCTACGAGCGCGAGTACGAATGGTGGCATCAGCTCGTCGAGCGCGTGGTGGAGGAGGCCGATCAGACGGTCGATGACTTCGACAGCTTCTTCAACGAGCTGTATGCGATCTACCGCGGCGCCGAAGCCTGGAAGCCGTATCGGGAAGCCGCCTCGGTCCTATGTTTGCTGCGCTCGGCCGGCTACAAACTCGGCCTGGTATCGAACTTCGACTCGCGTATCGAGCAGGTACTCGTCGCGTTGAACCTGAGCATCTGGTTCGACTCGGTCGTCTTCTCCTCGCGCGCCGGAGTGGCGAAGCCTAATCTCGGCATCTACGAGCGGGCGTTGGCCGAACTTGACGTCGAGCCGGGAGAGACGCTTCACGTGGGCGACAACCTGCACAAGGATTGGGAGCCCGCGCGACTGCTCGGCATGGAGGCGGTCTTGATTGATCGCACCGGTCGCTATGCGGGCCAAACGCCGGAAGATTGCGAGGTCATCGAGTCGCTGGAAGACCTGCTCGAGGGTCTGGGCGTCACGGGATTCTCAATGCTGGCCCAGGCACACGCGAGCTAGATCGCTTAGCGGACTGACACCACGGCGAGTTGGTCGCCGTCCGGATGCACCGCGAGTCGGGTAAGTCGGGTAGCCCCCGCGTTTGCCAGATCCGCGAACACCTGCCAGTCCCCGTCGACGGTACGGATCGCCACACGAGATCCGCTCGCCATCACGATGCGGCCGTCCGGCGTCCAGGCCATGTCCTGGGAGTCCTCAAAGGGCGCGCCGAGTTCGCCAATGGCGCCGCTCTCGAGGTCGAACGATCGGATCCGGAACTCGCCGTCGACCCGCTGCATGAAGCTGAAGCCCGAGTCGTCGGGCAGTGGATGCAGTGAGCGACCGATGTCCTCCGCAATCACCTCGGCAGTGTCGCCTTCTATGTCTGCGAGCTGCAAAGTCGCGGGTTCACCCAGTACGAACATTACGAGGTTGTGCTCCGGCGTCCACGCTTGGTACCCCACAGGGGCGACGCCCTCGAGCAGGAGGGACGGCGCGGAGCCGTCACGGCGGAACGCCCACAATCGCTGGGCGCCGTCTTCTTCGACGCGGATCACGGAAAATTCGAATCCGCTCGGGACGACGGTTGCCGAGTACTCCGACGACTCAGGCGTATCTGTGAGCTGGTCGATGAGCATCGACTCGAGCGTGAGCTTGTAGATGTCGGTTTGCCCGTCGCGTTGCGAGGTGAACAGCAGCGACTTGCCTTCTGGCGCAAGGACGGCTGATTGTCGTAGCCATCGCGGTCGGTGACGTTGCGCGGCTCCCCGAGGGTCGGTGGCGACGTCGTGAGGTCGAGGGAGACCCACAAGATATCGGTCCGGCGCCGCCTGGCCGTGTGCCGATATCGCCGGCAGGGCGAGAGCCACAACGGCAAGAATGATCGTTGCGCGATTGAGTTGCAGCTCCGGCATCGTGGCCTCGTGGCGCCTTGCCGGAGAACGGATGTCATGCGGTGTCTGTCTTGGCGTCGCCGATACAAGGTGGCGACTCGATGCGGGCGGCGGCCTGCGCCTCGTATTCGGACGGGGTGAGTGTCTGGATGCCCAGGGCGTGCACCCCGCCGTCACGTTCTTCGGCCAACAGCTCGTAGATCATCCGGTGCTGCGCGACGCGGGGCTTGCCGCTAAAGGCGTCGGAGACCACGACAACGCGGAAGTGGGTCTCGGACCCGGGGGCGACGGCGTGCATGCTGCTCTCGTTGACAACTTCGAGATGCTGCGGTGCCAGGCCTTCGCGCAATTTGCGTTCGATGGACTGTTCAATGATCAACGTGGTCTTCTCCAACGATTAAGTACCGAGGCAATTGTAGTCGGAGAACCCAATGCAG
>Ga0115002_10005058_pt1 | contig 15697 bp, 14 predicted proteins | sample ArcticOcean_MG_C_8_FD_89576 | JGI IMG/M metagenome (GOLD analysis project Ga0115002, IMG submission 89576) | Marine microbial communities from western Arctic Ocean - ArcticOcean_MG_CB11_86 | ecosystem: Environmental > Aquatic > Marine > Oceanic | place: Arctic Ocean: Canada Basin | collected... | reverse complement strand
GTTTGTAGGCACTGGTGTGGCTGTTGAGGGTTGAGTTCAACTCGCGTCCGCGTGAGAAACGTTGAGCCAAGAATTTGCGGAGATCGGATCGATCTTTATGGTCGGCGTCGGTTAAAGTCTCCAGCAAATCGAGGTTGGCCGGCTTCATATCGGTGGTTAAAAACATGGGGGCGTAGCGCGAACCGGCGTAACCGGCGGTCCCTTTGCGACGGCCTTCCGTCGATGTGTACATCGAAACGTAATCGGGAACTTTACTGTCGGCCCGGCCTAGTTCTCGCCCGATGAGTGCGCCTAAATCGGGGTGTTGAATTCCCTGTTCGGGACGCCTGCCGGTTTCCATTAAGGATGCCCCGCCGCCGTGGTCGGCGATTTTGGTGTTCAGTGAGCGGATAATCGCCGTGTGGTTCATGCGTTGCGACATTTTAGGCAGCAGTTCGGAAATCTGAACGCCCGTCGCGGCCGTTTGGATGGCGCGGTATGGTCCGCCGGTGACGCTACCCGGTTTGGGATCCCAAGTCTCCATTTGAGATGCACCGCCGGCCAGCCAGAGTAAAATAACGCGTTTATCTTGCCGTTTGACTTCCTCTGCGAAAACCGGGCTCTTGAGAACGTCGAGCACGGTCATGTCCGATGCGAAAACGGCTGAACCGGCTGTCGCCGCACTTAAAAAACTACGTCGGTTTACTGAATGCTGTGTTTGGACTGGAATGTGTTCCATGAAATTGATTTCCTCGAATTGGCTCTCAATTTTAGTATTGATCGGTATTTCTTCACCTATATTATATCGGGTGAAGTGTACGGTATTAGTAGTTAAATCGTAACTCCGGACTGGTCAGCAGTGCCCAGACGGCTTGCTGCAAGGCGGAAAGTTCTCGGTCAGAGCGTTGGTTTAAATAGGCCTCCAAGGCGGCTGTTTCCTCGGCTTCCGGGGCCCGCGAATGGATGGCCCAAAAAGCGGCGGTGATCGCTTGTTTCTTGTCGGAAATACCTTTCAGGTAGCCGACTAGTTTGTCTGCAGAATCTTGCAGGTATTCGTTTTGTACTTGGCTGTTGTTGCTGAAGTAAAGCGCCTCATCGACGCCAACTTGGAAGTGATCTTTGGGAATCTCAAACTGCGAAGCTCGTCCGTTGGCGGCGTTTTCGAAATTCTTTCGATGTTGTGCCCATTCCTCGGCCTTCATCTCGAGCGGGTAACGTTGCGGGCTTGAACTGGCTAATGCCAGCGACAAGGCGTACTGCCTGGGGGAAAGAGCACGGACACTAGCCAAGGCAAAATATTCTTCTTCGGGGGCATCTCCTGAACCATTCCAGGCCGACGCACGTGAATACGTTTGGCTGAGGGCGATGCCTCGAAGTAAACGTTTTAGGTCATAGTTGTGGGCGACCAAGTCGCGGGTTAGCCAGTCCATTAATTCAGGGTGGCTGGGTGGGTTTTCTGAGTGCATTTGGTCGAGCGGATGTACGAGGCCACGCCCCATGAGCCGCGCCCAAATTCGATTGGCAATTGATTGAGAAAAGAAGCGGTTGTCTCCGTCCCGTAAAACCAATTCGACCAACTTGGCTCTTGGACTAAACTCGGGGATTTTGGCGGGAGGGGCTTTGTCGTCTTTCTGCTGAAGTTTGACTTCAGCGTCTTCCGCTTTTTTCTGTTCCTTGGTCTTTTCAATTTTCGGTTCTTCAATGACCGACCCTGTCAGGAACATGAATTTGGCCTGCTTGGCTTCGCCGGCCGTTGTTGTAAATTTGACAGCTCCTGAGTATTTCTCAGCCAGTGTGTTTTTCTTTGTGAGATACGTTCGGCTGAAGAAGCTGTTCAGGCCGTAGTAGTGGTCTTGTAGCCAATCGCCGACGAGTGGATGGTCGTGACATTTCGCACAAGCGATATTGACTCCGAAAAACAGCACGCTGGTTTCCGTGGTCATGTCTTCTGAGTTTTTGCCACGGGCTTTGAGGAAGGCGAGTGCTGGTTTTTCTTGTTCTGAGGCTTCATTCCCGATCATCATTTCACGGAAGAGTTGGTCCCAGGGGCGGTTGTCTTGAGCCGCTTTCAGCAGGTATTCTCGCCAGGCGTTGTCCCGTTTGTCGCCCATTAACAGCGTGTCGAGTTCATTGCGGTGGTGGTACGCATAATCGGGGCTGGCTAGCAGGCGGTCGACTAACTGGGTTCGCTTGTTTTCGTCGGTTGATGAAGCGTAGGCTTGAGCTTCAGCAGCGGTGGGAATTCGACCGGCTAAGTCCAAGGTTAATCGGCGGATGATGTTTGAATCGGTCGCTTGATCGGCGGGGGTGACTTTTTCAGCTTGCTGATGTTTTCCAATGTAATGGTCGATCACTTCGGCTATCGGTTTGTCGGCAGGCAGTAAGTCCTCGGCGTGCGCGGCCAGCGGTATGAAGACCGCAAACGCTATTGAAATTGAGAGCAATAACACTGAGACCAATCGCATTGTGTCTCCTCTGAAGGATTAATCGCCCACTAGGTGTGACCCCAGGGTTAATGGGTTTGTTGTTCGGCAGGCGTTTCAGGCGGGTAAAGTAAAACGTTGCGGAAGGAAAATGATTCGAGAAAAACTCGGCTGTCGAGTCGTCCCGGGGGCAACATTCCTAAGCACAACAGGACGAGTAGTTTATCAAAATTACGGCTCTTTTTCAAGAAAAAAAGGGTTGTTGGCGGTATCGCTGCTAGGGCGTCTGTAAAAAAATAAGCAAAAAATGCTTGTTTTCTTGGTCTGGGCACTGATATGTTCTAGGTGTTCAGGCAACTGGCTTGTACGACCGAAATCCGAGGTTTTGGTCCGCTCTTTAAGAATTTGGAAGAAATTGTTGTTAGCTACCGGGAGAAGACTACCAATGAGCTTGCAGGAAATTTTGGAAATGCACACAGACGAGGAAATCGATTTTATTGAAGAGATTCGTCTAAGAAGTTGGGCACGCACCAACTATGCTTCCGTAGCTGAGCGAGACCAATCGTGGCATCCCGTGGTTCTCGAAGAGATGGACCGCCGAGATCGGGAACTTGCGAATTAACCAACTGACTCTTCGAAAACAGTTCATAAAAAAACGCCCAAGTCGTGCGACTTGGGCGTTTTCTGTTAGGGGTTTCCCCCCTGTTTGATATGCGTTTGCTCTTACTTTTTGGTAGAGCCTTTGAATTTCGATTCGTTCACGGCTGATTGAACCGGAACGCGTTTCGGATTTTTGATGGCTCCTGCGGATTGAGATCCTTTGGGAGCTGAAACGGTCGATTGCGTGGGAGCTTTTCGTTTCCAGTTTTCAATATTCCAGTGCGGGTGAGTTTGCACAACACTGGCACCCAAATCTTGAAGTACAGCACGGAAGTTTGCGGTTCCTAAATTTCGGTTAGGAATGACGCGTTGCAGAACAAACCGACGGTTGCTGGCAATGTAGGCGAAAAATTTGCCGTTGCCCATGCGATCGTTATCCGACAGCATACGTAGTAGAGCCGTCCGAGGAACATCGACGGCCGATTTCGGCAAAGCGTCGAGCCAAGCCATGACCCAAATCCATTCGCCGTTTTCACTCAGCACGGTCGACATCGACAATTCCCACTCTTCTTTTTGGTGGACCGCTTTGAAGTCGAAATCGAAGCGTCTGTCTGAATTCTTGGCTTCTAGCCCCATTGCCGCCAGCAGGTTGCCGACTTCTTTTTCGGACAATTGTCCCGTCGGACGCGATTTTGTTGCCGTCTCTGCGGCTGACGCCCAAGGGTTTCCGAACACAGTGACGACAAGGATGGCGGTAAACGCCCCGACAACAACCCAACCTCGAATAGACATCTTCATTATTTTGACACTCCTTTGTCTCAATTCTTTCCGCAGGAACATTCCCTAATTCCTGGCTCGCAAACAGGGTGCAAGCGGCTCTAACTTTTTTTCCTCAATGGTTTCTGGTGATTCACCGAAACCAGAATTTCCCTAGCGGAATTGATCAACGAAGTCTGAAGAATCCGTTCTTCTCAGCTCTGTTTCACTTGGAAAACAGGGCTTCGAGACAAATTTGGGACCAGGTTTCAAACTGGTCTCGCTCGTCTATCAATTGTTCCGGTGAGGCAAACCCTGTCTGTAGTATCGACTTTTCACGTGGGCGAACTTTGGGCGCTTCGAGGTCAAATATGTGAACTATTCCTAAATGGACCTTCCCAACCTCGGTTTCGTCGTCATTAATCAGCCCGACACAGGTCTCGGTGTATGCTGAATCGACGAATATTTCTTCCACAATCTCTCGCTGCATGCCTTCTTGATAGGGTGAATTGTCTGAGTTTTCGTCTTCTTGAGAGATATGTCCGCCAATTCCAATCGATCGCTTGCTGTGCAATCTTCCTTCATCGCCTATTTTCCCACGCTCGTAATGGAAGATTTCGTCGCCGCAACGGAAGATGCAGTAGGGAATCAACTGCTTGTAGCTGGGGTCTTCCTCGACTTCAGGCCGAGGGCGATAACTGGTGTAGGCCGGGTCTAGTAATGTGGTGAGATACGGCTCAATCTTATCGGAAAATCCTTGGAAGTGGCCCAGTTCATGAAAGAGCAGGGTGGGTACAACTAACACGTGTTCCACTTGTTGTTCGCTCAATGTCATTATGAAATCCTTTCAAATTTTATTGTTCGGAAGTTGTTCCGAGTAATTCGTTGACTTTGTTTCCAATGTTAGCTGGCCTCATCAATGTCTCGCCGACTAACAGCGCACCGACGCCCGTCTGTTTCAGACGGACAACGTCTTCCCGCGTTTTAATACCGCTTTCACTCACCAGCAAGCAATCGGCGGGAATTTGATCGACGAACCGAATGGTGTGATTCAAATCGGTCACGAACGTTTTGAGGTCCCGGTTATTAATACCCAAGAGTTTGGGTTCCAGTTCGAGAACTCTCGAAAAGTTATCCGGGTCGTAGAATTCAATTAATGTCTCCAAACCCAGTTCACCAGCGAATGTATGTAAGTCGCGCAGTTGACTATCATCCAAGCATTCGGCAATCAACAGCACACAATCGGCGCCCGCGGCCCGCGCTTCGAGCAGTTGATACCGGTCGAGAATGAAGTCTTTTCGTAGCACAGGCAATTCGACGTTCTGACGAATTTCGCTTAAATAGCTCAGATTTCCCTGAAAGAAATGTTCGTCGGTCAGCACGCTGATGCACGAGGCCCCGTGGGCTTCATAAATTTTTGCGATTTCGACCGGATCAAAATCTTCGCGGATCAGCCCGGCGGAAGGCGACGCTTTTTTGACCTCGGCAATCAGCCCAATTTCCGGGGCCGAAAGCAAAGCCTGACGAAACGGCCTAACTTCCGGGGCAGCGGCCAATTGTTCCCGCAATGTTTCTTCCGGAACGGCCGACTTGGCTTGCTCGATTTCACCCAGTTTGTAGGCGACTATTTTTTCGAGAACATTTTCCACGTGAATATTTTCAGATTCGCTACTAATAAGGTCGAAATTGGTTTTGAACTCACTCAGATAGGATTGCGGAGATCATAACCAACTTGCATCTGGTAAGAAACTGTCTCAGCAAAACTTCCCGCCGTTGACCGGGTGGGGCTTGGTGAATTAGGGTGAGGCCATCGGGCCACTCTCTTTAGCAGTGGTCTTGTCCGTTTTTACGTTTCCCTCATTCTCAGAAGTTCATCTGTGGGCAATCCTTTAATCAACAGCTTGGCCAGTCTGCTATTATTGAGCCTGTTCTTCGGCAGCATTCAGGTTTGGCGACATGTCGTGCAGCGATGGCAGTCAGGCTTGCCTGCACTTTTTCCTGAACCGCGCAACACAAGCCAGTGGTCAATGCTTACCTCGGTCCCAACCGTGGGGCTAGTGGTCGTCTTTGGTTTGTTGAGCTTTATTCCGAATCCTGAACCTGGAGTCCCCTCTCTTGAGACGATTCAATTTAGCTGTCTTCTCAATGTCTTGTTGTTTGTTGTTTTGATGGCGTTGCTCTCTCGGTTGGGAACGCAAAACGTTGCCCCGATGGGCGTTCGGTTAGCCGGGTGGAAGTCAGAAGTCGAAATCGGTTTTTGGGCATTTTTAGCCAGCTTGGCTCCCATCTCGGCGATGCTGATTCTCATGCTTCCTTTCCGAACGGAGGAAACGCAGCACAGTTTTTTGAAATTGTTGCAAGGCACCGATGGTCTGGAAGTGGCGTTTTGGATTTTTCTCGCCGCTGCCGTGTTGGCTCCGCTGGTCGAAGAGCTGATGTTCCGCGTGGTGTTACAAGGTTGGCTAGAAACAAAAATTGCGCCGAATTACGCCATCGGTCTGCCCGCAGTCTTTTTCTGTGCCATCCACGGCTGGCCCGATTCAATCCCCCTGCTGCCTTTGGCGCTCATTCTTGGCTACACGTTTCAACGGACGCACAGTTATATTGCCGTGATCAGCACGCACTTTTTCTTCAATTTTTCGAACCTGCTGTTAGTCATGATGGCAAAAATCAGCTGAAACCTCGCCCCGATGGCTGGAACAGAACGGGCGACAGTGTTATACCAATTGCTGTGTAAAACTACTGAAAACTCTGGGTGGCAGGGTCAGACCAACGGGATGGCCCTGATCGAAAGTCACTCACCAGGGCCATCACTTCGTTCTGACCCTGCCACCCGGAGTTTTTGATAAATCCAACCAACTTTATATTTGAACGTACCGATGCAATTTCCTCCCGTAGAAGATCAACTGGCCGTCATCCGCCGAGGCGTGGAAAAAATCGTTCCCGAAGAGGAACTGGCCGAACTGCTGACAAAATCGCGTGATACGGGGACGCCGTTGCGCGTCAAATACGGCATCGACCCAACCGGCATCGACCTGCATTTGGGCCACACCGTCCCCATGCGAAAAATGCGGCAGTTCCAAGAGTTGGGGCATCAAGCCGTTATCATCATCGGAAACTACACCGCGCTCGTCGGCGACCCCAGCGGTCGAGATGAAACCCGCGCGAGGTTGACCGCCGAGCAAGTTGAAAAAAACGCAGAAGATTATCTTGAACAAGTCGGCAAAGTTATCGATCTTGAGAAGGCGGAGATCCATCGTAATGGCGACTGGTTCTCAAAAATGTCATTCATCGATATTCTCGAGCTGACCAGCAAAGTCACCGTCGCCCAGCTACTAACCCGCGACGATTTCTCAAAACGGTTCAAAGCCGAAACCCCCATTTACTTGCACGAGTGCCTGTACCCAATTATGCAGGCCTGGGATTCAGTCGAGATTAAATCCGACATCGAGCTAGGTGGCACCGAGCAGCTTTACAGTTTCATGCTGGCTCGCGATTTACAAAAAGACCAAAAACTCAACACACAAGTTGGCGTGATGTCGCCCATTTTAGTCGGGTTAGATGGCGTCCGACGCATGGGGAAAAGCCTGGGCAATTACATCGGCATCAGCGAACCGGCCTACGAGATGATGAAAAAATTCATGCAACTGCCCGACGACTGCATGAAGATGTTCTTCGAACTACTGACCGATTTGCCCTTGGATGAAGTCGAAAGTCTGCTAGCTGGACATCCCAAAGAAGCCAAAACCACGCTGGCGAAAACCATCATCGCCGAATACCACGATGCCGGGGCGGCTGAGGCAGCAGTAGCCCAGTGGCAACAAGAAATCGGGCAGGGTGGTTTGCCTTCGGATATTCCGATCGCACAAATTCCTAAATCTGAATTGACCGATGGGACATTGCCTGCAGCGGTGTTGCTGCGGTTGGCCGGTTTATGCCAAACCTCCAGTGACGCCCGCCGTTCAATCAAGCAAGGCGGCGCCTACCACGGAGAAGAAAAAACACGGTTTGAAACCCACGATCAAATAATCTCCATCACAGATGGACTGTTATTGAGAGTCGGCAAGAAACGGATTTGTCGAGTTGAACTGACGGATTAAGATTTTTGTAAGTCATGTCGATAACAAACGGGATTTAATTACCACGAAGAGCACGAAGGAAAAAAACTTTTCTAAGCCGACGACTTGTCGTCGGTTCCCACTGCTGGGCAAGCCAGCAGTGCCACACAAACTGAAAAAAACTTCGTGAATTTCGTGTCCTTCGTGGTGAAAAAACTAACAAACAAAGAAAGAAAACCAATGGCAACAGGATTTGGACTTGTCGGGTGTGGAATGATTTCTAACTTCCACGCCAAGGCACTCGAAAATTTACGCGGGGCCAAGTTGGTCGCCTGCTTCGATATGTTTCCCGCAGCGGCTGACCGGTTCGCGGAAACGCACGGCTGCACCGCCTATCACAGTTTAGATGACATGCTGGCCGATCCGAATGTCGATGTCGTCAACATCTGCACGCCCAGCGGTGCCCATTTGGAGCCAGCCGTCGCAGCGGCGAATGCCAAGAAGCACGTGATGGTGGAGAAGCCGTTGGAAATTACGCTGAAAAAATGTGACGCCATCATCAACGCGTGCAAAAAGAACCGCGTGAAACTCGGCACGATCATGCCTTCACGGTTTAGCGCGGCGAACATGGCGCTGAAAGCCGCCATCGATTCTGGTCGGTTCGGCAAGCTGACTTTAGGCGACACCTACGTCAAATGGTACCGCAGCCAAGAGTATTACGATAGCGGCGGGTGGCGGGGCACGTGGCAGCTCGACGGCGGCGGGGCCTTCATGAACCAGGCCATCCACAACGTCGATTTGCTGTACTGGTTTATGGGCGACATCGCCGAAATTTGCGGCGTTACCGATACGCTGGCCCACAAACGCATTGAAGTCGAAGATGTCGGCGTCGCGGCGGTCCGCTTCAAAAACGGATCCCTGGGCGTCCTGGAAGCAACCACCAGTGCGTACCCTGGCTTACTGAAGAAGACCGAAATCCACGGCACGGAAGGTTCGGTCATTGTCGAACAAGACGATGTCCTCATGTGGGATTTCGCCAAGAAAGACCGCAAGGACGCCAGCATTCGTAAGAAGTTCGCCAAGAAAGAAGGCAGCACCGGCGGCGCCAGCGATCCAACCGCCATTTCGTATCAGGGCCACTTAGAGCAGTTCAAAGATTTTATTAAGGCCATCGATACAAAATCGAAGCCGAAAGTTGATGGGCTGGAAGGCCGTAAAAGTGTTGAGATTATCCTGGGGATTTACCAATCATCCTGGACCGGCAAACGGGTCAATTTGCCGCTAAAACGCGATCCGAAAATTCCAAACCAAGGGAAGAAGAAGTAGTCTTCATCCCAACGACCTCAAAGCCGACGGCCCGCCGTCGGCTTTTTTTACGTCCTGACATTCAAACGCCCCAGACCTCCAAACAAGATGCCATCAGTTTGAAGAGATCGGGTAACTCAGACAATTCTGTCTGGGCTCCCCACTGAGAGAATTACGGCTTTATCTTATGTTTCATCTGCCGTTTCCGAAACGGAAGGTTTTGGCCGCATCACGCGAGGGTACTGCAGTGCAAATCCTAAAGCGTCATAGTGTGTTAGGTGAATTTCTCCCTCGCCAATTGGTTTAGCATGGTTTCTGACGACGCACGTCCCAGCGAATCCATCACGTAATGTTTGGTGGGCATCGTCGATGCCAGACCACAGCAAATCAAACAGAAAATTAAACGGCCCCAATACCCACAGCAACATTCGAAACGTCATACGTAGAATCGATGGCCGTGTTCCATGCAATGTAAGAATTCGAGAGCCAGTGAGCCGATATCCCACAGTTCGGATTTTTGAAGCCTTGATAACAGTCAGATAGAACCAGACACAAATCGCAATGAGCAGACCAAGTATGCCATCAAGTTCACCAACAACAATGTAGTACGGAACACCGACAACCAAGTACACGAAAAACAGGACGACCAGATCGATGGCCAGGATCGCCAACCGCCTCAATATTCCGACGTAATCATTAATCGCAAAGTAGACGCCCATGCCTAGCGATGTGTCTCGTTTTGGCGCCGTCATTGGAAGAACTCCGATGCATTACGAGGGTTTGTTGCGTGCGAGACTACGGCAAGTTTGCGGTAGCCTAAGTGAATGGATAAATCACAAAACTGTTGTACTATTCACACTAACACGCTACAGGCTGGCATACAAGCAACCGCACCTTGACGAATCTCCCCCAACCAACGACACTTCCCGCTTTGATGGATTATCTATATTACAAAGTCAAAGGATTGGCGGCGGATGGGGCGGATTAGCGTTAGGCATCGGTTGGAATTTTTTGGCTTTCGGATTGTGGTCTGTTTGCTGCAGATGCTTTCTGCGCGTCAATCGGCACGGTTGGCTGAATGCTTGGCGTTTTTTGTCTGCCGGGTTGTGCCTAAGAAGTGGAACCGGTACGACATTGCTGCGGACAACCTGCGGACCGCCGTTGGTACTGAGTACACCGAGAAGCAAATTGACCGCACGATTTTTCAGATGTGGGTGCACCTGTTTCGGATGGTCTCCGAAATTGCGCAGCTGCCGCGAAAACTGCACCTCGAAAATTTGTTCGAAGTGTTTCGGTTCAACAACCGCGAATTGACCGTGCGGGCCATGTGCACCGGGCGGCCGGTGATTGTGTTGAGCGGCCACTTTGGCAATTGGGAGATGGCCGTTTCGGTTTTCGGCATGTTCGGGTTTCCGATGGGCGTTGTGGCGCGAGAGCTTGATAACCCGTACTTGAACCAGTGGTTCCAAAAATTTCGCCAATACACCGGGCACGTCATGCTGGCAAAAAATGGCGGCTACGAGCAGATGCTTGATATGGTCAATTCCGGCGGGCACCTGGCCATGCTGGGTGACCAGGATGCAGGCACACGCGGGATGTTCGTCGACTTTTTTGGCAAGCAGGCTTCGACATTCAAATCAATCGCCTTGCTGGCGATCCAACACCGGGCGATAATTTGTGTGGGCTATGTTTATCGGTTGGAAGACGATTTTGAAAACAACCGCTGGGTGCGGTTCGAGCTGGTTTGCGAAGAAGTGATTGACCCGTTGGAACTGGAAACCGACGACGAAATCCGCGAGATGACCCAAAAGTTTACCAGCGCCTTGGAACGCGTGGTCCGCCGGGCACCGGAACAGTATTTCTGGGTGCATCGCCGTTGGAAGAGTATTCCCGGCAGACGGAAGAGCCGTCGCAGTAATCGTCGGAACAAAGCAGCTTAACTTTTTTGGGTGGGGCGAGACATGTCTGGCAAAGTTCGCATTGCAGCAGTCGATGAAATACCGCCGGGAACGGGAAAAGAGCTGATCGCGGAAGACCGGGTGATTGCTCTGTTTAATGTCGATGGCAATTTTCACGCGATGGACGGCGTCTGCCCGCACGCCGGGGGCCCGCTGGGGGAAGGCGAATTGACCGGAAATGTGGTCACCTGCCCGTGGCACGGTTGGCAGTTCGAGGTTGCAACCGGCAAACATTGCCTGACGGCCAACATTCAGCACACGACGTTTCCCGTGACAGTTGAGGGAAATGAGATTTTCGTCGAACTGCCTTAAAAACTGGCAGGATGATTTCTTCGAGGCCCCGCGCGGGTGTCTTCCCAACTTTTCGACAGAACCGATTTTCTCGTTATGACCGAACCTGTTGGTTGCCGATAGAGAGAGTACGGATCCTGCCGTGAATGGCAGGTTCAGCGCTGTTTCAGGTGATTGAATTGATGCTGATCGACTTACGAGATCGCATCCCTGGAACGATATGACGAATTCCTTGGGGGGAGCCAGGCATGTTGTTAGGAATAGGGCGTTTCGGGGTTTGTGTCTTGTTGGGCTCGATGTTGTTGTCTCCCGAAGTTTCGGAGGCGGGTTGGCCTTGGAGTTCTTCTGAGTCGAAGCGATCTTCAGCCGAATGGTGGGCCATGAAATCGGCTGAGCCGATTGGTGCTCGACAAAAATATAAATACGGGAAGTATTGGCCTCCGTTTGGACGACCAGTCGGGGAACCGCAGGCGGCCTCGCACATCTACCACGCCAGCCATTATTGGCCGTATCCGTATATCGCCCAAGATCGGCAATACGTTAAAAATCTTTCCCAACTGCAAGTGAGCGCAGGCTGGGTGAAAGAGACAACCTTATACGGCTACCATTTTGATGCCCAGACCAACGAACTCAACCGATCCGGAAAACTTCATCTGCAATGGATCGTTGAGAATGCTCCGGAAAGACATCGTTTTGCCTTTGTGCAGTCGGGGTTTTCCAAAAAAGTCAGCGAAAGCCGCACAGCCAGCGTGCGAAAAGTCAGTATCGCCCTGGTTGGGGAAGAGAACATTCCCCCGATTGTTTTGCGTGTGACTTCGCCAACTGGACGTCCTGCGCTGGAAGTCGATTCAATTCGCCGTACTGAATTAGAGACATTGCCTGTTCCTAGAATTCAATACACGCCTGTTTCCGGTGGGACCGGATTCTAAATATGGATCTGCAAAGTTGTTTGGTTTCGTTGTGTCATTTTGACCGGAGTGCTGAAGTTTCTAAGACATGATCGATAGTTCGTCTCCACAATTGCCCGACCCGAACCTTGGTGCACCGGCTTCCGATTCGGCAGGCAGCCCGGCAGGGAGTGGAACTTTTGGAAATCTGTCCGACCTGTACTCCGACTTATTTGAAACACCGACTGCCAGCCCTGCTGCTGCGGAACCGATGCCTGGATCTCGACCGGTTCAGCCGCCTGTCGCGGAAACGCCTCAGCCAACCAGCCCGCCACCAGTGAGTCAACCGCGGGTCGTTGTGCCGCCACCCAGCCAACTGGCACCCACTCAGCCGACACCAATTCCTCCGGCCGATGTTTTACCAGCATTACGTAGCCCGGCGACGTTGGAAGAAAGTGGGCTGAGTTTATCGTTTCTGTGCGACATGGTTTTGAAGCAGTTGTACTTTCAAGGCAACTTGCTAGGGATCGACATCTCGCGTGAAATTCGCTTGCCGTATCAGATTGTCGATGAGGGGTTAGAGTTTCTGAAAGACGAGAAGTGCATTGAGGTGGCCTCGGGCGAGCTAATTGGACGGGCTTCTTACCGCTTCAATTTAACCGACTTGGGCCGTTCGCGGGCCAAGGAAGCGTTTGAACAATGTCGTTACGTCGGGCCGGCCCCCGTTCCGTTAGAAGACTACGACATTCAGTGCCGTCAGCAGAATGTTTCCGAATTAGAATGTTCGCCAGAAGCATTGATGGATGCCTTTTCAGGATTAATTATTCGCGATGGGCTACTCGAAGAAGTTGGCCCCGCGGTCTGCAGCGGAAAATCGATTTTCATCTACGGGCCACCGGGTAACGGGAAAACGATGATTGCCAAAGGGTTGGGAAAGTTTCTCAACACAAACGGCGGCGACATTTACGTGCCTTATTCGATTTTGGCCGAGAACGGCATCATCACGCTGTTTGACCCGACCATTCACGAGACGACCGACAACGAAGAGTACGCCGCCCGAATTCGCCCAGGCGGGTTGGGGGAAATAATAGAAGACCCCAACGCATTTAAAAATACTCCCGACTTACGTTGGCGACGAGTCCGTCGGCCAGTGGTGATTACCGGGGGCGAGCTAACCCTCGACATGCTCGATTTGCGGTATAACAAAACCAGTAATTTGTACTCAGCTCCGTTGCACATCAAAGCCAATTGCGGCGTGTTTTTAATTGATGACTTTGGCCGCCAGATTGTCAGCCCGCGCGACTTGCTAAACCGCTGGATTTTGCCATTAGAAGAGCGAATCGACTTTTTGACATTGGCGACCGGGAAGAAATTCTCAGTTCCTTTTGAGCAATTGATTATCTTCTCAACCAACCTCGATCCGCGAGAATTGGTCGATGAAGCTTTCTTGCGGCGTATTCGCCACAAAATTTTGATTGGGCCCCCAGAACGCGAGCTTTTCACGCAGATATTTCAACTGTGTTGTCAGCAGCGGTCGATCGAATACAACCCTGTCGCTGTAGATTACCTGTATTCAACCTACTACGACCAAGGGAAGTTGCCTAGATCATCTGACCCGCGAGATTTACTGGATATTCTCAAATCGATCTGCCGATTTAAGAAGCAGCAGCCCTTGCTGAGCCCAGAGATGATGGCGGAAGCTGCTCAGAAATTTTTCTGTCAACTTTGATGCACATCGACCGACCGAAAAATTCTGGCTGAAAACCTGCCCGCACCCATTTCCCGACTGCCGACCGGTTCCATCCGGTTTTCATAAATTCATCACAGTATAAAAATTCTGATTTTCATTCAGCATCCAAATGTAGCGAGGTGTGGTTTGTCTGGTTTACGTTCTCTCCGCGCGTGGGTTTCGTGCACGGCGTGTGTATTCGTGTTTGCTTCAGGTTGCCAGTCAATTTCCGGCGGAAGTGCCTGGGAGAACCTGACGGCCCAAACGAAAAAACTTTCTTGGCACAACGACAATAGCGTTGGGAACCCTAACAAAGTTCACCTGACCTATGCCAAATGGCAGGAAGAGTCGGGCAATCTCGATAACGCCCGAGATTCGTACAACACGGTACTTGGTCAAGATCGTCGTTCGACCGATGCGATTATCGGATTGGCGAGAATCGACCAACTTTCCGGCCGAACTGCCGAAGCCGAACAAGGTTATATGAAAGCCTTGAAACTTAAACCGAATGATCCTCACGTTCTCGATGCTGTCGGTCAGTATTATTCCTCGCAAAAGAAATGGGACGAAGCAGTCGCCATGCTCAATTCTGCGATGATGTCAGCACCAGCAGAGAAAACTATTCGCTACCACTTGGCGGTTGCATTGGCCCGTTCGGGCGATGTAGAACGGGCACTCCCTCATTTTTCAAAAACGGTGGGAGACGCGGTGGCACACTACAACGTGGGCTTAATTTTACACGAAGACAATCAGCTGGCTGAAAGTGAACGCTACTTAATGCAAGCCGTGTTGATGAAACCCGATTTAGAGGATGCCCAGTATTGGCTCGATGAGGTGCGTAGAGAACAAGCCGGTCAAAAATTGTATGCTTCGTCGGATGAGGCCGAGGCCAAAGCCGAGGTCGAGATGCCTCGTTTCGAAGAACTGCCCGCCCCACCTGAATACGCACGAACTCAGTCAACTCGTTCTGAAATTCAACAAGTGTCGGTAGAAGTACCCGATCAATCGGCTCAAATTCAGCAGGCCAATCGAGCGAATAGAAAATCGCAAATGGTCATTCAAGGCGGTTCCCCAACTCTCAACGATTCGCTCATCAAACAATCGCTGAATCAAAGCGTCGCGATTCCGAAGAAAGAAACCCCACAAGTTCCGCCGAACTTGTCACCCGTGCAGCGTGAGCAGTGGTTGAACCAGTTTGGCGGTCAATCAGAATGAACCCGCTGAGACGCTCCTGTAAGAATCGATGAGTTTGTATAATCGACCGCCAAGATTCTTCGGCTATTCGTTTACAACCTTCGTTTTTTGCAGTGTTATTGCTTCATGAGCTGTCCCATTTCCACCGATGTCAATCGCGCGGCCGAAATGCTAAAAAATGGCAAACTGGTCGCCTTTGCTACCGAAACAGTTTACGGACTGGGTGCTTATGCGCTGAATTCGCTAGCCGTCGCAAGCATTTTCGAAGCCAAAGGCAGGCCGACATTCGACCCGTTGATTGTTCACGTGGCGAACACCGCGCAGTTGGAACCGCTGATTTCCAATTTCCCCGAACAAGCCAGGCAGCTTGCCGAGCAGTTTTGGCCGGGCCCGTTAACACTGGTTCTACCAAAAACCGATCGCGTCCCCGATTTGGTGACAGCGAATCTTGCAACTGTGGCCGTCCGCATTCCCGACCATCCCCAGGCGTTAGAACTTCTTTCAGTGGCTGGCATTC
>Ga0115002_10005055_pt1 | contig 15699 bp, 21 predicted proteins | sample ArcticOcean_MG_C_8_FD_89576 | JGI IMG/M metagenome (GOLD analysis project Ga0115002, IMG submission 89576) | Marine microbial communities from western Arctic Ocean - ArcticOcean_MG_CB11_86 | ecosystem: Environmental > Aquatic > Marine > Oceanic | place: Arctic Ocean: Canada Basin | collected... | reverse complement strand
TCAAGGTATGCGTGGTGCTGGGAGGCCAATTGCGAGGCGGTCTTGCCTCGCGTGCTGATACTCATCTGGACAACTCCTCCGGCCGGTAGTTTCTCCGGCATGCTGCTGCGGCATGTTACTTGAGGATGCGGCCGCTCGCACGGAGCGCCCGCATCCTCAAGTAACATGCCGGTTCGGCCCTGTCAGCAGACTTGCCTTGCCTGGCCTGGCCTGGCCTGGCCTGGCTTGGCTTGGCTTGGCTTGGCTTGATGGTATGGTCGCCCCGGCCGGAGCCCCGCAGTACGGGAGTCGTATTTGCTGTTCTCGAAGGTCTTGGTAGCGCTGGACGGTTCGCTGACGGCAGAGGCTGTGCTCGGCTTTCTGTCGACTGTCGTCGACTCCGGCCCGCCGGACGAGGTCGTCCTTCTCACCGTCGTGGAGAGCGCGGACGATGCCAGCTTCCAGTCTGCGCAAGCCTACCTAGAGCGGACCGTCAAAGACCTTGACGGCTGGTGGAAGCGCACGGGCGTGCCCGTGCCGCTGCTGCACACCCAGGCGGTCGGCGTCGACCTGGCCGAACCAGGGAAGCCACCGAGCAAGCGCCACGTTGCCCAGGTCGTCACTGACATAGCGGACGGGGCAGGCGTAGACCTCATCGCCCTCACCAGCAACGGGTGGTCCGGGAGCGACCGCTGGCTTCTGGGCCCAGTCGCGGAGCGCGTCCTGCAGATGGCTGAGACGTCGGTGCTGCTCATTCGGGCCGACGACTACCACCAGGTGGTGCCGGTGGACATCCAGCACATCCTCGTGCCGCTGGACGGCTCAGAGCTGGCCGAGGAGGCGTTGTCCTACGCGGGCGCCATTGCGGCGCGGGTCAAGGCCGCCGAAGCTCGCCTCATCCACGTTCGGCCGCCTCGAGAGGGCGCCGCGAGCGGGATCATGCGCCCCACCTACGACTTCCGCAGCTTTCCGCGGGGAGAGGAAGGCCGCTACCTTGCGGAAGTGGCCAAGCGGTTGGAGACCAAGCGCACGCATGCGGCCACGGCCGTCAGGGACGGTGATCCTGGCCCTCAGATCAGTGCAGAGGCACGGGAGAGCGGTGCGCACCTGATCGTGATGGCGTCGCACGGACGAGGCGGAGCCCAGGCAAGGCCCTATGGCAAAGTGGCTGACGACGTACTCCACGAAGCCCCGGTGCCGGTGCTGATGATCCACACAGGTCTAGCCTAGACCTCGACGTACTCCTCCAGCGCATCGAAGCGAGGCTCCAGCCCAAGGCCTGGTGCTTCGGTGAGCGTGGTCGCGCCGCCGTGAGGGCCTGGCGGATCCTTATAGATCATCTCGCCTGCCTTCCACATCGGGTAATGGAACTCGACGCGCCAGCCATTCGCCATCGCGGCCTGCAGGTGCATGTTGTGGTGCGGCCAGCCGCCGCCGTTAGCGATGACTAGGTTGAACGCCTGCGCCATCGCGGCGACCTTCACGCCCTCCGTGTACCCACCACAATAGACGACGTTGGGCTGGAGGATGTCGACGGCGCCGTTAACCAGCAGCTCGCGGTAGCGGAACCGGTGGCCTTCGTTCTGCCCGGCCGAGATGGGGACGCTTGTGCGCATGCGCAGATCGTGGAGCAGCCGGGCGTCGTTTCCGTAGACAGGCTCCTCGAACCACTCGCAGTTGTACTCCTCCACCGCCTTGGCGAGCTTCAGTGCGTTCTGGAAGTTGAACAAGTAGTTGGCGTCCATGGCGAGCTGCACGTCAGGGCCGACTGCCTCGCGCACAGCGATGAAGCGCTTGGCGTCCGCGAGCGGATCCTCCGCTCCGCGGCCAGCGGCGGCCCGTTCGTGGTTGATGCCCACGACCATTTTCAGCTTGTCTTCGCCCTGAGCTACGAAGCTCTTCGCCACCTCAACGAGCTGTTCAGTGTCGTATTCCAGCAAACCGAACGTGATGTAAGCGGGCACGGTCTTCTGCGCCGCACCGAGGAGCCGCCAGACTGGCTGCCCGAGCCACTTGCCCTTGATGTCCCACAGGGCGATGTCCACCGCGCTGACTCCGGAGCTCCATGTGCCCGTCTGCGAGCGCGGGTTCAACTCGACGTACAACTGGTGCCAGATGCGCTCCGTTTCAGCCGGGTCCTGGCCGACGATCTTCGGCCCGATCTCGCGGTTAATGAACTCGCAAACCGCGAAGCGCTGGATGGGACCGGTGAGGCCATACCCGGTGATGCCCTCGTCCGTTTCGATGGTGACGAACACCAAGGGGCGCGAGATGGTCTCGTCCAGCAGAGGGACAGGCACCGGGACGTTGTGGACTGTGGCGTGGACGCGGGTGATTTTCATCGAGGCTCCCTCTCGTACGCAGCGCCCGCCACAAGGGCGGACGCTGCGTCAAGCAATAGGTCTGTCAGCCGGACGTTAGCCGATGAAGTCGGTGACCAGCTTGACCATGAGGTCGGGCTGCTCCCAATGCACGTTGTGCGTGGCACCAGGGACCAACTCGAACTTCGAGTTGGGCGCAACCCACGGCTTCGAGCTCTTGCCGGGGTTGTGGCCAGTGGACTCCCATTCTTCGGTCCACGTCGGGGACGGCTCCATGCCCTCGGATTCGCCCCAGATAAACAGGACGGGCATCTTGAGGTGGGGCATGCGGCGCTGGAGCAAGTACGACTTGCGTGTGTCCGGGTTCGCCATCTGGGCGACCAGCGGGCGCAGGCCGTCGACGGCACCGGGCCTTTCGGCGTAGGTGATCATCTGCTCGGCCATTTCTTGGGCCAGCGCTTCCGTGAACTTCGAGCCCTCGTAGACGCTGTTCATGTTCGCGGCCTTGGCGCTCTCAACCGACGGCGGCTGGTAACCGGAAACCGACGCCACGGGCGTGACATTCATGCCCGCCGTGCCGATACCGATGAGGTTGTCCACCCGGTCAGGGCTCTCGTAGGCGAGGATGCCGCCGAACCACGGACCGGCGCTGTGGCCGACTACGCTCGCGTGGGCGATGCCCTTCTTGTCCATGAACTCGCGGATGCCATCGACAATGACATCGAAGGTCGGGCCGTTGCCCAGTACGCGGTCACTGTTGCCGAAGCCCAAGTAGTCGAGGGCAACGACGTGGTACTTGGCAGCGAGTGGCTCGAACATGAACTGGAACGTGCTGGCGGACGTGTAGACGCCCATGCCGTGAAGCAGAAGAACATCCTTGCCAGAGCCGGCCTCAAGGTAACGGACCTTGCCCTGCGTCAGTTGCTCATACTTCTCGTACTTATCCAGGTTGGGCAGTGGCATTTCCACTCCAATATCGAGGCAAGCTTAAGTTATGATGCCGCCTCAGTTTCCGGCACCATACAACTAGCGCTGGGGGGGCCGCAAACGACCCCCGATTGGCACGATTTGTGGCCGAGCGCGCGCCGTGCTCTTCGCTAGCCGCCGGCGGACGAACGGACTGTCATCGTCTCGAAAATGATGGCGTGGACGTCGGTCTCGCCGGTGTTCGATACGGAGCCGGTCCACGGCTCATAGACGATCGCCTCGCCGTCGGCCGGGGCGAGCTCGCGCGGGTCGCCGTCACGCACGTTCAGGCGCAGCTTGCCGCCCTTGAGAAAGTAGATCAGCGACTCCTGGTGGGAGTGCAGTGTGTCCTTTTCGCCCGCAGGCAAATGCATCTCGATCATGCGACGGTTACCGTCCCACAACAGGAGCTTGTAGTTGTTCGTGGAAGATTCCAGTGGGTCGATGTATGGCCGCCGCATGCTCACCTTTTGACTCCAAATCGGATTAAGTCGTCGGACGTGGCCCCAGGCCAGAGGCCTGCCGAGGTTAAGGCACCCAGCCGGGGGCCGTCAAAAGCGGCGAGTGACGGCCCCCTATGCCGAGGCTGCTTCCGGGTACCACGGCCAGTACTTGGCGAGCACGCCCCCGTCCACCGTCAGGTTGGTCCCGGTGACCATCGACGAGTCGTCCGACGCCAAGTAAAGGAACGCGGGCACGTAGTCGCTGGGGGTCGGCTTTCGCCCCAACGGAATGGCGTCGTAGTCCATTGTGAAATCGCGAGTAGGGGGGTGTCCGGCGCGGGAACGACGCCGTTGAAGAGCCTCTTCGTCTTCAGGTTGCGTGGCGGTCGGCGTCATGTTGTTGACCCGAATGCCGTGGCGAGCCAGTTCCATGGCCACGGAGCGCGTGAAGTTGACCACGCCCCCCTTGGCGGTGGTGTAGCCAACGTTACCCGGCTCACCCTGCCAGGCTGCACAGGTGACGACGTTGATGATGCTGCCTCGGACCCCTCGGTCGACCATGGATTTGGCCACATACTTCGTCCACAGGAACGTTCCGTCGATGATGGACGCGGTCTGCTCCCGGAACTCGCCGAACGACATGTCGAGCACACCTTTGGGGTTGATCTGCGCGGCATTGTTGACTAGTACGTCGACGTGGCCCCATTCTTCCAGTACGCGTTGCACCGAGGCTTCGACCCCGGCCTCGTCGGTGACGTCGTTGGGAATCGCCATCGCCTCGCCGCCTGCCTCGCGGATGAGCTTAACGGTGCGCTCCGCGGCCTCGGGGCGGCGATGGTTGCACGCTACGCGAGCGCCCTCGCCGGCGAAACCTAGGGCGACCGCCCGCCCGATGTTCGGCCCCACGCCAGTAATGATCGCGACCTTGCTCTCAAGTTTCATGGCCTTCTCCTCGTGCGATGCTGCCATTCTGAGCAACACGAACAACCTGACTTTTCAAACTGCGCTGGCCCTTTGCTCCCATAGATCCCTTTCGGCGGGACTCAGGGCATGCTTCGCCAACCGTAAAGCCTCCTCAGTATGACGCAGCCGCGCCCAGGGTACTGCCTCAAGCCCAGCTGACGCTGAATGTCGGGGAGAGAGAATAGCGAGCCTCCTTGATGATCAGGCCTGCGTCATCGGAGTGCCACAGCGCCGCCGTGCGCTGCTCTCGAATGCACATGGTCGGTGCCGGCCTGCTCAGCGGCCACGCTGGATACGTTGCTTCATGGCCACACGGCCTCCATGGTCGTGTCCGGTGCCGTGCGGAACTAGTCAGTCGCCTCGGCCTGGATGGCCTCGCGGCCGCGAATCGGCTCAAGAGGGAAAAGGTCATTCACCCCTGAGATGGGTGCGTGCTGCGCGCCGGTTGCCGCTGCATCTTGCCGGCCGAATCCCTCGATCAACCTGCCCTCGGTAGCTTCTTTGGTGACCGGATCGACTGTCGCTCACTTCCGCTATCCCCGCTGGAAGCGAACTACCGGGCGATCTTGGGAGTGCCAACGAGGCTGTACCTGGGCACGGACGGCATTGCTGCATATGATTGCTGCGCGACGTGCCGCCCCGGTGAAGTGACCACGCCGCCGAGATGCCCAAGCTATGGTATCGAGTCCGCGCGAAACGAATGCCCGAAAAGCCGACCTCGAGGAGACCTCGATGACAATCTCCCCCGATACGTTGCGGGCTATGCTCGCTGAATTTGGCGGCCTGAGCATGACCGACTTGCAGCTCGCTGACGCCGCCGGTGCTCTCGACCAGTGGCTCGGAACATTCGCGCGGCTGAGGGATTTACCGCTCGATGAAATCTTTCCCGCGAACGTGCTGCGGACGGCCGATGGGGGTTTCATTTCGTGAGTACGGCGAGTGACCTTGCGACCATGACCATCACCGAACTGGCCCCCCGGATCAGGGCGGGGCAGCTGTCGCCGGTGGACCTCGTCGATGCGGCTATCGCGCAGGCGGAGCGGCTGGCGCACCTCAATACATTCATCACTCCGATGTTCGAGTCCGCTCGCTCCGAAGCGTGGGCGCGCCAAGAGTCCATCGCGAGAGGCGGATACCGGGGTCCGTTGGACGGTATCCCCATTGGCATCAAGGACAACCTCCGCATTGCCGGGGTGAAGGCCACGGCCGGGACGAAGGCACTCGATAATAATGTGGCCTTGGAGGACGCCGAGGCCGTCGTCAGGCTGAGAGCTGCCGGCGCGATCGTGCTCGGCAAAGAGAACCTGCACGAGCTCGCCGCTGGCGGGCGTTCCAACAACCCCCACTACGGCGTTGTCAGGAACCCATGGGACGCAGACCGCATCCCCGGTGGGTCCAGCGGGGGCAGCGGAGCGAACGTCGCGGCCTGCATCACGCACGCGTCGTTGGGGACTGACATCGGGGGCTCGGTGCGCTTCCCTGCCCACTGTTGTGGTGTAGTGGGCATGAAGCAGACGTTCGGCCGGGCCAGCCAGCGCGGGCTCATGCTCACCAGCTTCGACGGCGACCACATCTCCCCGCTGACCCGCACCGTCTCTGACAGTGCGCTGGTCCTGCAGGCGTACGCCGGCTATGACCCGCTGGACCCGACGACGGTCCCGGTGCCGGTGCCCGACTTCTCCGCCGATCTTGGCCACGACCTACATGGTGTGAAGGTCGGCGTCCCAGCCAACTTCTTCTTTGACGTCGTCAGCGAGGACGTCGAAGCCTGCGTGCGCGCCGCCATCATCGCGCTAGAGGGCCTCGGAGCCGAGCTCGTCGAGGTGCGCTTCCCGTACACCGAGTACGCTCGCGCCCTCTGGGTCCTTATGGCGAGCGAAGCCTCCGTCACCATGGAGACGTTGCTGCGAGAGCATGGCGAGGATGTGTCGGAGGACCTGGCGACGGGCATGCTCGCGACGCAATTCATCCTCGGACGCGACTATATCAAGGCGCGCAAGCTCCAACGGCTAATCAAGGAGGGCTTTGCCGAGGTACTGCGCGATGTCGACGTCATCGCCGCGCCGGTGGCTCCGCTCGTGGCCGTTTCCAGCGACGCAGACGTGGTCGTCATCAAGGGCGTGGAGTACTCCCTGAGGCTCACGCGCGACGAGGTCATGGGTCACCAGACCCACCTAGGGAACCGCACCGGCCTACCCGCCATCAGCGTCCCGTGCGGCTTCGGCGAGGGGGGCATGCCGGTTGGACTCCAGCTGATAGGCAGGCCTTTCGACGAGCCTATGCTTTACCGCATTGCTTCGACGTACGAGGAGATATCACCTAGCCTAGATGCCCTCTCCCCCCTGGCGACGGACTAAGGCCCTCGAGGCCCCGGACCGCCGCTCGCGCGTAGTCTTTGGAGCGAGGCACCGTGCGAACGCTGAGCCGTATCGAAAGACTCAATGGGCGATTTCATCAACAATAACTCCGCGTTGCTCCTCCTCATCGCTTGCGCCGGCACCGTGTTACTTCTCGGTTGGGACCGCCGCCGCTCGAAGCGGGCGCTGGCCATCATCGCGGTAGTGACGCTGGTGCTGGCGGCGGGCTATATGCAGGCGCGTATCGAGGCCAGCGACATCGAATCCGTTGCCTCGCTTGACGCGACCCTCGACGGCGGAACGCCAGTCGTCATGGAGGTCTTTTCCAACACCTGAGTGGCCTGCCTCGCGGCCAAGCCCGCCGTGGACGGGCTGGAACATGAACTGGAGAGCGAAGCGGTTTTTCTGCGCATTGACGTCGGGGATGAGGTCGGCCAGCTGGTGGCCCGCCGCTACGGAGTGAGGCTCACTCCTACGTTCATCGTGTTCGATGACAACGGCGACGTTGCTTACCGGAAGGGCGGAGGCTTTCCCGATAAGGAGGCAATCCGCCTTGCGGTGCGCACGCTGGACTGAGCAGCGTGCCTCTCATGTAGGCTAGAGCGGAGCGGACAGGGGCTTCGACGGTGAGACAGGACTACTACAAGCTACTGGGGCTTCGGCCCGATACGTCGGTGTCGGACATCCGGCACGCGCATCACCGGCTGTCCATGCGGCTCGCCCAGCGCGTGGAGGAGGGCGACACCCGTGCGAAAGCCGAGCTCACGCACTTGGACGACGCCTACGCGACGCTGTCCGACGACTCTCGTCGCTTACAGTACGACGCGGCCATCGAAGGCCAGCGTGGAGTTGGCCCGCGACTCAGCGCTAAGTTGATGGCGGATATGTTCATGCGCCGCAGCTCGGTCGCCGCCGCCATCGATTTCGAAAAGGCAAGCTCGGCTCCGAGCGTCCGCTCCGAGGATCTTGACTGGTCCGGTTGGCACCAGCGCCGCTTCAGCCTGAGGCCGGGCCAAATGACCCTGTCGCTGGCCATCGCCGCCGCATTCGTCATCGATGCTTTATACATCTTGCTCATTGTCATTGGGACCGGCAGTGACAATGCCAACCGTGTCGTCCTTCCTCTGTTTCTCCTGAGCACTGTTGCGTTGCCGTTGGTTGCGCAGACTAAAGGTAGGCACTGGTTTCTCTGGGGGGTCATCGGCTTCGCCGCTGGGACCACGCTCCCATTGGTTTTCTTCGGTCGGCCCATGTCTCACGTCGCGTTCGCGGCCGTGCTGCTGGCGCGGCCTGGCAAGCCGCGCTGTCCGCACTGCGACAAGCGCACCGAGCGCCATACCACGCAGTGCGCCAAGTGCCAAATGGACCTGCGGGCGCAACCTCTGTAACGGCTCTTGCCCCATCACTACCGGAGGCCCTGATGCTCATTGCAACGACGGACGACTTACGCGGGAAGCAAATCGCTGAGGTGCTCGGCCTCGTGCGCGGAAACACAGTTCGTGCGCGGCATGTGGGACGTGACATCTTGGCTGGGCTGCGTAATATCATCGGCGGTGAGATCGGCCAATACTCCGGGCTGCTCACTGAGGCGCGCCAGCAGGCGACCGACCGTATGATCAAGGAGGCTGAGGCGCTCGGCGCGAACGCAATCGTCGGTGCGCGCTACTCCACGTCCGGAGTGATGGGTGGCGCTGCCGAGCTGCTTGCGTACGGGACGGCGGTGCGGGTTGAGGAAACTGGCGCCGGGAGCTAGGCGGCCAATTGGCGACGGCGGCTGTCGTGCCGAGTGGCGATTGCTGCGGCGAGATTCTCGGTTGAGGCTGCCAGGGCACATCAGTGAGGCAGGAGGGCATCGTGGACGTATTCGGCGGTCTGGTCGTCGCCGTTCACCGGCCAGCGCTTCTTGGTGGCCTCGGTCAGCCGAACGATTGCCTGGGTGATATCGCTGGCTGACGGAGACTCGACGCGTGCCCGCACGCTACGACAAGGGGTGAACGTCCAGACGGTGATGTAGGCTCGACTCTCGGCCGCGTGGGGAAGTGCCGGAATTGGCAGACGGGCATGATTTAGGATCATGTGCTCGTAAGAGCGTCCGGGTTCAAGTCCCGGCTTCCCCACCACCGCTCGTCTTCAGGAACAAGCCCTCGGCGCTCATCAGCCTCGCCGCACCCTCATCTGAATTGCAGCAGGCGGCGCTCCGCCCCCAGTGGCCTTTGGTGAGGGGGCCTTTCGCATGCTGCCCGCCGGCGAGTACGTGCCGGTCATCACTGACCTGGCCAGGCTTGGCCCGTGCGATATCGACTCGGCGCTTCTGGTCGCTATCATCAGCGGCGAAGGTGGCTTGCTCCCGCCCCTTGCCCAGGGAGAACCGGCCACCGAGACGTCGCCCGACGCACGAGATACTAGCGAGGCCTGCCTTAGGCACCTGCCCGGTGTTCGGGCTCGAAATCCAGGGCTCCGCTGGCCTTGTGCAGGATCGGCGGGCTCTGCACCGACAGGAAGCGTAGCGGCTTAGCGACGGTGGTCACGCCGTGGAACTGGCCCCGATGCACGAGCAGCCGATCGCCCGCCCGCACCGCGACTTCGTCGTCGCCGACGCGGATCATCCCCTCGCCCTCCAGGATGTAAAGCACGGTCTCGGCCCGGTTGTGCCGGTGAACGCTGGACGTCTGGTGGGGTTCGACTCCGACTAGGTCGGCGCCGACCGTTTCCTCTAGCAAGGTGCCTCTCGTTATTTGCAGCACGTCGAAGACGTCGTTTCGCTCCGCTTGGGGCCTCGTGATATCAGCCATCGTTCGCCTCCTGCTGGCGCTCGCGTGTCGCCTGTGGAGCATATGCCACAGGATGAGCGAGGCTCCACACTGTAACTGCATGGTAGAGGCCCCCCTCCGCAGCAAAGCGCGCGTTGCGACGACCACACGGGTCTGCTACGGTGCCGCAGCCGCAAAAAGTGCCTTGCTAATAGGCCACGGAGGAAACGCAAATGGCATCCAGCTGGACCAGTCTCGAAGTCGACAACAACACAATGGACGTCTACCTCTCGACGCCCACCGCAGGCGGCGCCGCTCCCGGCGTCGTCGTCATCCAACACGCCGGGGGAGTCGACACGTTCATCCAGACGATATGCGACCGGTTGGCCGCGGACGGCTACGTGGCCGCCGCGCCCAACCTCTTCCACCGTCAGAAGGACAATATCCTCGCAGAGGTGCGAGACCTCTCGCCCGGCGAGCGCCTGCCCAAGCTGATGACCAAGCTGGCCCAGTTCAAGGATAGCGAGGTCATTCGTGACGTGGATGCAGTGGTCGAGATGCTGGGCGGCCACGAGGCGGTGGCGGGCCAATCAATTGGCATCACCGGCTTCTGCATGGGAGGTCGTGTCGCCTACCTGATGGCTGCCAAGAACTCCAATATCGCGGCGGCGGGTGTGTTCTACGGGGCCATGCTGACGGGCTCGTGGGGCGACGAGGGCCCCCCGCCGATGGACCTTACCGCCGACGTCGGCTGTCCGGTCATCGGCTTCTTCGGGAACGACGACGCGAACCCAACCCCTGCGGTGGTGGCGCAGCTCGACGCGGCGTTGACGGAGCATGGCAAAGAGCACGTGTTCCACGCGTACGACGGCACGGGACACGCTTTTATGGACTTCTCAAACACGGTGACCTACCGAGAGAATTCGGCGGCCGACGCCTGGCCCAAGCTCGTTACGTTCTTTGACGAGAAGCTCAAGGCCACGGCGCCCACCAAGGGTTAGCCGGTGCTGGCCAAGCCGGCTCTGGTGGTCTGTCCCTGGAGCACTCAAGAGCCAACGCTGCGCGATGGCTCTTGAGTTTCGTCGGCTATGCCGGCCCCGAGATCGCCGGGCTTTCGCCGTCGGCCAGCGCCATAGATGAGTTGGCCCGAGCCACCAAGCCTGGCGGCGCCTACGCCCTGCGCCCAGACCTGCTGGACTCGCATGGCTTCGCAGCCAAGCATGCGGAGCTGCCGCCCACGGGCAAGAGGCGCCTGCTTGAAAAGACCGACGCATTCCAGGGCCTGCCCAAGGGCGAGTCCGGTATCTACTACAACGTCTGGGCCGTCGAGGTCTTGTAGGTGCGCTACGAGGCGCTGGGCAGGCAGCGCGCCTCGGTCATCGGGCTGGGGGCCTGGCAATTCGGCTCAGCCTCGTGGGGCTGGGGCAATGCGTCCGGGCTCCCCTCGTTCGGAACTAACGAGGCCAATGCTATTGTCACAAGAGCCCTAGCCCTCGGCGTGACGTTCTTCGACACGGCCGAAATCTATGCGAGTGGCGCCTCCGAGTCCGTGCTTGGGAATGCGCTCGGCGCGGGCCGTGACGGGGTTATCGTCGCATCGAAGGTCTCACCGAGCCATGCGCTGCGAAGCCAGGTGCGGGCCGCCGCCCGGCGCAGCCTAGGGAGACTCGGCACCGACCGGATCGACCTTTACCAGGTCCATTGGCCCAATCCACTGGTTCCCTTGGAGTGGACCATGGCGGGCATGCGGGACCTCCAGCGCGAAGGCCTAGTGGATCACGTGGGGGTGAGCAACTTTTCGGCACGACGCTGGCGGAAGGCAGAGGAAGGGCTCGGCTCCCCAGTGGCAACCAACCAGGTGGTTTACAACCTGCTCCAGCGCGGTGCGGAGCGCGAGGTACTGCCGTACGCCGCCGCGCATGGACGGTTGGTCATCGCCTATAGCCCGTTGGCGCAGGGACTGCTTTCAGGGCGTTATGCGGTGGACAACGCGCCGCGGGGCGCGCGGCTGGCCAACCGGCTATTCCTGCGCGCCAACATCGAGCGTGCCCAGCCCGTCATCGCTGTGCTCCGCGAGGTGGCGGCAGCGCACGGCGCCACGCCTGCGCAGGTGGCGCTAGCCTGGGTGGTGTCCAAGCCGGGCATCGTGGCCATCCCCGGCGCGAAGAGCGTATGGCAGATGGAGGAGAACGCAGCAGCTGCCGACCTGGCGCTCGCCGCGGACGAGCGAGGTGCGCTCGATGAAGCGTCCGCGGCCTTCAACCCGGTGCCGCTGCCCATGGGCCTGGCCGCCTGGGGGCGGCGGCTGATCGTCCGGCGCTGAGGCGAGGCCTACTCCAGGCCGCGCTGGGCGACGTGCTCAGGCTCAATGCGGATCGTTACTCGCGTCACGCCCTCGCGGTAGCCCTGGTACTGAGGGTTGCCGGTGTACTTGAGCGACAGCGCGTCGATGAGCTCGTTGTCAGGCTTGATTTCCGTCACGCGGCCACGAACCCATAGGCACCGGTAGGCACTCCCCAGGCCCATTACGGACATGGCAACGCGGCCGTCACGCTCCATGTTCTTCGTCTTCAGCCGTCCCGTGGCCGTGTTGATCAAGAGGCTCGCGCCGTCCGTCTCGACCCAGAGCGGGGTCACCTGCGGTGAGCCGTCGCGCATCACGGTGGCGATGTGCGCGTAGACCTGCTCATGTAGGAAGTCCTGAGCCTGCTTGGATAAGGGTACCCCCATGCTGGTCCTCCTTCAAAGTTTGTGTTGCCTGGTGCCCGTGTCACCGCTAAGTGGTGGGCCTCCGTCATCCTGAGCCATTCGGCAACCGAATGGCTCAGGATGACGGAGAGGGAGCTCAGAATGACACCAAGAATGCGCAGAATAACGCCGGAGCCCGGCTATAGCCTCTTGACCATCGTCACGTGTTCGATGCCCGCTTCGTTGAAAGGTAGCCCCTCAGCACGATACCCGCGCTCCTCGTAGAAGCGGCGGACGTAGGCCTGCGAGTGCAGCTCCACGGCACGTAGGCCCTGCCGGCGCGCCTCGACTTCCAGGGCCTCGAGCAGGGCGCTGCCGAGGCCCTGGCGGCGATGCGGCGCCAGTACCGCCATGCGCCCCACACGGGCCACGGTGTCGCCTTGCACCACGAACCGGCCGGTGGCGACCACTCGGCCATTGTGCAGGGCCAGCGCGTGCGTTGCCTCATTGTCCAGGCCGTCCCGCTCGATCTCCGCTGCCACGCCTTGCTCCTCGATAAAGACCAGGCGCCGGACTTCCAGCGCTGCCTCTCGATCGGTTGGCGTACCGGCGCAACGAACCTCGATGTTCACGGGTTGAATTATAGCAAGCCCGGCTTGCCGTGCTCCGGTAGCCGTGGTAGAACGCGGCAAATCGTCGAACAAGAGGATGGCCATGGCGACAAAAATGACAGTGCAGGAAAAGCCGCTGACGGACTTGCAAGCGACATGGGTTGAGTTGATGTGGGCGGAAGTCAAGGTGTACCAGGGCCGGCAGTGGTACCTACGCGGCATCGAGATGGGTGACCCGGCCAACGAGCCGCTGATTCTGCTGCACGGCATAGGGGGCCACGGCGAAACCTACTCGCGCAACATCCCCAACCTCGCCAAGCACTTCCACGTGTATGCGCTGGACATGCTCTACCACGGCTACTCGCAGAAGACTCCCTTCGACGGGGCGAACGTCGTCGATGGGTACGTTGACTCGTTGGTCGACTTTATCGACACGCAAGGGCTCCGGCGTCCCCATATCGAGGGCGAGTCGCTGGGCTCAATCGTTGCGTTTCACCTGGGGCTGAAGCACCCGGGCAAAGCGGGCAAGCTCATCCTCAACACCGGCGCCCCCGTTGAATGGAAGGACCTTCCTGGCTTCAGGGACAACCCTCAGGGTTTCGAGGCGCTGGCCAAGGCTTCGCTGGATGCCGTCAACAACCCGACGCCGGAGACAATCCGCAAGCGCCTTGAGTGGCTCATGGCCAAGCCGGACCGTGTGACCGACGAGATGGTCGATATCCGGTTGAAGCTCTACGAGGACCCTGAAGTCCGCAAGTCCATGAATAACGTCTACACCAACGCCTTCATCGACCTGGTCATGTTCGAGAAGTACTGGGTGCAAGAAGAAGACTGCGCGAACCTGAAGGACGATGCACTCGTGTTCTGGACCGAGTTCAACCCCGGCGAAGGGCCGGAGGTCGGCGAGAAATTCTCCTCGCTCATCCCCGGCTCCAAGTACTACTGCATGGACGATGCAGCGCACTGGCCCCAGTGGGAGCATCCCGAAGAGCACGACCAAGTTCTCATCGACTTCATCGGCGGGAAAATGTAGCACGGCGCCCTAGTCATCCCGCGGGACATCGAAGACGAAGGACCTAGTGCATAGTTGCCGTTCCGCTCCGTACCAGGTCCTTCGCGGAGCCTGTACTCAGGCAACCGAAGGGCTCAGAGTGACCCTAGCGAGGGCGCCTCAGCCAGAGTGATGCTGGTCGGCCTATTCGGTGGTTGGCCGCGCGCCGGCGACGATGGCATCGACGTCGTCCGCCAGCGTGCGTGCGAGGCGCGGGCCCAGCCGCGTGACCACTAGCGCAGCGGCGTAGGAGCCGAGCTTCGCTGTGTCCACGGGGCTTAGGCCCTGCGTGAGCCCGTACAAAGCGCCCGCCGCGTAGACGTCGCCCGCGCCCGTCGTGTCGACGACCCGCACGACGTGCCCTTCGACGTGGCGCACCAGCCCATGGTTGTACACGGCTGAGCCGTCGGCGCCGCACGTCATGAAGACCGTATCGCAGTCGGCGCCCAGTGCTTGGAGCGAGGAGTCCCGTTGCGTTTGGGGGGCGCTGCCACCGTGGGCGGCTCCCGCGTAGATGGCGGCCTCGTGCTCATTGCAGAACAGCACGTCGACGGAACTGCGCACGATTTCGCGGAAGGCGTCGCCGAAGTGCAGAACCATTGCGGGGTCCGATAGGCTGAGGGCCACTGGCACGCGGGCCGCGACCGCTCTGACGATCGCCTGCTCGGCCGCCTCGCGGGTGGAGTCGCTCGCCCACAGGTACCCCTCCACGTAGAGCATGCGGCTCTGTGCGATGAGCTCACCGTGAATGTCGGCGGCCCCCAGGGTCGATGATGCACCCAGGTGCGTCTGCATCGTGCGCTCGCCGTCCGGCGTTACCAGAACGAGGCAACTGCCGGTCGGCCCTTGCGCCGCCTCGACGTCGAAGTCGACGCCAGCCTCGGCCATGCTCGCGCGATACAGCGCTCCCGAGATATCGTCACCGACCTTGCCGGCGTAGAAGGCGCGGCCGCCGAACCGCGCGACGCCGACCATGGTGTTCGCGGCGGATCCGCCCGCGGCGTAGGTCAGTTCGTGCCCGATGAGGCCCTCGATCAGCGCCACCTGGTCCTCGATGGCCACGAGCGTCATGACACCACGCTCGAGGCTGTGCGTCGTCAACATCGTCTCTTCGATTTGAACCTCGGTATCGACGATGGCATTGCCGACTCCATAGACGTCGTATCGCTCTGGCATGACTGGCTCCGGGATGGTGACTTCTTGCGGGGGCGCGCGCAAGCTTATCCGACGGGGTGGGCTATCACATTTATTTTGCCCCAAAGCACCATGCCTTTGAACCGCGCGGAGCCGAGGGTGGCCTTATGCGCAGCGCTGATCGCTCGTTGACAGAGGCGGCGCGCGCCGGTACACTCGGGATGGCACTCCCCTCACCGTTGAGGCACGAGATGCCGGCACACTTATGTACGGCGAACGACGTCCCGAATTCGACCCCGATCAGCTTCTGCGCAACTGGCGCAGCGGCTTTAACCGCTTTCGCAGCAGTATTCCGGGTGGCGGCAGCGTCTCGCTGGTCTTCGGCGGTGGTCTGCTTCTCATTGCGTTGCTGTGGGCAGCCACCGGCTTCTATACC
>Ga0115002_10005054_pt1 | contig 15703 bp, 17 predicted proteins | sample ArcticOcean_MG_C_8_FD_89576 | JGI IMG/M metagenome (GOLD analysis project Ga0115002, IMG submission 89576) | Marine microbial communities from western Arctic Ocean - ArcticOcean_MG_CB11_86 | ecosystem: Environmental > Aquatic > Marine > Oceanic | place: Arctic Ocean: Canada Basin | collected... | reverse complement strand
TGGTGCGCCGGGGCATTTACGAAGTGACAACGGGCCGGAGTTCGTGGCCCATTCCGTTCGCCGTTGGCTGTCCCAGGCGGGTGTGCAGACCCTGTTCATTGCCATTCACAACCACCTCAACGTCATGTCCCCATTTCGTTAATAGCCCAACGGTCAACTTTTGATTGGCCGGGCTATCCTCGGCAAGCAGAATCCTCAGTGACCGCAACGGTTCGACATCGGGCGTCGCGACAGAAGAGATGACGTCGGTCACCCGACGTCAACATCACGACCAACGTCTCCGCCAGCTCGTAATTCGCGCGAACTTGTTCGAGCAGCGTGAAGCCGTCGACCTCGGGCATATTGACGTCACTCACCAGCAGCCGAAACGGCTTGCCACTGGCATAAGCCTGTTGCAGCAGTTGCATCGCCTCGTTCGCGTTCGCTGCGGTGACGGGGGCCATTTCCCAGTTACGGAAGATCTCTTCGAGAATGTTACGGTTCGTCGCATTGTCATCCACGATGAGCACACGCATGCCGAACAGCGTTTCGGGCCGTTCCGGTTCCGCAGGCAGCGACGACTCATCAGCCAGCCCCATCGGTACGCAGAAGGTAAAGGTGCTTCCCCGCTCGGACTGACTTTCGACATGCAGCTTGGCGCCCATCAGTTCGACCAGTCGAGACGAAATCGCCAAGCCAAGCCAAGCCAAGCCCCGTACCGCGAAATCGTCGAGTGACCGAAGTATCGGCCTGCTCAAAGGCGTCAAAGACGCGACGAAGATTCTCCTCGGTCATGCCGGTTCCCGTATCGACAATGGAAAATCGCAGTTCGACTTCAACCTTGCCAAGTGATTCGATACCCACATCGAGGACCACCTCGCCCTGATCGGTGAACTTGATCACGTTGCCCACCAGGTTCACAAGCACCTGACGTAGCCGACCGGGATCACCAAGGACAGCAAAGGGAGTTTCGGGAGCAATGTGAAACGCGACGTCGAGATCGTCCCGGTGTGCGCGAAGAGCCAAAGACTTCATCGTGTCGCCGACGGTCTCGTGCAGGTGAAAGGGGACACGGTCGATATCGAGCTTGCCGGCTTCGATCTTCGAGAAATCCAGAATGTCGTTAATCAGTCCCAGCAGAGATTCGCCGAATTCTGCCACCGTCTTCAGATAGTCGCGCTAGGTGGGAGTCAACGCCGTATCCAACACAAGTTCCGTCATGCCGATCACCGCGTTCAGCGGGGTGCGAATTTCGTGACTCATGTTGGCCAGAAAATCGCTCTTCGCACGGTCGGCCGCCTCAGCGGCTTCCTTGGAACTCTGTAACTCTTCCTCGGATCGCTTGCGCGGGGTTTCATCCCAATGCATGCCCTGCATGCCGATAATTTCACCGGCGGAATTTCGCAACGAAGCCTTCAACACATGCACGTAAATTGTGCCGACGTTAACGTCGATGAATTCCTCGACATCATCGAGAAGCTCTCCCGTCTCCATGACACGCTGATCATCGCGGCGATACTTGTCGGCGATCTCCTTGGGGAAGAAGTCGTAATCGGACTTGCCGATAATTTCATCCGAGGTACAGCCCATCAGTTCGCAGCAACGCAGATTCGCAAAAACGAATCGCCCCTCGCGATCTTTACTGAAAACATTCAGCGGCAAGCTTTCGACCAGCGACTGATACCGCGATTCCGTCTCGTGCAAGGCTTCTTCGGCATGCAATCGCGACGTCAGATCGACAATCGCCCCAACCACATGAAGGCCATCCTCAGCCCGATGCGGACTCAACCCAACTCAACAGGAAACTCGGTTCCATCTTTCCGCATGCCCAACAATCGACGACCGGTTCCGGGGACCATCCGAGGTTGCTCGATGAACGACAGACGCTGACCGACATGCTTCTCTCGAAATCGCTCGGGAAGGAAGAATTCGATCTTCTGCCCGTGCAATTCGTCGGGTTCGTAACCGAACATCGCGCAGGATATCGGATTGGCCAGAACGATCCGCCCTGCGGAATCCATCACGACGATCCCATGTGGATGCGCATCGGTCAACGGACGAAATCGATCGACGATCGAGTCGTTCTGATCGGGGATATTTCGTTCGGCCCGTGACATGGGACAGCCCGCGCAACGTGGAACGAGTGGCGATAAACAAGACCGCAGGAAGAAATGACAACTAATTAATCAGCTTACAAATCGACCGGTAACGACGCAACAAGCGGTTTACTCGCAACAGCCAGGAGGGAATAGTCCGCAGGCCTTTCGGTACGCTGACTTCGTACGCGGATCATCGCAGATAAAGTCTGTATTGCATCCGAAAAAAATCTGCATTCGTCCGCGTCATCTGCGGTCCATTCTTCGTTTTTTGAATTGCACTGGTTCTCTGCCGTACACCCTCTGAGACTCTTCGTGTCTTGGTGTCTTAGTGGTTTTTTTCTGATCGTCACAGATCCACAATCGTTCCTGACGACACCGAAGCCACCGGAATCTATGTCACCGTCGGCACGCCAATCCGTACCAGCAATTCTCGCAATTCTGCACGTTCCTCGCCCGTGAGAGTGCGCGTCGGCAAGCGGCTGGGGCCACCGGGGCGGCCACAAAGTTCCAACGCCGCTTTCACAACCGCACTCTCTCCCCCCGTGCGTGCCCACATCTTGCCACGGAAATCCGACCAAGGCCAATTTGCCTGCGAAATCTTCTCCTGCGCGGCTGCGTACTCGCCCGATTGCAACAGCTTCCAGACCGACAGATCCTGTTCGGGCCAGACGGTACACAAATGCGTGATGTAGCCCGTGCCGCCGAGCAAGTGCGTCATCACGTGCATTCCCTGATTATCGACGACCGCCAAGTCGCCGGCGAACTTGGCCACCCCTCTTAGAAAGCGACCACCCCCTTCGGGTGTCGACCACTTCAAACTCACACACCGCTCCAATTCAGCCAACTTGGCCACTTGATCCAGCGACATGTCGTAGCCTTCCCAGTGCGTGTTGTAGATCATCAAGGCAATCGTGCTGGTGGCATCGTGGACGGATTGAAACAGACGAAGGCAGTCGTCGTCGGACGATCCGTAGTAGTAACCCGCAGCCATTTGAACTCCGAAAGCACCGATCTCTTCAGCCCAGCGCGCCATCTCGATCATCACGTCAGGATTCGTATCCTGCGCACCGACCAACACGGGCGTTTCCCCGTCAGCCGCCTCGACGATTGTCTTGGCAACGTCCTTTCGCTCTTGAAGGGTGAGCATGGGAAAATCACCACCCGCACCGGCAGCCAGCAACACCCCGTCACCTTTCACAACGCCTCGTTCGACAACGTAACGCACGTTCTCGCGTATCGCATCGTGATCAATCGTCAGATCGTCGTTCAAATTCGTGATAATGGGAATCATTGGTCCGCACAGTGTCTGCTTCACATCGGTGATGTTCATTGAAATGCTTCCTGTCCAGAAAATTCAGTTACTTTTTCTTGTACGAATCTTAACCCGAAGCGTGAGCGAGGGACGCTCTGGGGCGTCAACCTGCGTCCCTCGCTCACGCTTCGGGTTACTGTTTCCGATCAAAACGACCAACCGACAGGCTGACCACCGACCCCGTGATCAAGTTAACCGCCAATGCCAAGAGTGCAATCCACTGGAAGCTGATCGGATCGACAACGTAACGCTCGAGAGTACCGGTCGCTTGGTTGACTCGCGTTGCCCATTCCGTGCCGAAGGTCGCCGGATCAATGCCCCGATGTTCCGCCAGCCATTGCACAATCGGACCTGAGAACGCCGTTGCACCAGCAGTGATCGTTCCGCAGATTGCTCCGATCCAAACACCAACCGGGCGCGCAAAGGGAACGAACAATGCAAACACGAACAGCGAGAAGATCGGCGTCATCAGCAGATTGGTCGTCTTTTGGGTCACGGCAGTGATATTGCCCGGCACATGCTGCACGAACGCACTACCGATGACCACAATGGCACCGATTCCGAACGCCAAGCATTGTGCAAGACGTACATGTCCACGTTCGGTTTGCGGCCGAAAACCGAAACGATCCAGGTAGTCGGTCATCACCACCGCCGTGATCGAATTTACGCCCGAGTCGATGCTCGACATAGCAGCCGCAAACATCGCCGCAACCACCAACCCCGAAACCCCCACCGGCAAATGGAAGGCAATGTAGTGCGGGAAGACAAGGTCGGCGTTGTCCTTCAAACTCATCCCAGCCGGGAGCGCGTCGGCATGTCGCTCGAAATAACTCATCAGGGAAAAACCGACCAGCCACAACGTGATCAGCACGATCGTATGCACCGTCAGTTGCATGGCGAGCGCCCGCCGGGCGGCTGTCACATCTTTCGTCGCCATGAATCGCTGCACGGTCGTCTGGTCACCTCCTGAAGTGCAGATGTACCACAGGAAACCGGAAACAACCGTGCCGACGATCGAAACCCTTGTCTTCAAGTTCACAGGAAATAACGGCTGTGGATCCCAATTCTCGCGCCAATGCGTGGGAAACCAACCGAAGCCGCCAAAATCGATCGTGACCATCACCAGCACGAGAATCGCCCCGCCGAACAGCAGGATGGTTTGCAGTAAGTCGGTAATCACAACCGCTTGCAGCCCACCCAACGACGTATAAATAACGGCCACGAAACCGGTCACCAGCACGATCAGCGGAATCCATTGATCATCGACTCCTAGCATAACCGTCATCGCCTTGGCTGCCAGATAGACCAACAACGACATCCACACCAATCGCAACGTGATGAACATCGTCGCCCCGAGCAATCGAATGCTCGTCCCCAAACGGTCTTCCAACAATTCGTAGGCGCTGGTCACCCGATGCTTCATGTAGACCGGCAGCAACCAGTAGGCAATGGCTGCGTAAATGAAAGGCAACGCAAAGAACCCGGCCATCACGACCGGCCCCTTGCCGAGCGTCTCGCCGGGGATCGACAGATAGGAAATCGTGCTCAGCAGCGTTGCGAACAACGACACACCGATCAGCAGCGGATTCATCGCACCGCTGCCAGTGAAGTACTCCTGCGTCGACTTCTGACGCCGACCGTAATACCAGCCCAGCCCGATCGTCGCCCCGGCATACAGGCCGATCAGCAACCAGTCGAGAAATTGCAATCCGCGCGCAACAGTGACCTCGTCGCTCCCCACGCGCGGCTCGGCCGCAGACGCCGCGCCGGCCGACAGCCCGACGGTAAGACAGATTAACAGAGAGAGCAGAAGACGCAGCATGTGTTGTCCCGCCTGATTCAGTGGCGGTATACTGTAGCCCTGCGCCGTTGGCATCGCGAGCCAAGAGGCCCCGCGACATTCGCATTGTTCTTGCCGGACCAGTGAGAATTCAGACGACTTCAGGAACAACACCGGCGCGTTCCGACAGTTCACCAACGAACTGTTGAAACCCGTCCGCAGATTCAAACGCCTCAACGGCCGACGTGTAAACGAACGCATGCGTGTCGGTCACCAGCACCTTTTCCACAGCCGACCAGTGGCGTAACGATTCACCCGCAGGTCTGGTTTCGCGCAAGCCGTCCGATTCGATTGTGAGGGAACAAGGACCATCGGCTCCCGAATTGTGATCTTCTGCCAGCATCCGCTTCGAGATTGCTTCGAATCTCTTCCGCCAAATCGGAATGACCAGCATAAACAGCAGGTAAGAAATCGGCCCCATCAATAACGGCCAGATGTCTCGAGCAGTCTCCAGCACAGGTTTCTCCGTGGTTGCCAGAATCAATCCCGGCAGGACGGAGAACAACAACAACCCTCCGACAAAATACCCAAGCTGTTGCCTCTTGAACGTCGGAGAACGTAAGGCGTGAACCACGGTGAAGGCGACCAGGTCGTCGAGGGTGAGTTCAAATTCGATTTTCATGGATTTGCTTTAATCGTTCACAATCCAGGTGGTGGTGGGCGCTCCGCGACAGCGGAAGCCCCCTCTGTGTTTAAGTGGATTCTCAAAATGTTAAGCTTAGGTGCGGCACGAGATCACCGATCACAGGCCGCGTCTTGCGTTCAACCGCTCTTGGCAGTTCCAATTCACTCTACGAGCACCTACCGAGTCAAATCGAATCTTGCCATCATCACTCTGCACCAGAGCGAGAAGGCGACATCCAAACAAAAGATAATTGCTCGAGTGGGATTCGATCAAATCGAGTACTGTTTGAACCAAGTCTGGGTCGCCAGCAGCGAGCAAGTCGATGCGAGTAAAACAAAAGGCGATTCCCTCCGCAGCATCAAAATCCAGGTCCCCAAACGCATCGTTCAGGGCGTCAAGATTGCCGCCCCACGGCTCGTAGCCATAATTCTCTTTGAATCGCAGGACGCAGGTCATTCGACTCCGAAAGCCATCAATGTCAGAACAATCGATGAGATTAATGACGTACTTGTGATCTTCCAACCATTGAACATCTCGGTCGAACAATGAACGTTGCCAATCGAGGGAGATTGCACCGTTTTGGAGAAGTGTCCAATCGAGCCGATCCATGTCATTCTGAGAAAACGATGTCATTCGCTGATTCTTTGCCCTGCCAATAGTGTTTTGAACGTCAACCAATGAAGTCTCGAAGATTCAAATCCCGTGTCGGAAACTTGCCATACCAAACAGGCGTTCGCATTCTCAGCGGTCTCGATCCGAAACGCAAGACGTTCCCAGAATTCAAACACCACCACTCGAACCACCCTTGTCCCGCCCGCCGATGCCATTGGCGGCTATCCACTAACGAAATCCCCAGATTGAACCGTTCCCACTTTGCGCTTTCTGCCGATCTGGTATACTGAGTGCGCTGTGTTTTCACCGCTGCGGAGGAACGGCTCATGCTGACGGTTTATGGTCGCCCACAACGGGTCTGCTCGGGGTTGTCGCGACGTGATTTGTTGCGGGCCGGCGGATCCGGGTTGTTCGGGCTGAACTTGCAAACGTTGTTGCAGGCGGAAGCGACAGCTGCGCAGTCTTCTGCGGCGAAACCGTTTCCGACGGGGCGAGCGAAGTCGGTGCTGTTTCTGTATCTGTTCGGCGGCCCGAGTCAGCTTGAGACGTTCGACATGAAGCCGGAAGCTCCCACGAAAGTGCGCGGGCCGTTTCAGCCGATTGCCTCGCGAACGCCCGGATTGCACATCTGCGAACATCTGTCGAAGACGGCTCAGCTTTCCGACAAGTTCGCCGTCATCCGCAGCATGACGCACCCGCACAACGACCATAACGCGTGTCACTACATTCAAACCGGTCACAAATGGACGCGCTCGGCCGCCAACGGATCCGACGTCAACGCCAAAGACACCGACTGGCCAGCGATGGGGTCGGTCGTCGAGTACCTCTCGCAGCATGCGGCCGACAAGAACACACGGACGTTTCCCGATTACGTCTACCTGCCCAACCGGCTCGGACATCTCCAAGGATACGACCGGACCGGTCAATACGCCGGCTGGTTAGGGGCCGCGTACAATGCGCTGGCGACCGACATCCGCCGACGCGGCAAGAGTGATAACCCGTTCTTTCGCGAATGCACCGAAGCCGAACTCGATTTCCGCATCAAAGGGTTGGTCCCCGAAACGGATATGCCGCTGGATCGGCTGAGTCGGCGTCGCGATTTACTCAGTCAATTCGATGACGGCCAGCGCAGCCTCGAACGATCGCAAGCCTACGTCAATTACAACGGCCTCCGCCAACGGGCCTTGTCATTGGTGACGTCGGAGAAGATTCGCAGCGCTCTCGATATTCGTCGGGAGACCGCCGCGTTACGTGACCGTTACGGCCGGCATCTGTTCGGGCAATCGGTACTGATGGGACGCCGGATGGTCGAAGCGGGTTGCCGTTTTGTGACTGTCGTGTGGGACGCGCCGGACGGATACAGTTGGGACTCACATCGCAACAGCAACAGCTTGCAGAATCATTTACTGCCGAAGTTCGACCAATCGTTTTCCGCATTGCTGGAAGACATGGAAGACCGTGGGCTGCTCGATGAAACACTGGTTGTGGTGGTCGGCGAGATCGGTCGCACGCCGCAAGCCAACGCGACCTGGGGGCGAGGCCATTGGAGCCATTGCTTCCCCGCAGTGCTCGCCGGTGCGGGCGTGCGCGGTGGCATCACCTACGGCCGGTCTGATAAAGACGCCGCCTACCCGGCCGAGAAACCTGTCAGCCCCGAAGACTTAGCCGCAACGGTTTATAGTGCGTTGGGCATCGACCCAAGTCTGCACATTCTCGACTCCCAAGACCGACCCGTGTCCATCTTGGACGAAGGCAAACCGCTCGAAGGGCTATTCGCCTGACACACCCGTTGCGATTCCGTGAACCATTTGAATGATGTTTCCCATGTCTTGTGTCGGACCAATCTCTCGTCGGGGCTTCATGCAAGTCGGCGCGCTCTCTTTGGGCGGGCTGACGCTCTCCGACGTGCTCGCAGCGCAAGCGGCATCGGGAAGCTTGGGCAAAGACACCTCCGTCATCATGCTTTACCAACATGGCGGTGCCTCGCAACTGGAAACCTACGATCTAAAGCCGGAAGCTCCCAGCACATATCGCAGCATCTACCAGCCGATTCCCACAAACGTGTCCGGCATGGATATCTGCGAGCATTTCCCGCGTCAAGCAAAACTGGCGGATAAGTTCTCACTCGTCCGTTCGCTGCATCACGACGTGGGTATCCACAGCGATGGCGGCATCATCGTACTCACCGGCAAACGACCGGAGAAACTCGATCCCACCTCCGGATCGAAAAGCGAACATCCCGACTTCGGGCATGTCGCATCCAAAGTCCGCGGCATGAAGCACCGCGCCATTCCGCCCTACGTCGCGTTGCCACGCAAACCCTACATGACACGGCCCACGTATCTCGGGCTGCATCACAACGCGTTCGAGCCGGGTGACCCAGCGGTGGCAGGTTACAAGCCACCACAAGTGAAACTCGCCGCAGGCCGGGATGCGAAGTCGCTTGGCAACCGCAAGGCGTTGCTCGGCCAACTCGATCGATTGCGGAGCGACCTGGATGTCGCAGGCGAATTGGACGGGACCGACAAGTTTCGCAGCCTCGCTTTCCAGATGCTCACCAGCCCCGATGTCGCTTCCGCGTTCGACATCAACCGCGAAGATCCAAAACTCCGTGATCGGTACGGCCGTAATCAGTGGGGGCAATGCTGCTTGCTAGCCCGTCGGCTGGCAGAGGCCGGCACGTCGGTCATCAACGTCTATTTCAACACGCCGAAAACCGGGCAGGAATTCACCAACTGGGACGACCACATCTCCAACGCAGGCAGGCCTGGTCACTTTGGCAAGTACATGAGCATTCGCCTGCCCTACATGGATCAGGCGCTCTCGACGCTCATCGAAGACATCCACGATCGCCACCTCAACCGCAAGATTCTTGTTGTGGTTGTCGGCGAGTTCGGTCGCACCCCCCGTCTCAGCCAGAACAGCACCGGGGCAGGGCGTAATCACTGGCCGCAAGCCTACACCGCGTTACTCTCAGGCGGCGGACTGCGGATGGGGCAAGTTGTCGGAGCGACGAACAGCAAAGCCGAGTTCCCCACCCATCGGCCTTACACCCCGCAAGATTTGCTGGCGACAATCTACCGCCACTTGGGCATCGACACCGAGACGACCTTCCCCGACCACTCGGGGCGACCCCTGTATATTCTCGAAAGCGGCCGGCCGATTCCTGAGTTGGTCTGACACTAGGCTTTGTCAGAAACGCCGCCAGAGTCTGAATCATAACCCGACGCGTAAGCGAGGGACGCAGAGAGTAGGCTCGATTGTCCTGCGTCCCTCGCTTACGCGTCGGGTTAACTTCAGTTCTCCGACAAAGCCTAAGCAGTCAGCGTGTTATTGGCCTGCGATTTCGCCGAGCAACTCATGCGTGGCCGTAAGTTCGCGTGCGAGACCGGTCACAAGATCAGGCTTCTCTCCGCCGGGAAGCACCTCCCACGTGTAGGTCTCGACTTCCAGGTGCGGCGCGTAGTCCAACCCGGCCACCGCACGCAATGCGGTCCGCACATCGTTGCGGGTGGTGCCCAGCGGCCCCAGATTCTCTGCATCAACCGGAATGTGATAGTGGACCCGCCACATCTCCGCGTCGCGAAACGCAGGATCGGGAGCGGTCGCCAGCTTCTCCGTGAGATCGACAACCCGCAAGATTTCTCCCGATGACGACCTCGCCATCGTCTGGTGCAAATAGCGAGGTTCGACATAACTGGCCAAGGCCGCTAGCGCTTCCACATTCTCACTAGGCCGATCGATTTCAATCGCGCACGTGATATGAACTTTGTTAATGCGAATCCCTGCCGTGTCGAGAGACGCGATCGACGCAGCCACATCTTCAAACTCAACCGCTTGATGACAGATGTCGTAACACAACCCGATATGCGTTTCGACAATATTGAGCGCGCCGGCATCCGCTGCGCGATTGCGCAATCGGTCGAAGAAGGTGATCGCCTCCGGCGTCGTTTCCAACACACAGAACGGTTCCGGCTCGATTGCCAACCGCACGGTCTTTCCCGTATGCTCTCGAAGTTCGTCGAGAGATCCGGCCAAGGTGATCAATTGCTGGCAACAGGAATCAAGGAAGTCGGCTGGATGCTCGAACTCCTTGAACCCCAAGGGAACCGTCGAGATGCTGCCCTCGACCTCATCGGGAAGTAACCCGGCCAGAACACGGGCACAATCGACGGTGTAATCCAGACGTTCGCCGGTCGTCCAATCGGGCAGATAAACCTTCTCCTTCACCCGCTCATCGTGAAAATCGCTATAGGGAAAAGCGTTCAGCGTGTAGCAGACCAAATCTCGCCGGCGCAAGCCCTCGGCAAATCGCTTGAGCGTAGAGTCATCGGCCAATAACTCGGAAACAACCGGCCGAGACAACCACAAGCCAGCCGCCAGCGAGACTCCGCATCGCTGAGCGACCGGTACGGTGTACTCGTCGAGACCCACCTCGACATCGGCCAAAGACCGCCCCGCATGGACGTTCGTGCAATACCCTAAAGGGAGCGTACTAAGTGTCATGAGCGTTGAGTGTAATTTCGGTGAAGAAACCTGAACTGCTGAAGCCCCTTGCCTGCCAGAGTCTTGATAATAACCCGACACGTGAGCGAGGGACTCAGAACAATCGAACCTACTTCCTGCGTCCCTCGCTTACGTGTCGGGTTAATTTGAGTTCTCCGACAAAGCCTAACGTGATCGCCTTCGGAAAACTATAATGGGCCGACCGTCGAATGCCTCCAATTTCGTAAAGCAAACGAAACCTTTGTGGCCTGGGCGGGGTTTGTTATGGTGCGGGCTTACCCAAACGAAAGTAACCCATCACCATCGTGGTAATCAGCGATACCAGCCAATTTCCGTACCTGCGCGACCCCGACGTGCGGTTGATGATGCGCGCCAAAGAGGGCGACGAAAGTGCCTTTGAAGAGTTGGTGGCGAATTATCAGAACCGGTTGATCGGCATTTTCCATCACATGCTGCGCGACCGAGAGGCAGCCGAGGATTTGGCGCAGGACGTCTTCCTAAGAGTTTACCGAGCGCGAGAAGGCTACCAACCGACCGCCAAGTTCTCGACTTGGCTGTTCCGCATCGCCAACAACTTGGCCAGCAACACGCGGCGCAGCAAGGGGCGTCGCAAGGAAGTGCCGTTCGCTGTGCGCGAGTCGGGTCCGCTGGGAGTACGCCCCGAGGAGCAACTGGCGGTCGAAAAATCGGCTCTCATGCCGACTCGTCAATTGAACAAGAGCGAAATGCGATCGGTCGTTCGCGATGCGTTGGAAACTTTGGGTGAGCGCCAGAAAATGGCCTTACTGCTACATAAATTTGAAGACATGAGCTACGCCGATATCGGAGACGCGATGGAACTGTCGACGGCGGCGGTGAAGTAGCTGCTCTCTCGCGCGCGGGAAAGCCTGCGTTCAAAACTGGAAGCCTACGTCACCTAAGAAACAACAGCAGCCGAGTTGCGATGAACGAGTTGAACAACGATCCGCCTCTAGACACCGAACAGGTCTGCGATCTCGTTGCGTACCTTGATGGAGAACTCGACGAAGAGCAAACCGAGGCGGTCGAGCAACTTCTCACCGAAAGCTCGGCGGCTCGACAGGAAGTCGATACGCTCACACAAACCTGGGACATGCTGGAACTGCTGCCGACAGAGAAAGCCTCCGAAGATTTCACCGAGCGCACACTGGCAACCGTGCGCGTCGATCGATCCGACTCGGCGATAACACAGCAGCCTTGGTTTCGCCAGACGCGAAAAGGGTCCGTCCTGGCCGGTTGGGTAGCCGGGTTAACGTTCGCCTCGATCGTGGGCTTTCTGACAACGAGCCGCTGGATGGCAGACGACTCGCAGCCGTTGTTAGACGACCTGCCAGTTATCCAAAATCTCGACGCGTACACCGACATCGACAGTATCGAGTTTCTCGAAGAGTTACGTTCCAGCGGGCTTTTGGAAGAGGAGACAGACGATGACTCTCTCTAATCGCTGGCTGCTCACTGCGTCGCTCGCCATGATTCTCGCAATTCCGTTGCTTCTCGGTGCAGGAAACGACAAGACCAGTTCAAACACCGCTCGCCGTGACGACATTGCTGCGATGTCGGAAGACGAGCAAACAAAGCTGAAACGCCAGTATGCAACGTTCCAATCCATGACACCTGCGCAGCAAGACAAGTACCGCAGCCTGCACGCCTCGTTGGAGAAAGACACCCAACAAGGCGGAAGTTTGTCTCAGGTCGTTAAGACGTACCGTACTTGGCTGAAGACCCTTTCAGCATGGGAGATTAACGAACTACGCCGCGAAAGCGATCCAAAAAAGCGGATTGCGCTGGTGCGTAAATTCAAGAAAGAACACATTCGCGAAAAAGAAATCCGGTCGTTCCGTGATGGTAGCGTCCCCTTCTTGGGGCGTGGAACGAGGCCGCGATTGTCGCTTGAGGATCTCGCCACAGTCCTCGACCTCATCGTCGCACGTCTCGTCTTATCTGCAGAAGACCGCCAGACACTCGCAGGCGAAACCGGCCTGAAGCGTCACATTCATATCGCGTCGTTGATATTACGCGGCGGCGATGCTCGACGCTGGCCCGACGACCAACTCCTGGATGACATTCTTGAAAAAGTTTCCGACGACCGCATTCGGCGTCACCTTTCCGACGGGGCGAAGTCGGAGAACCGGCGCGGCAGTTTACGCCGAGTCATCGCATCGACTCTGCTCGCAGAGATGCAAGCCGACATGAAAAAGAACCAACCGAGTGACGAACAAATCGAGGCGTTCTTCCTCGAACTCGACAGTCGAAAACGCGACGAACTCATGGGCCTCTCGGCCGACGACGTCAAACGCAGGCTGCGATTTCTCTACATGACCGAACACCGCGACGAATACGCAGCCGACTGGTCACGCATGCGACCGATTCTCATGCAGATCATGCCCCAAGGCAGCGGTCGACCCGGGTTTCGAGGCCTAGGGCGTTTCAACGGAGGCGGACGTGGTGACCGCCGAAGGCCCGAAGACGGCGGAAAGTTCAAACGGCCTCCGGGTGACGGGCCGCCCCGGAAGCCGGCAGGTCGTCGCCCCCCGTTTTTTGATCGCAAAGAGAAACGTTAACACGCGTCAAAACACCGATAGCAACAGCACCTGCGCCATCCGCGTTAACCACGTGCGTTCCTCGGCCGTCATACGTTTTCGCTCGACAATCTGCCCCGCCTTCGTCTGAGTATGCGAGACGACCAGCCGTTGAACATCGGAAAGCCGATCGTCGCCATCCGCAGAAAGCAGCAAGGTGGCAATCCGATGCACGGCTCGTGCTTCGTCGATGTCGGGCACAAGATCGTCGGTCCAGCGGGGAGCCGATTTCTCGTCCGCAATGTGCTTCGTCAGTCGCAATACCAAGCTCGACACGCGGGCAACTTTTTCAAAGTCGATCCGCTCGGGCAGATCGTTCGGTGTGTGGTAATCGGGATGCTGTCCGGTCGAGAAAAACAGGAACGGTATCTTACGATCACGAAACGGGCCGTAATCACTGCGTGTGCCTACCAAATCAATTCCCAGTCGTGCCACTTCCAATCCTTCCGGCTGCCCCACGCCATCGAGTGCGGTTTTCAAGGCCGGGGCGTGCTCGCTGCCCATCACGAAGACCGTTGGCAGATTCAAGTTCCCCAGCGACCGGCCGATCATGTCGGCCGTGATAAACATCTTCACCCGCTCGATCGGCCAGGGCGGATGCGCGGCGAACCAGCGTGACCCCCAAAGCATGCGTTCTTCAAGATCGAACCCCACGAACGCGACGCTGCGTTTCGATGGGCGATCCAGTTTGGAAAGCTGACGGGCAACCTCTAACATCATCGAAACGCCGCTGGCGTTGTCGTCCGCTCCGGCGAAAATGCGTCCGCCGCGTACTCCCAGATGATCGTAGTGGGCACTCACAATCAACACTTCATCTCGCAGCTTCGGATCACTGCCCGGCAAAACCGCACCCAGGTTGCGACCGAATATCCGGCGATCGGGCATCTCTTCCCCCTCCTTGGCCGGCATCGGGATGTCCTGGTAGAACCCGTCCTCGCCAAACAGAGGTTTCAATCCCCACTTGCTGAATTTCGCAACGATGTATTGGGCCGCCTTCCGCGCATCGGCTCCTGACCGACCTTTCAGTTCACGGCTGGCCAAAAACTCGACATGCGGTCGCACTGCCTTGGCTGTAATTTCACCCTCGAAATCGGCCACTGGCTTATTCGTCGCGCGCGAAGGTTTCTCGGCCGCGTCGAGTGTCGACGTCGTCATGGCAACGGCCATTGCGCACGTGAATCCAATATATGCCAAAAATCTCCGCATAAAACGTCTCCAGGCAACGATCAAGAGAAGTGCCAGCCGACGGCCACAGGAGTATTCTCCGCGGGATCGACGAGTAGGTAAACCCGAAAGTTGAGTTCTGCCGGTTGTAGCGTGTTTTCCTGTGGTAGCGGTTGCTTCGATGCCGATGAAAGTTTCAGCGGTCGACAGTCTGTGCCCGTGACAGATCGACCAAGACCCAATGACCGATCGACAGGGGAATGAAATGCTGGGACGCCGACTTGCCACCATTGTCTTACTGGCTGCCGCCTTCGTGGCGACTTCCGAATTCACCGCGAAAGATGCGCGGGCCGCTGGACAAGGTCAGCCGACCGACTGGTCCCGGTTCTACCATTACCCCTACGTGTACTACCCGCACAATTTCCAGCGACAGCAGCAGCAATACGATCACCTCTACTACAAGTACCCCGCCAGCCGCCAGATTCCTGTGTACAACCAGAACTGGTACAACTTCTACCCGACCGCAAAACCCTATCATCGAGGCCACCACTTCATCCTCGATGCTCTTTGAGCGAGGGTGCGGCAGCGCTGCGGTTGATGAAAATAAACGGCACCGAAGAATTGTCAGACCTCGAAGCCGTTTTTTGTTATCGCCGCGTGAGGATGCACGTCTCCATTCTCTCAACGTGTGCGCCTGGCGACCGCGTCGGGGGCTTCCGCTAGCGCAGTGCGCCCCGCCACTCATCGCCGTGAACGATTTTATGAGTTGGTTGTTTGGAATGCATGAGAGGGCTTGGTTGTTGAGACGCTGGCTGATGTGATTTGTGGGGACTGGGAGGGCGGTGTTCTCTTCTTGCGAGGCCATATTCGGATTGCTTTTTGCCTGCGTTGGTAGCCGTCATGACGAATGGCCGCCAGCCGTGGTGAGAGAGCGAAGTCGATGCCAACGACGGCGCACATCAACGTCTG
>Ga0115002_10005053_pt1 | contig 15708 bp, 16 predicted proteins | sample ArcticOcean_MG_C_8_FD_89576 | JGI IMG/M metagenome (GOLD analysis project Ga0115002, IMG submission 89576) | Marine microbial communities from western Arctic Ocean - ArcticOcean_MG_CB11_86 | ecosystem: Environmental > Aquatic > Marine > Oceanic | place: Arctic Ocean: Canada Basin | collected... | reverse complement strand
TTATGATTTGGTGATTTTGATTGTAAGATATTGTTTTATATTGAATTGAAATATAATGCCAAAAAGTTGACTTTGGATCTGCTCAATGTCGGATTGAAAGCATTATTTTCGTTGTTTGTGTGACATTGCCCCATAGGTTGGGTCTGTTGTGGTATCTGTATACTTTAGACACGGATCGAGCGCCATGGGTTTCTTTGAAGGATTTTATTGATCAACTATTTTTTCTGAGGGGACTTGGATACGGCCTTCGCCGGGTTTAATTTGTCCGAAGTTGTTAAGATAAAAATCTTGGCGAGATACGTCAGATTGGTCGCGTAGGTCGTAGAGGTCTTGGCGGGTTTTGATGTTGTCGGCAAATGGCCAGGGTGTGTCGTGCCACCAGGCGACACTGCCGCCCACACCATTGAGTGCGTCGGTAATGCGTTGTGCATGATCGGCAAAGAGCTGAAGGTTTAGGGCTTCTTTGAGGGTAAAGTATCCAATGTCGATTACTTCATCTGCTTGCGTTTTGAGGTCACCCGAGATGGGTTCTGCTGCAAAGAGAATGCTGTGGATGACCTGATTGTTGTATGGACGACCATAAAGGCCCACCATCCGGGTGAGGCGAATGGTGAGTCCCGTTTCTTCTTTGGCTTCGCGGATGGCCGCTTGTGGTATTGATTCACCTTTGTCAACTGCGCCACCAGGTACACACCAAACTTCAAAGTCTTCGCGTTTTGTGAGCAGTATTTTGTTTTCTTTGAGGATTGCAACGGTGGATCCTAGTGGCATAAAAAGCTCCTAAAAAAATAAATTCCCATTGAATGAATTCAATGGGAATTTATCGGTTTATTGCTTTGTTTACAAGTTATTTGCCTAAGAAATGTGCGTCTTGTTCGCGTCTGAGATCCCAAAGTGTGGTGTCTGAGGGTTCTTTGATGGCACTTGCGGTGATGATCTCGCCTTCGGGAACGTCGGTTGCCAGTGTGTTACCGCTGGCCATATGGAAGGGGATGGGGTTGTTGGGGGCAAGGGCACTGGCAGGGCGCATGAGGTATTCGACATTTTTGCTGTGGTCCGTGCCAATTTCATCGCCTGCTTTAAGTGTTTCTTTGGCACGAGCAACCACGTCATAACTGGGGTGATAGTCCGTTGCGCCTGTGGGTAAATTTAAAAGGCCGGCGACGAGTGCGGTAATGGGGGTTTCGACGCCGCAAAGATGATAGGGTCGGTAGATGAGGGCAGTTGTCTCTTTTTTATTGGAGATGAGCCCTTTGCTGGTGAGGATATAACGCGAGTAGTCATTTTCGCAAGAGACCACAATGAAAACACCACCGCCCATGCCTGCTTCGTAAGGACGGCGAAGGCAAGACACACAATCGATCACACCGCGATGTGATAGGATGCCACCGTCTTCTTTTGGTGCGAGCACTTGTGGGATTTCGGGGATGCTGACAACTGGGTAGTGCAATGTGTCTACATCGGGCCGAAGTCCTGTGGCATTGGCCGAAATGGTCATTTCGGTTATGTCATATCCTGCAATGACACCGAGTTCGCCCAACACCTCCCGGCGTGCGGCAACATATTGTGATGCGTTTTCTGGTTTTTTGGGGTTGAAGATGTCACGGTGTTCATCGGGGATTTGAAGGTTGCCTGTAGACCAAGAGATGGCATTTGTATCGGGGTCATAGACGTGGTCAAACTCGAGTGATTTACCGCCTGAGAGAACTTCAAGCCCGAGGTCACGCGCCCAGTGAACAAGGGCGATGAGCAAGCCGTGTTGATCGCCGTCTACGGCGGTATAAACAAGCCCTGCTTGGTCGGCTTTGTATTTGAGAATGGGGCCCACAAGGACGTCGGTCTCTTTGGAGACCATGGCTACGTGTTTGCCATGTTTGATGGCTTCAAGGCCGTGTTTGGCTCCGGCTGCTGGCACACCTGTGGATTCGACAATGACATCAAGTGGCAAATCCATCATGGCCATGGCATCGGTAAGAATAACGTGTTTGCCATCTTCCATCGCTTTTGCGGCTTGTTCTGTGGTTTCGCAAATAACGGTGTTGTCCGAATCAAGCCCCGCATGGTCATATGCACGTTGGGCCGCATCAGGGTTCACGTCACACACAACAGGTACTTCAAGACGGTCTACAACAAGCGATTGGGTAATGAGGGCGGCTGCATAGTGTCCGGTGCCAATGACGCCGACGCGTACTGTACGGTCAAATTTTGCGAAGAGTTGGTTGTAGATCATGAAAACCTCGTGATATAGAGTTCGGAGATTAGGGTTCAGGGTTGGGAGCTATTCCTGCCCCCTGACCTTTATTTTATTGTATGGCAATAACGCGAGCTGGTGCGCCATCTGAGTCGAGGATTTTGAGTGGCAGGGCATAAAAGTCAACGCGATCTTTGGTGATCGATGCGGTGTTGCAAATGTATTCGATGAGGGTGACATTGTTGCGCAAGAGCACGTCGTGTGTGACAAATTCGGTGATGGGGTCGACTTGGTCGACAAGCAGTTTGCGAATGGGATAGTCTTGGGGGAAGTCGAAGGCGATGGCTCTGATTTGTTTGGATAACAGCCACTGGGCAGCTTCGCGAGACATGTAGGGCGCGCGGGTCCAAAACTCAGCCGTTTGGGGCGATTCGACGGTGTCCCATGCGGTTTTCATGACGACGATGTCATTGTGCTGAATGTGAGCCCCGGCAACTTGAAGTTGTTCTGCGGAGATTTCTGATTCGGGTGCAATGCCTGTGAGATCTACCACGGCGGCACTGCCCACGATTTTGTCGAGAGACAAGTCGCTGGTGGTGGGCCCATCGGGTACCATGTGTCGTGGCGCATCAACGTGTGTAAATCCATGTACTGCCCAGCCGACATAGGTGACTTGAAATGGGTTGCCATCGGCAAAGTCGCCTTTGAGACGGCGATCGACGGACCAGCGCAAATGGTCGGCGATGGTCATGGATAGATCAACGATCATTGAAATCTCCGAGATGGTATTACACATTGGAAAGGAAACAACGGGTTTAGATTATATCCTGCGAGGCGACTTGTCAAAACAAAAGACGCGCCTGCCGTTTGGCGGGCGCGTCTTTATCTTCAATAAGATCTCACTTAGATAATGTTGTTTTTTTCTAAGTAAGCAATGATTGTTACCGCTGCTTCTTGAGGTGTGCATTCATCTGCTTTGATCACCAATTCGGGATTTTCGGGTGCTTCGTAAGGATCCGAAATGCCAGTGAAGTTGGGGATTTCGCCCGTGCGCGCTTTTTTGTATAGACCCTTGGGGTCGCGCTCTTCACACTTTTCTAAAGGCGTGTCGATAAAGATTTCGACAAAATCATTTTCACCCATGAGGGCGCGCGCACCCTCGCGGTCAACCCGATAAGGGCTTACAAAACTGGAAAGTGTGATGATGCCAGCGTCAGCAAACAGTTTGCCTACTTCACCAATGCGTCGAATGTTTTCGGCGCGGTCTTCGGCAGAAAAACCGAGGTTTTTGTTTAGGCCATGACGAATGTTGTCGCCGTCGAGCACATAGGCCAAACGCCCTTGTTCTACCAGTGCGTGTTCAACTGTGAAAGCAATGGTGCTTTTGCCAGAACTGGGCAAACCTGTGAACCAGATGTGTGCGCCTTTTTGTTTGAGCAATGCTTCGCGCTGTTCGCGATCGACATGTCCTTCGTGCCAGACAATATTGGTGGCTTTAACTTCTGCCAAGATGGGCCTCCTGTGGAGATGATCAATGAGTGGTTGGTGATCGGCAGTCAGTTTATTTGAGCATGATTAAGAACAGAATAGTGACCAACAGATCAAGAATTTTGAATTTTAACGCCTATAATATACCAAATTCTGCATAAAATTGATCAACTTTGTTTTCTTTGTAAAGTAAGTGTTTATTTTTAAACATTTAATGGTGGATTTTGGAGGTGTCGGTGATATACTTATTTGACGATCGTGTGTATTGTGTGTATAGTATTCTATGTCGAGTCGAGAGATCATACAACGTTTGCGGCGAGAAGGTTGGGTCTTGGTGAATGTACGTGGCAGTCACCATCAATATAAACATCCTGATAGAGCTGGGCGTGTGACTGTTCCGCACCCCAAAAAGGATTTCCCCAAAAGCACATTGCGCAGTATTTACAGGCAAGCAGGATGGGAGTGGCCTTGAATGCAATATCCAGTTGTGATTCATAAAGATCCAGATAGTGATTATGGTGCCACGGTGCCAGATTTACCGGGCTGCTTTTCAGCTGGTGATACAGTGGACGATGTTTTGGTGCAAGTCACAGAAGCAATTTTATGTCACATAGAAGGATTGATGATAGATCAGGAGTCTGTGCCGACACCTAAATCGATTGAGTTGCATCAGCTCAATCCTGATTATGCTGGAGGTGTGTGGGCGTTGGTGCACATCGATTTGTCGAAGTTATCGGATAAATGTCGACGGATTAATATTACGTTACCAGAGCGACTGGTTCATTTAATGGATCGTTATGCCACAGCGCATGGCGAGACACGATCTGGCTTGATTGCACAAGCTACATTGGCTTACATGGCTGTGAACGACGATTAGTTTCTCTGGGGTATTTATAAAAACGCGTTTGGTTCTCTAAACCAAACGCGTTTTTTTATGGCTCCTCTTCTGGTCGTCTCAATCCGCGTTCCGGCATTTGTTTGTATGGATTGGCGGCAAGGGCTTCTTCATCGAGGTCAATGCCCAAGCCTGGTGTATCGGGCAGGTCGATATAGCCGTTGGTGGCTTTAAAACCTGGGGTCGCGATTTCTAACCCTTTTTCTTCAAAGTTGACGAAGTATTCGGTGATGATGAAGTTGGGCATGGTGGCACAGGCATGGAGCGTGGCAGCCAAACCTAAGGTGGTGCTGTTGTAATTGTGGGGCGACATGGCAACGTGATACGGTTCGGCCATGGCGGCGATTTGTACGAGTTCAAGTATGCCGCCGCAGTTGCACACGTCGGGGTTGAGGATGTCGGCAGCGCGTTTTTCGAGGATGGGGCGAAACTCGGTTTTGGTGTAGAGTTCTTCACCTGTGACAATGGGGATGTTGATGTTTTGTCGGGCTTCGGCCAAACCGTCAACGTCGCGGGCCGAGACAGGTTCTTCATACCAATAGGGGCGGTAGCGTTCTATTTGGCGAGCAACCCGAATGGCACAGTCTGGTGACAAACGGCGGTGGACTTCGACGAGAATTTCAACATCGGGGCCTACGGCTTCGCGCACGGCGGCCACGCGGTCGATGGCGTGTTGCTCGGTTTCGTGGGTGATGTAAGCGCGCCAGGGGTTTGGGAAGGGGTCAAATTTGAGGGCGGTGAAACCACGACCGACAACAGCTTTGGCCCGTTGGGCAACTTCTTCAGGGGTTTTACCGCCGCCCCAACCGTTGGCATAAACGCGAATCTTGGAGCGACATTTTCCGCCAAGCAGGTTGTAAACGGGTTGACCTGTGGTTTTGCCACAAATGTCCCATAGCGCTTGTTCAATGCCACTGATGGCACAGTAGAGTTCCATGGCACCGCGTTTGCCGCCATAGTCGTTGTAGGCCATAAAGGTGAAGTGTTTGATGTCGAAGGGGTTGCGGCCTTTGAGATAGCGCGCGAGTTGCTGCACGTGGATTTCGATGGTTTTGTCGCGGTCAGATTGGGTATAACATTCACCCCAGCCGTAGATGCCTTCGTCGGTTTCTACTTTGACAAAGAGCCAGTTTTTGGATGATCCGGGGTTGACGAGGAAGGTTTTGATGTTGGTGATTTTCATAAACACACTCCAAGGTTTAAAAAAAATTTCAAAATCTCGTTTTGCGGTGGTTCATGGCGATGTGCTAAGGGTACTGTTGGTGCAGGTCCGATGCGCAGGGTGCTTCACAGATGGCTTTGGGAGAAAATTCGACCGGCGGGAAATGGATATGTTATATCATCAAATCACCACCATTAATGTCAAGGGATGCGCCCGTGATATAGGCCGCTTTGTCGGAACAGAGAAAGGCGACGAGGTCGGCGACTTCTTCGGGTTTGCCCAAACGTGAAATGGGAAAACTGTTGGCATAGGCTTGTTGGCGATCTGGGTCAATGGTGTTGCGCACCATGTCGGTGTCTATGAGGCCAGGACATACGGCATTGACGGTGATGTTGTACTGCGCCACTTCTTTGGCCACGTGACGTGTGAAACCGAGGATGCCTGCTTTGGCGGCGGTATAGTGCGCGCCCCCAACTGTGCTGATGTTTTTGCCCGCTGTGGATGAGAAGTTGACGATGCGTCCCCAGTTGTTTTTTTGCATCGTCGGCAGCACGGTTTGTGAACAAAGGAAAGTGCCTTTAAGGTTGACATTGATCACGCGATCCCATTCGTCTTCGGGGATGTCGATGACTTTTGTTGGGTAGAGTATGCCTGCGTTGTTGATGAGGATATGAAGGGTGCCATAGTGATCGACGGTTTGTTGCACCATGCGTTGCACATCGTTTTTTTTAGTTATATCGGCTGTCACGGCGATTGCCTGGATGCCTGATTTTTGAAGCTCAGATGCGGTTGATTCAGCGGCATTGGCGTTAATGTCGTTGACAGCAATTTGCGCACCTTGTTGCCCAAGTGTAAAGGCAACCGCTTTGCCCATGCCTTGGCCAGCACCAGTGATGAGTGCAACTTTTTTCTGGAATTCTAAATTCATTGGGGTCCCGTTGTCTCCATTTGTGAAATTAAATAACACCGACGGCTTTTCCGGCTTCTTCAAATACAGCTATGGCTTTGTCGAGTTGGTCTTGTGTGTGTGCAGCAGAGATTTGAACGCGAATGCGGGCTTCTCCTTTGGGGACGACAGGATAGCTGAAGCCAACGGCGAAGATGCCACGTTCGTTGACCATTTGGGCCATTTTTACGGTGCGTTTTTCATCCCCTAACATAATGGGTACAATGGGATGAATACCTTCTTTAATTTGAAATCCACGTGATGTCATTTGATCGCGGAAGTAGCGGGTGTTGGCAAAGAGGGTTTCGCGCAGTGCTGGGTTTTGCTGAACCAGTTCTAAGGCTTTGATCGATGCGGCTGCGATGGGTGGGGCGAGTGTGTTGGAGAAGAGGTAAGGGCGTGAGCGCTGACGTAAAAAGTCGATAATTTCCTGGTGGCCCGTTGTGAATCCACCCGATGCACCGCCAAGGGCTTTGCCAAGGGTGCTTGTGATGATGTCGATGCGATCTAATACGCCATAATGCTCGGGCGTGCCGCGTCCATTGGGGCCTAAGAAACCTGTGGCGTGTGAATCATCGACCATAACGAGGGCATCATATTGGTCGGCGAGGTCGCAGACTTGGTCGAGTGGGGCCAAGTCGCCGTGCATACTAAACACACCATCGGTGGCGATGAGTTTGAATCGCGCCTGGGCTGCTTTTTTGAGTTGGGTTTCGAGGTCGGCCATGTCGTTGTATTGATACACAAAACGTTGTGCTTTGCACAATCGCACCCCGTCAATGATGCTGGCATGGTTGAGGGAGGCACTGATGATGGCGTCTTCTGGCCCCAACAAGGTTTCAAATAGACCGCCGTTGGCATCGAAACAAGAAGAATATAAAATGGTGTCATCGGTGTCTAAGAAATCGGAAATGCTGCTTTCGAGTTGTTTGTGGAGCTGTTGGGTGCCACAAATAAAGCGCACAGAGGCCATGCCATAACCATATTTGTCGAGCGCATCGTGTGCGGCGGCAACAATGTTGGGATGATTGGCAAGGCCGAGATAGTTGTTGGCGCAAAAGTTGATGGTGCTGCCATCTGTTGTACGAATGTCTGATCCTTGCGGGGTGGTGATCTGTTGCTCAATTTTGAGCAATCCGTTGTCTGCAATGGATTGAAGTTCATCTTGTAAGTGTTTTTGAAGTTTTTCGTAGGCCATGATCGTACTCCAAGTCGTGAAGGGGCGGTATTTGCGCGATGGGTTCAAAATATGTGATGCGTGATAGGAATGCAAGCAGGTTTCTGGGCTTTGACCTTGACATGGGGTGGGGCGATTCCGATATTCGATCACGAAGGTGACAGTGGATCATGCTTGGGAGGATGGATTATGAATCGACGCGACTTTATTAAATCAAGTGCTGTGCTTACGGGCGCGGTTATTATGGCACCATTGGGATGCGCGCAAGCACATGTCTCTATAGACGGGGAAAACGATGACCGGAAAGATTATGACGGCAACAGGTGCCATTGATCCTGAGCAGATGGGCTTTGTGTTGACGCATGAACATATTCTGGTGGATTTTATTGGTGCCGATCAGGTCAGCAAAGGTCGGTATGATGAAGACGAAGCTTTTAAGGTCATCTTGCCTTATCTGGAGCAGGCCAAGGATTTGGGGTGTCAAACGTTTGTGGAGTGTACGCCATCGTATATTGGTAAGGATGCGGCACTGGTGAAAAGATTATCGGAAGCGACGGGCATCTATATGCTCACGAATACGGGATATTATGGTGCTGCCGACGATAAGTATGTGCCTGCACATGCCTATGAAGAAACGGAAGATGCGTTGTCTGACCGATGGGTACAAGAATGGGAAGAGGGCATTGACGGGACGGGTGTGAGGCCCGGGTTTATTAAAATAGGTGTGGATAAAGAATCGCTATCGGCGATTGATGAAAAGTTGGTGCGGGCAGCGGCACGAACACATTTGAAAACGGGTTTGACGATTATGTCGCATACAGGGTTTGCGATTCCGGCGCATGAAGAGATTGCGGTGCTAAAGGAAGAAGGTGTGGATGCCAGCGCTTGGATTTGGACACACGCCCAAAATGAAAAGGATAATGAGCAGCACAAAAAGGCAGCAGAAGCTGGGGCTTGGGTTGCATTTGATGGGGTGAATGCAAACGAGAAACGTTTGGCGCGCGATTTGGTGCATTTGAAAGCGATGAAAGCATATGGTTTGTTAGATCATGTTCTTTTGTCACATGATGCTGGATGGTATCGCCCAGGAGAACCCGATGGGGGTAAGTTTCGAGCGTTTGTTGATTTGTTTGAAACGGTTTTGCCTGCTTTAAAAGGGAATGGATTTACTCAGGATGAAATTGATTTGATGACGTTGGAAAATCCAAAACGCGCATTTGCAATTGGCGTGAGGGAGATTTAAATATGGCAGATCGAAAAAAGATTGCTGCAATTGTAACAGCTTATTACCCACGTTCACATGCCGATGTGGTGGTGACGAAATTTTTGAAGGGTTTTCCGACGGATGAGGGTTTGTTGCCGCCTGAAGTAGATGTGGTGTCGATGTATTTGGATCAGGTCCACGAGCGTGATATTGGGCGTGAGATGGCCAAAGAATTTGGTGTGCCCATATATGAGAGCATTCCACAGGCTTTGACTTTGGGAGGCAAAGAATTGGCGGTGGATGGGGTGTTGATTATTGGTGAACATGGCGATTATGCCTGGAATGAAAAAGAACAGCATATGTATCCTCGAAAGTTTTTCTTTGAACAGGTGTGTGGCGTGTTTGCCACGTCGGGGCGTTCGGTCCCGGTGTTCACTGACAAGCATTTGTCGTATAATTGGCACGATGCAAAATGGATGTATGATCGTGCGCAAGAATTGAATGTGCCCTTCATGGCGGGGTCTTCGGTTCCGTTATCGTGGCGCAAACCGTGGATCGAATACGATTTGGATGTGGAAATCGATGATGCGCTGTCTATGTCTTATAGTGGTTTGGACTCATATGGATTTCATGCCTTAGAAGCGTTGCAGTGTATGGTGGAACGTCGCAAAGGTGGCGAGACGGGTATTGTGGCCGTGCAGTGTTTGGAAGGTGATGCGGTGTGGGAATCGGACGCGTGGGATCGAGACCTGTATGATGCTGCCGTGAAAAATATAGAGGCCAAAGAAGAGGGGGATGTTAAAGATCTTTGTGGGCGTCCTGCCCTTTTTGCAATGGCGTATGCCGATGGTCTCAAGACATCTACGCTGATGTTAACTGGGTTTATGAAGGGGTGGGGATATGCCGCTCGGCGAGGGGGGCAGGTTGAAGGGATGCGAATCTTGTTGCCCGATAATCCGCATGGGCATTTTAGTTATTTGAGTTTGAATATTCAGAAAATGTTTTTGACAGGCAAACCACAATATCCTGTTGAACGCACGTTGTTGATTACGGGTGCTTTAGAAGCATTGATGGATTCTCGGCATCAGGGACATATTCGTATAGAGACACCGCATTTAGATGTGTCGTATCGGTCTTATGAAACGCTGCCTATTCGGTCTACAAATGAAGATCCTATCGGTGCGAGTTTAGAACCTTTTAAATAACAAATTTAGAAATGGATTGTATAAACTATGCTTGAATGTGTGGAAAACCCAGAGAAGGAACGGCAGTATCAAGTTGAATTTGAGACGTCGGAATTTACGGCACTGTATGAAAAAACAGGACAACCGATTTTTGCAACACTTGAAATCACATATATCCCGAGAGAAACGTGTATTGAGCAAATGTCTTTGAAGCAATATTTGAAATCTTTTCGGGATGAAAAGGTGTACTACGAGGGTGTGATTAATCAGATTGCCGACGCATTGGTTGCTGTATGTGATCCTAAACAGTTGAAGGTAGCTGGGCATTTCACTGTGCGTGGTGGCATTACGACAAAAGTGGTCGTTGATTATGCCGGGAGGGTGTGATGGGTGAATCGAGAGATTTATTGGAGGCATTTGACAATCCCAATCCTGAGCGACAGTATACGATCGAGTTTACGTATCCCGAGTTTACATCGTTGTGTCCCAAGACGGGTGAACCCGATTTTGCAACGATTGTGATTCGATATATTCCTGGTCCTCGGTGTGTGGAGTTACGATCTTTGAAGCATTATTATTGGTCATATCGCAATCGAGGTATTTACATGGAGCCCGTTACCAATCAAATTTTAGATGATTTGGTTGCTGTGTGTGATCCGGTAGAAATGATTGTGATCAGTCGATTTAATATTCGTGGCGCAGTGGATCATGAAATTACGGCATCTTACAAAGAAGAAGGTAAAAGTCGGAAGGTATAATCTGTTACGCTTTATTATGACATTAAATGGTGTTGGCTGATATCGTGTTTGATATTATGGGTGCAATTGAGGGAGATTATGAAACTTTTGAAAGAGTTGTGCGAGTGTTCGGGCATTCCGGGGCGTGAGCAGCGGCTGCGCAAGATTGTTCGACGAGAGTTAAAAACACTGGCAGATGATATGCAGGTGGACGGTTTGGGAAGTTTGATTGTGAAGAAGGGGGCAAGCAAAAATAAAAAGCCGAAGAAGTTGATGTTGGCAGCGCATCTGGACGAAATCGGGTTTGTGGTGTCGCACATTGATGGTCAGGGTCTGTTGCGCTTGGTACCAATGGGTGGGCATGATCCACGGAATATGGTGGCACAGCGCGTGACGGTTGCGGGTCTCAAGAAAGATTATACGGGTTTGATGTATCCGGGGGTGAAGCCGCCACATATTCAAACGGATGGAGATCGCAACAGGTCGCTGAGTATCGGCGATTTTTTTGTGGATTTGTATATGCCTGTGGAGAAGGTCAAAAAAGAAATTGAGTTGGGTGCAATGGTGACACTCCAGCGTGAATTTGCCGAGGTTGGTGATGGGGTGAGTTGTAAAGCGATGGATGATCGGTTGGCGGTGTATGTGATGATTGAAGCGATGAAAACGGCCAAGTCATTTGGGTTTGAGACGTATGCTGTTGCAACGGTTCAAGAAGAAATAGGTTTGAGAGGGGCTGTGGCCAGTGCTTATGGGGTAGATCCGGATGTTGGTTTGGCATTGGATGTTACCATTGCCGCGGATATTCCTGGGGTGCCAGAACACGAGCAGGTGACCAAGTTGGGACAAGGGGTCGCCATTAAGATTCAAGATTCAAGCACGATTTCGCATCCGGGTCTGGTTACGCATATGAAAGCGTTGGCCAAGCGACGCAAGATTCCATTTCAGATGGAGATTTTGCCGCGTGGTGGAACAGATGCGGGTGGCATTCAACGGGCGCGGGCTGGGGTGCCAGTGATTACGTTGTCAATTCCCACACGATATGTTCACACGTCCATTGAGCTGGCAGATAAGAAGGATATTCAGGCAGCTATTAAATTGTTGGCGGCGTTTTTGGAAGATGGACATCGGGCAGATTTGGATTTGGTATGAGTCGGTTGAAAATACAACAGACAAAATTAAAAAATAAGATCACTTGGATGTTTCTCTTTTTAATTTTGATCTTTTCTGTCACGCTTCATGCACAAGATCGCCCAGCGCGCGTTCTGCTTGATTGTCGTGAAGGCATCGGGTTGTTGCCCAATATGTGGCGCGGTATGGCGTTGCAGACGGGTGACGTACCCGAGCAAATGACTTTGCGTACCGTTTGTTTGGGGCCAGAGCCTGTTGCCCATGCGTGGGCGATGCGGCGACGGGGTGGGTCTTATGATTGGGGTCCGTTGGATATGGCGCTGGCTAAGTTGAAAGCGCGCCGAGTGGATGTGGTTTTGGTATTGCCTGTTTCGCAATATGAAGACTCACACTGGACGGAATTGGTTACTGAGACAGTACGCCATGTGGGCAATCGGGTGTCGTTGTTTGAATTTCGTGCTTTACCCGATACAGATTTGGAAAGGTATTTGAATTATTATGAAGCGGGGGCCTGGGCAGCCCATCAGTTGGGTATGAATGTGCGTGTGGGCGGGCCAGGTTTAGATTGGTCTGGTGAGGGTGTGGAGGCGCTGGTTCGGCGTTGTTCAGAACGTAATTTCCCTTTTCATTCAGTTACGTGGCATGTGACAGTTAAAGGTGCAGATGATCTTCGGGAGTCTATAGACGCTGTGAATCAGTTGACTTATCGATATCCTCTGGATCGCATGCCCAGTCGCATTATTACGGGTTGGGATGCCGAACACGGTGGGTTGGGTGTGGGCATGTCGGCCTTGATGGGCGCGATGACTGCCGATGTGCAGGCGATTTGTTTGACAGATACATCAGATGTGGCGGGTTGGTCTGCTATGAAGGGGCTCAATCCGTTATCGGGTGTGCGTTTGCCTGTTGTGATTCAAGCACCCGATGGTGGGGTGTTGGGGGTCGCACACTTAGATTACGATACTGTGTTGGCCGTTTTTTGGCATGCGCGTGAAGATGGACACACACCCATTACGGCCATGTTTAGTGGTTTGCCACGGGGAGATCGCATACGTGTTGAGCAGTTGCGTTTAACGGATGAGAATGACCGTCTCAAACCCGTGTTCTCTGAAACCCGTCCTTTTAGTGATCCTATTTCTGTGGATTTTACTTTAACGGACGAAGGGGTAACAGCTGTGCGGTTGGTGATTGAATAACAAGGAGATCGGGTCTTATGGGTGATGAGTTGATTCTTTGTGGGCGGGATGAGGTTTTTATTTTGGACCCCGCTCAGGGGGCTCAGAAGGTTTGGACTTGGCGGGCGTCAGGGCAAACGTCACTGCCTGAGGGTATGTGGTCAAAGTTTGGGTCGGTTGATGAGTGCAAACCCGTGAGGGATGGCAAACAGATTTTGATTACCTCATCGGGAAGTGGTGTCGCGCTTATTGATCGGGAGACCGGTACGGTTGGTTTTTATGCAACGGTGCCCAATGCACATTCGGTCGATTTGTTGCCGAATAATCGCATTGCGGTTGCGGCGTCTCATCAAGAGGGTGCGTCTGGAGATCGATTGATTGTTTACAATTTAGATCAGCCAGAGACAGAAGTGCATAGCGTAGCATTGCCACGTGGACATGGCGTGGTGTGGGATGAGGCACGTGGTGTGGTGTGGGCGTTGTCCAATGAAGATATTCGGGTGTTTGAGTTGGGTAAATGGGATTCTGAGACGCCATCGTTGAAACATCAAGCTACGATTGCTTTGCCAGAAGGTGGCGGGCATGAGCTTTCGCCTGTTGTGGGCACATCCTTACTTGCTGTGAGTACCTCTTTGCGTTGTTACTTTTTTGATCGAGACAACCATACGTTTTTGCCACACCCAGACTTGGCGAATGAAAAACACGTGAAATGTATCTCGCATCATCCAACGACTGGACGCATTGCTTATGTTCAGGGTGAAGGGGAGAACTGGTGGGCCGAGCGGGCTCACTTTTTGCATCCAGATGGTGTATTGCATTTGCCGGGCGAACGGTTGTATAAAGCACGTTGGAATATTGTTTAGCCTATCTCAGGGAGTTCAATGGATAAACCTAATTTTGTTTTTATTGTTGCCGATCAGCTTCGCGCCGATTGCCTTCGATTTATGGGCAACCCCGATGTACAGACGCCCCATTTGGATGCGTTAGCTCAACAAGGGCGTTTGTATCGCAATCATATTGCCCAAGCGCCTGTATGTTATCCTTCTCGCACAGCGTTGATGACCGGGCGGATGCCCCATAGTATCGGTACGTTTAATAATCTGGTGGGCGTGGGTGCGCAAGAGGTCTCTTATGTGCAACTTTTGGCCGATGCGGGTTACCACTGTGCGAGCTTTGGTTCCAATCACATGCAGCCCGAGCCATTTGGTTTTCACAAGGTGGTGACGAGCCGATCCAATTATCCCAATTCTGCCTATGAGAAATGGTTAAATGAATTGAATTTGGATATACCGGTTACGGATTATCACCCACAGAATGCATTGGGAAATAAACACGAGATCAAATATGGCTTGATGGCTCAAGATATGAAATATCATTGGGATGCTTTTGGCACTGGGCGAGCGATAGATTATTTGCCCGAGCTCAAAGATCGACCCTTTTACCTTCACTTGGGTTTTCACTTGCCGCATCCGCCTTATTTTTGTGATCGGCACCATTTTGATCTATACGATCCTGCACAAATTAAAATAGCAGATTATACGACCCAATTTGATCGGCATCCCAAACTTCAGGCGATGTATGATGGCATGGGTTTGGGAAATGTTGCTGAGGAGGAAGTGCGTGAGATTACAGCGTATTATTATGGTGCGATTTCTTTTGTTGATGCGCAGATTGGTCGGTTCTTAGCCGCGCTAAAAGAACAGGGGTTAGATCGAAATACGCATATTATTTTTACGGCAGATCACGGTCACTTTTGTGGTCAGCATGGTGTGTTTGACAAAACGACGTTTCCCCACGAGGGTTTGGTTCATGTGCCCCTTGTTTGGGTTCAACCCGATGATCAGAAGTCTGAGATAACTGGCTTTACCGAGCACATAGATTTGGCACCTGCTTTTTTGGAAACCGCTGGCGTGGAAGTGCCTTATTATATGGAAGGGCAAAATGTTTTGGCTGCGGAACGCGATTGGGCGTTTTCGGAAGTGGGAGATGGCATTTATCAAGACCCCATTCAACGGTATGTTAAAACAGGTTATTATGCCTCGTGCATCGATACCCAGTGGCAATATATCCATTCGACAGTAGAAGGGCATAGCGCGCTTTACAAGCGATCCGAAGATCCCGAAGGACGCTACAATGTACTGGCAGACTATCCTGACGTGGTTGCTGCATGCAAAGACCGTTTGCTTGATCGTCTGCTGATGGGCAGCATTGCTCGGCAAGACAATTCGATTAAATCTTTTCTTGAGTTTCGCAGTGGTCAGGGGATGGATTTAAGCGTGTTGGATTAGAGGTAATTGACCTGATTGACTGACAAAAGTATTTATCATTTATCTAAGCAGCCTTGTCGAGTTCAATGAGAAAAAGCGGTTGTAATCGTTTTGTGTGTTGTTTTTTGGAAGCCATAGCGGGTTCAGGATCGGG
>Ga0115002_10005048_pt1 | contig 15716 bp, 9 predicted proteins | sample ArcticOcean_MG_C_8_FD_89576 | JGI IMG/M metagenome (GOLD analysis project Ga0115002, IMG submission 89576) | Marine microbial communities from western Arctic Ocean - ArcticOcean_MG_CB11_86 | ecosystem: Environmental > Aquatic > Marine > Oceanic | place: Arctic Ocean: Canada Basin | collected... | reverse complement strand
CGACCGCCTTCATCAGATCCACGATCGGGGCGTACTCGGGCGCGCTCACGTCCTCCGAGGTCGACTCCAGCGCTGCGAGGGCAGACCCACGAATAATCGGGACGTCATCGCCCGGAAAATCGTACTCCGTGAGCAGTTCGCGCATCTCGAGTTCAACCAGTTCGAGCAGCTCTTCGTCGTCCATCTGGTCGACCTTGTTCAGGAAGACCACGATGTCCGGTACCTCGACCTGGCGCGCGAGCAGCAGGTGCTCGCGGGTCTGTGGCATCGGACCGTCGGGAGCGGCGACCACCAGTATCGCGCCGTCCATCTGAGCGGCACCCGTAATCATGTTCTTGATGTAGTCGGCGTGACCGGGGCAGTCCACGTGAGCGTAGTGACGGGCTTCCGTCTCGTACTCCACGTGCGTGATCGCGATCGTGATACCGCGCGCCTTCTCTTCGGGCGCGTTGTCGATCTCATCGAACGCACGGAAGTTGGCGCCACCCGTCAGCGACAGCACCTTGGTGATCGCCGCCGTCAGCGTGGTCTTGCCGTGGTCAACGTGACCGATCGTTCCGATGTTGGCGTGCGGCTTGTTCCGCTCGAACGTGGCCTTGGCCATTCCGGTCTCCTACTCTTCTCCACCTCAGTGGGGGTCTGTCTTGCGGGCTAACGGCCCGACGACTGTTCAATCTGTGTGGTCTACAACTCTGGAGGCTCAGCGATGGTCGATGGAGCCCGCTATGAGAGTTGAACTCATGACCTCATTCTTACCAAGAATGCGCTCTACCACTGAGCTAAGCGGGCCTCGTGCGTTAGGCGCAGAACCGGCCAACTAGTGTGCCGTCCGCTCGCGCTGCGCGCTACCAACGCGAGGCCGTGTGTTCGTCTGTTCGTGTGCTCCCGAGTTCTGTCAGTCGCGTTCGAAGGATGGTGTGGTGCAGGGGGCAGGATTCGAACCTGCGTAGCCGTGAGGCGGCGGATTTACAGTCCGCTGGAATTAGCCACTCTCCCACCCCTGCAAGATCCCCCCGGGCTGGAGCCCGAGAGGGGATTCGAACCCGCTAACCTACCGATTACAAATCGGTTGCGCTGCCATTGCGCCACTCGGGCCAACGCTCACTACTACGCCGTCTCGCGTTCTTCGTCGCAGGACCGGTGTGAGTGAGAGCAAGATGCACCCCGAAACCGGAGTGCATACTACCGGCGATTATATCGAGGACAATCCGCCGGTCAATGAGGAAACCCGCAGTTCCCCCAACCAACCCGCTGCCGGCCTGCAACCAGATCGCCGCCGCCCGGGAACTACCCGCCCGCGGACCACCGCGGACCGTCCGCCGTGTCCTCAAGCGCGACACCGAGTGCCGCTAGCTCGTCCCGAATGCGGTCCGAGAGCGCGAAGTCGCGCTTACCCCGGGCCGCCGTCCGCCGCACCACCAGCGCATCGATTGTCGAGGCGGCGTCGGTCCCGCTGTAAACCACACCAAGATCCGATGCCAGCTTTGCGAACGCGGCTGCGTCCAGCTCGACCACGGCTGCGCCGCTGCCATCGAGGCGCAGCCCCAGCACCGAGGTCAGTTCGCGCAACTCCGCCTGCGCCGCAGCGAGGTCGTGCCCGTCGTCCCGTCCGCGGTTGATCGAGCGCGCGAGGTCGAACAGCGCCGCGAGCGCCGTAGGGGTCCCGAGATCGTTCTCCATCGCGGCGATGAACCGCGCGCGAACATCTCCCGGATCGACTGCCTCAGCACCGGCCGCGGCCTCAGATGACTCCAGGGCGCCTTCGAAGCGTTCGATCCCACGCGTCGCAGCGCCCATCGCCTCCTTGGTGAGGTTGTTCGGGCCTCGGTAATAGCTGTTCAGGACGAAGAGCCGGAGCGCGTCGGGACGCCAGCGCCCGAGGGCATCGGCCACCGACACGACGTTGCCGGTCGACTTCGACATTTTCTCATTCTCGAACTGGACCATGCCGTTGTGCATCCAGAGCGTCGCGAACGGCTGGCCTGTCGCCGCCTCGGCCTGGGCGATCTCGTTCTCGTGGTGCGGGAAGATCAGGTCGACTCCGCCGCCATGAATCTCAAACGTGTCGCCCAGGTAGCGCTGCGCCATCGCCGAGCACTCGATGTGCCACCCGGGCCGCCCCTCGCTCCAAGGAGCCGGCCAAGCAGGCTCGCCCGGCTTCTGTGCCTTCCAGAGCGTGAAGTCGAGCGGGAACTCCTTGTCCGCGCCCGGTTCCCCCCTCGTACCGCTACGCAACTCCTCGATGTTGCGGTGCGAGAGCTTCCCGTAGTCGTCCTTCAAACGGACGCGGTAATACACGTCGCCGGACGCGGTCACGTACGCGTAGCCGTTCTCGATAATGCGCTCGATCGTCGCCGTGATCGTCTCGATCTCGCAGGTGACGCGCGGTCGCTCGTTCGGCAGTGCGATCCCCAGTTCGATCTGCTCCGTCTCCCAGCGCTCGATGTTCTCCGTCGCCAACTCGAGGGCGTTGCGATTCAACTCCGCAGCGCGATCGATCAGCTTGTCGTCGACGTCGGTGTAGTTCGTCACGAAGGTGACGATGTAGCCGCCCACGGGATTGCCGTCCCAGCGCAAATAGCGCACCAGCACGTCGTAGACGATCAGTGACATTGCGTGCCCGACATGGGCGTCGGCGTACGGCGTCACACCGCAGACGTAGATACCGATCGAGCCCGGCTGCAGCGGCTCAATTTCGCGCACCTCGTGGGTGAGGGTGTCCATCAGCTTCATCGTGCTCGTCCGATCTCGCGCGGATCACGCATCAGGCTAAAGGGTGGGACGAGGCCGGGGTATCGGGTGAGGTCCGGATCGTCGAGGGAAGGCGAAGCCCGCTGAGGCGCGAACAAACGTCGCGTCAGCGGCTACGAACAGGCGCAACAACAGCGCTCGGCATGGGAGCGCTGTTGTTGCGAGTGCGGCACAGATTCGAGTCTCAACATGCGATGACTATCGCACACGCTCTTCGACCAGGGCCACCGCCATCGCCGCGATCGCGCGGCCCTCGCCGATCGCGCCCATGCCCTCGTTGGTGGTCGCTTTCACGTTGACCCGATCCGCCCCGAGGCCAAGCACGTTCGCCACAGATTCGCGCATCGCCAGGATGTGCGGGGCGAGCCGAGGCTGCTCCGCAACGACGGTCACATCAACGTTCACGATCTCCGTCTGGTGCGATGCCAGCAGCCGTGCCACGCGCGACAGCAGCTCGCGGCTGTCGATCCCCTCAGTCGTCGGATCGTCCGGCGGGAAGTGCTGGCCGATGTCGCCCTCGCCCGCGGCTCCGAGGAGCGCATCGATCACGGCGTGGATCAGCGAGTCGCCGTCCGAATGCCCCTTGAGCTGTGGCGCGTCGGGTATCTCGATCCCACCGAGGCGCAACTGGCCGCTGCCGTCCTCGCGGAACGGATGGATGTCGTACCCGAAACCCACTCGCATCAACCTTGGCCTTCGTCACGGGCTCGCAACAGCTCCCGCGCGATCACGAGGTCCAATGGCCGCGTCACCTTGATGTTCGCCGGGTCGCCCTCGATGACCACGACCGGGCGCCCGAGCGCCTCGACCATCGAGGCGTCGTCGGTCGCGTCCACGGTCACCGTGGCATGCGCCTCGCGCAACAGATCGCCGGCGAACCCCTGCGGCGTCTGCACCGCGCGGACCGAGGCGCGATCGACCGTCTCGAGGATCGCGTCACTCTCGCCGTCGACCCGCTTCAACGTGTCGACGACCGGCACGCCCGGGATCGCAGCGCCCGCGGTCCGTGCCGCGTCCAGCACCGCCTCGATCAGCGCGGGCGAGGCCAGCGGTCGCGCCCCGTCATGCACGAGGTACCAATCCGCTTCGGCGACGGCGATGCCCGCGGCCACGGAATCTTGGCGCCGGCTCCCACCCTCGACACACCGCAGCTCGAGGCCGGGGCGGGACGGCACCAGCTCGCTCAGCGCCGCGTGGCGCTCCGCCGGGCCGACGATCACCAGCGTGTCGATCGCCTCAACTGCAGCGAACGCGCGCAGCGCCCGTCCGATGACAGGCACGCCACCGAGGTCAGACCACAGCTTGTTCTCGCTGCCCATCCGCTCGGATCGACCGGCTGCCAACACAATTGCCGCGACGTAACTGCTCATTTCTAGATTCTACGGTCACGCCGCTTGTTGTCCTCGCCTCCGTCAGGCGAATAACCTCAATCCACCCAGCGAATTCAGCACTGACCATCGGAGCTCAGCGATGACCACCCTCTATGACTCGCTGATCTCGCGCGTCGAACGCCCCGCCCGCTACAGCGGCGGTGAACTCAACTCGATCACGAAGGATTGGGACGCGCAGGACCTGCGGGTCGCGCTCGCCTATCCGGACCTCTACGACCTCGGCATGGCCAACCTCGGGCTGATGATCCTGTACGACATCATCAATCGTCGAGATGACGCCCTCGCCGAGCGCGTGTTCAGCCCGTGGACCGATCTCGAGGAACTACTCCGACAGCACGAGGAGCCGTTGCGGTCACTCGAAACCCGCCACGCACTCCGCGAGTTCGATGTCCTCGGCATCACCTTCCAGTTCGAGGCCTGCTACTCCAACGTTCTGAACATGCTCGACCTCGGTGGGATCGCGATCCGCACCGAGGACCGCGCGGACGACGAGACGATCGTGATCGCGGGCGGATCGGGAGCGCTCGAGCCGGAACCGATGGCGCCCTTCATCGACGCGTTCGCCCTCGGCGAGGGCGAAGAGGTGATCCGCGACATCTGCGATGTCGTCGCCGACTGGAAGCGGGCCGGCGGCGGGCCGCGCCGCGAGCTGCATCGCCGCCTCGCCCGCATCGAGGGCGTCTACGTCCCCTCGCTCTACGCGGTCACCTACGAGGAGGATGGGACGATCAACTCGATCGACCCGATCGACGACGCCGCACCGGGTCGCGTGACGCGTCGCGTGGTCCAGGTACTCGAGCCGACACTCACGAAGCCGATCGTGCCGTACATGGAGGTCGTACACGACCGCGCAGTCATTGAGATCCAGCGCGGTTGCACGCAGGGCTGCCGCTTCTGCCAGGCGGGGATGATCTACCGCCCCAGCCGCGAGCGCACTGTCGAGGAAGTCGTCGAGGCCGCCGGGGAACTGCTGGCAAATACCGGGTACGACGAACTGTCGCTGATGTCGCTCTCGACCACCGACCACTCGCAGATCGCCCCGATGGTCCACGCCCTCATGGACACCTACGGGGATCGCGGCCTGAAGATCAGCATCCCGTCGACCCGGGTCGACTCATTCTCGGTTGACATCTCCGAGGCGGTGGCGCGCGGCAAGAAGCACACGCTCACCCTCGCCCCCGAAGCCGGGTCACAACGCCTGCGGAACACGATCAGCAAGCTCGTCTCCGAGGCCGACATCCTCACCGCTGCCGAGAACGCATTCTCCGGTGGTTGGACGTCGATCAAGATGTACTTCATGGTCGGCCAGCCGACCGAGACCGATCACGACGTCGAGGAGATTCTGCGCATCGCCTCGGAGGTGAAGGCGATCGGTCGCAAGCACATCGGCAAGCGAGCCCGCGTGCGCGTGTCGACCAGCAACTTCATCCCGAAGGCACACACGCCCTACCAGTGGGTGATGCAGTGCGACGCGGAGACGCTCCGCCGTCGCCACAAGATCCTCCGCGACGGCTGCCGTGAGCTCGGTGTGCAGTTCACGTGGGAGGACCCGGAGAAGTCACTCCTCGAAGCGGTGCTCTCGAGGGGAAACCGCCGCGTCGCCGACGTGATCGAGGCGGCCTGGCGCAACGGCGCGAAGTTCGACGCCTGGTCAGAACACCACGACTGGTCGCTCTGGAACCAGGCCTTCGAGGAGTGCGGCGTAGACCCGGCGTTCCACGCGTACCGCACCCGCGAACTCTGGGAGACGCTGCCGTGGACGCACATCCACGGCGGCACCGAGGCCAGCTACCTCCGCGGCGAGTGGCTGAAGACCCTGGAGCAAGAGATCACCCTCGACTGCAAGCGTGACCCCTGCAACGTCTGCGGCATGCAGAACCTCGACGTCGACTGCAAGGTGAAGATTGCTGACCTCGTGCAGATGAAGGTCGACGACAACCCCGTGCAGCAGGAACGCCTCATGCAGGAACGTGAGCGCTTGATGGTCGCACTCAACCCGGTCGAGACGGGAATGGCGATCAACCCGCGGCCGATGGCCGCGGGCGCAACGATCCCGGTCGAGGTGACGCCCGCAGGCTGACCCGCGGGCGCCGTGGGCAAGCCTCCTTCGCTGCCTTCTCGACGCGAGCGCGCGGCGCCCCCGAAAGTATCTAGGGCGGGGGCAGTCTCCCTACGGGAAGATACCCCGCAGCTCAATTGCCTCGACGACACGCTCGATCCCAATCATCTGGGCCGCCTCGCGGTACGTGCAGTCGACATCAGTCGCCGCACAGCGCGTCGTCACGTTGCGGTAGGCATCGACCAACAGGCGCCGTAGCTCCGCGTTCACCTGCTCCTCAGTCCAGTGCATGTACTGGCGAGCCTGGACCCACTCGAAGTAGGAGACCGTGACCCCGCCCGCGTTCGCGAGTGTGTCCGGGATCAGTTTGATCCCTCGCTCCTTGAAGATCTGATCGGCGTCTGGGGTGGTTGGTCCGTTCGCGCCCTCGATCACCAGGTCAGCGCGGACGCGGTCGGCGTTGTCACCCGTCAGCACGCTCTCAACGGCGGCGGGCACTAGCACGTCGACATCGGCCTCGAGGATGTCCGCGTGCGCGACCACCTCGGCCGCGTCGGGATTCGCCTCGTGCCAGCCGGTCAGTGACCCACCCTCGCCGATGTGTGCGTAGGCCGCCGGGGTATCGATCCCCTCGGGGTTGTGTAGTGCGACATCCGCGTCGGAGATGTGCGTCACCGTCGCCCCAGCCTCGTGGAGCAGCTTGGCCGCGACGCCGCCCACGTTCCCAAAGCCCTGCACCGAAACCGTGCGGTCCCGCACACCACCCGAGGTCGCCAGGTACTCCTGCAGCGTGTAGAGCAGCCCGCGCCCGGTCGCCTCGAACCGACCCTCGGAGCCACCGATCGCGACCGGCTTGCCCGTCACGACGCCAGGGATCGTGTATCCCTGCTCCATCGAGTAAGTGTCCATCATCCAGGCCATCGTCTGCGGATTCGTGCCCATGTCTGGTGCCGGAATATCGCGGTCAGGCCCGATGATCGGTGCGATCTCCGAAGTGAAGCGCCGCGTCAGGTCCTGCAGTTCGCTGGCGCTCAACTGAGACGGATCGCAGATCACCCCACCCTTCGCGCCGCCGAAGGGCACGTTTACCACGGCGCACTTCCAGGTCATCCACATCGACAGCGCCTTGATCTCGTCGAGCGAGACCATCGGCGAGAAACGGATGCCACCCTTCATCGGGCCGCGCGCTGAGTTGTGGTGCACGCGGTAGCCCGTGAAGACTTTCGATCGACCGGAGTCCATGTCGACCGGAAAGCTCGCCTGGTAGACCGTCTTGAACGACGTCAGCAGCTCGCGCATGTCGTCGCCCAGCGCGACCCGATCGGCGGCCTGGTCGAACTGGCGCATCGCTGCCTCAAGTACTGCTTCCAAGCGGATCTCCCTTGTGCATGACCGACCCAGCGAGGCTAGCGCCCTGCCTGCCAGAGCGCAGTGGTTCGATCGCGATAAGGAGCGCAGACCGACAGGCGGAAGCGGGTCGGGCGGAAAGCCCCACAGTGGCGTCCGCTTCGGCGGTGACCAACTGGCGCCGTCATCCTCGGAATACGCGAGCCACATGTTGTCGTTGCGGCTGGGCTTCACGCTGGTGCGCGACATCGACACGAGCGTCCCGTTTTCAAGGCGGGTCAGCCCCTGCTCCGCCCATTCGAGGATGTGGCCCGGATCGTAGGCGACCGTCGACCAGCACTCCCAGTTCGCACCGTCGTCGTCGGAGCGCAGCACGAAGCAGCGCAGCGTCTCGCCCTCGCGCGGTTGGAACTCGCGCCCGATCGAGCCGCGCAGCGGCATCAGCAAACCGCCGTCCGATAGCTCGACGATGTGACACGCGCCTGACTCACCGGCCGAGTAGGGCATCAGCCCTTCCGAGGCGATCGGCGCCGTGTTCACCGGAATCGGATCGCTCCACGTCTCGCCGACGTCATCGGAACGCAGGATCGAGTAGCCAGTCTGCCGCTTCAATTGCTCCGGACGGCCGGGCGGGGGCGCGCCAAACGTCTAGTCGGAGCCACCTCGGAGTGCACTCGGTGCGATGAAGCTGGCGACGCGGATGCGCATCAGGATCGCGCCCTCGGACGTCTGCGCGAACGCGCAGTTCCAGTTCCCGCCGGTCACGGTCCACGGCCAGACCACTCGGAAGGTCGAGGCGTCACACGACTGTCCGCTGTCGGAGTGCTGCAGGCCCCGCTCCATGTTAAAGTCGAGCATCAGTTCGCCGTTCGACAGCTTGATCAAGCTGCCCTAGTTACACGCGTGCTCGCGATCGAGGTACGTGAGGGTGTGTTCGACCTCGGTGGGCATCGGAATGGCGCGACTCCGTTTCGCTGGCGCTGGCTGACCAGCGCGGATGATACGAGGCGGCCCGCATCGATTCACTGGGTTCACCGCAGTCCGCGCCCGCACTAGGCTGCGATCCCACCAGTAGCCAGATTGAAAGATGTGATGAGCGAACTCCTCAGCCCCCTCACCTTCACCAGCGGCCCGGCGATGAAGAATCGCTTCATGCTCGCGCCGCTGACCAACCAACAGAGCCATGCCGACGGCACCCTGTCGGACGAGGAGTTCCGCTGGCTCACGATGCGTGCCGAGGGTGGATTCGGCCTCACGATGACCTGTGCGGCGCACGTGCAGGCGGTCGGTCAGGGATTCCCCGGCCAGCTCGGCGTCTTCGGCGCCGAGCACCTGCCGGGTCTAACCCGGCTCGCCAAGGCGATTCGGGCTCAGGGCAGCATCTCGATCGTCCAGCTACACCACGCCGGGATGCGGTCACCGACCGACGTGATCGGCACCGAGCCGGTCAGTTCCTCGAGCGACGAAGAGACCGGCGCACGAGCGCTCACAACCGAGGAGGTTAAGACGCTTCGCCACGACTTCGTCGCGGCAGCGGTGCGTTCCGAACGAGCGGGCTTCGACGGCGTCGAACTGCACGGCGCGCACGGCTACATCCTCTGCCAGTTCCTCGCAGAGGCGACAAACAAGCGCGACGACCAGTACGGCGGCAGCGAGGAGAACCGCAACCGCCTCCTGCTCGAGATCATCGCGGGCATCCGCTCGGTCTGCCGCCCCGACTTCACGCTCGGTGTGCGACTCTCGCCCGAGCGTTTCGGCATCCAGCTCGCGGAAGCGCGGCGACTGGCGCAGCAACTGATGCGCGAGGGCCAGATCGACTTCCTCGACATGTCGCTCTGGGACGTCTTCAAGACGCCGGAGGACCCCGAGTTCAGCGAGCGAGACCTGCTGGGCTGGTTCACCGACCTCGAACGAGGCGATGTCCGCCTCGGGGCGGCCGGGAAAATACGCACATCCGAGGACGCGGAGCGTGCGATGGCCGCCGGGCTGGACTGGGTGATGCTGGGTCGCGCGGCTATCCTGCACCACGACTTCCCGAACTGCTACGCAGCTGATGCGCGATTTGTCCCAGCCTCGCTGCCGGTCACCGCCGGCTACCTGCGCAACGAGGGGCTCTCGGACGCGTTCGTCCAATACATGAGCGGCTGGGCCGGATTCGTCACGGCCGAGGGCCGCAACCCGTAACGCGCGGCCCGGTCTTCCGCAGCCCAGAGCGTGTCCGGCTCCTCGGCGGTGATACTGATCGTCGGCGGTTCGTCGCCCGCGAGTTGAATATCGAGACGAGCAATGCCCCACTCGGTCCAGTGCGCGAAGTGCCCGAAGATTTCGCGGCTCATCCATTCCGGCGACTCGAGATCGTACAACGGTACGCTCGGCCGAGCGTCAAGCGCGGCGGTCGGAGGTCCAACCCGCCCAATCACGCACCGACTTACTGAACTACACCCACTATCTCTTATTTATTATCTCGCTGTCGATTATTGCAGTCTGACGCGACGACACGTGACTTGCCTCAGTCACTGACACAACTGAACGGACCAACCCGCCAACGGGCCTTCCTCGACGAATCGAAGAACCACTCGAAACGCTAGTGTGACATGAAGGGCTGCGGTACCAGGGCGAAGTCCCGTGCGTACCGCGCCCGCCAACGCGAACTGCGGGGGCGCCCGCTAGGCCAGCCCCACCTCTCAGAAGCGTTCGGGCCACCTCGAAAATTCGCCGGGACCAACAAAGGGGCCTTGCGGCCCCTTTGCGAGATTCGACTGAAAATACGGACTAGTCGGGCTCCGCAACATACGAGGTTGCACCCGCGAGCTCCGCGGTCATCTCCTCGCTCGGCTGGAACACTGCTGGCGTCTCGCCAATCAGGTTCTCCTGCCGCTCGAAGTCGAAGATGAACGGCAGCACCATCGATTCGGGCATCGCGATTTCGGCGATCGGCTCGGGCCGCTCGACGATGACCTCGGCACGTGCCGGAATCAGCTTGCCGATGATGACGTTCTCCTTGAGGCCGCGCAGGTAGTCGGTCGATCCGCTGATCGCGGCATCGGTGAGCACTCGCGTTGTCTCCTGGAACGATGCCGCCGCGAGGAACGAGTCCGTCGACAGCGATGCCTTCGTCACACCCAGCAGGGTCCGCTCGGCCGTGGCCGGCGTGCCACCCTCGTCGATGATTTTCTGGTTCATCGCACTGAACTCGGAGCGGTCGACTAACTCCGTCGGGAGGTGATCAGAGTCGCCCGGGTCCTCAATCCGCACCTTGCGCATCATCTGGTTCACGATCACCTCGATGTGGCGATCGTTGATGTTGACGCCCTGGGAACGGTAGACCCGCTGCACCTCATCGACGAGGTAGAGCTGGACCGCTTCCGGACCCATGATGCGGAGCACGTCCTGCGGGTCCAGCGGACCCTCAGTGAGCTGATCACCGGCGTGGACGAACTCGCCACCCTCAACACGCAGACGCGCGCTGGCGGGCACCGGGTACTCCCGGACATCGGTGATCTCGGCGGTAATCCGCAGCGCGATCGGACGGCGCTTCCGCCCGTCCCGCACGAACTCCACCGTGCCGTTGGCGGGCGCCGCCAGCGGCACCATCGGGACGTCCGATTCCTCAGCGTCCTCCGGCGGCTGAGCCAGCAGCTGGTCCGCTTCGACCTCGTCACCGTTCTCTACCAGCAGCTCGAATCCCTCGGGCAGGTCGAACTGCTCCGAGAACGATTCTGTCGAGGTGACCGAGACCATCCGCTTGTCGCCATCGCGCGAGACCTGGACGACACCGTCGATCTCCGCGAGCGTCGACTGCCCCTTAGGCACCCGGGCCTCGAAGATCTCTTCGACACGCGGCAGACCTGAGGTGATGTCGAGTCCAGCAACACCACCGGTGTGGAACGTCCGCATCGTAAGCTGCGTACCGGGCTCACCGATGGACTGCGCGGCGATGATCCCAATCGCCGTCCCCGGCGCGACAGGCTCGCCGGTCGCGAGCGACCGCCCGTAGCTGTGCTGCGCAATTCCGCGTGGACTCGTGTCCGTCAGCGGTGACTGCACGTGCACGCGGTCGATCCCCGCCTCGACGATCTCGTGGGCCTGCTCCGTGGTGATCTCGATATCCTCGTCGACGATGATCTCGCCCGTCTCCGGGTGGATCACCGGTGTCGCCGTGAAGCGACCGTCGATTCGCTCTTCGAGCGAGGCGAGCAGACGCTCATTCGGTCGGTTGACCAGCCAGATCCCGGGGATCGGCTCGCCTTCCTCGACACAAGTGCCAGGCTGAATCACTACGTCCTGCGCGACATCGATCATGCGGCGGGTCAGGTATCCCGAGTCCGCGGTTCGCAGCGCGGTGTCGGCCAGACCCTTGCGGGCACCGTGCGTCGAGATGAAGTACTCGAGCACCGACAGGCCCTCGCGGAAACTCGACCGAATCGGCAGGTCGATGATCCGACCAGACGGGTCGGACATCAGGCCGCGCATCGCGCCCATCTGGCGGATCTGCGCGATGTTTCCCTTCGCCCCACTGTTCGACATCATCGACAGCGCACTCGACGGCGGCAGCGCGTCGTAGAGCGCCTCCTGCATCTGCGTGGTCGTGGCAGACCAGATGCTGATCGCCGCCTGGTACTTCTCGTCGGCGGTGATCAGACCGAGCTGAAACTGTTCTTCCATCTCGTTAATTTTATTGTCAGCCTCGGCCATCAGCGCAGGCTTCGACTTCGGCACGGAGATGTCGGAGACCGCAATCGTCAGCCCGGACTGGGTGGCGTAGCGGAAGCCCATGTCCTTGATCGCGTCGACCAGCGTCACGGTCACCTCGTTGCCGAGATCCCGCTGCGTACGCGACACGAGATCCCGCAGACGGCTTTTGTCCATCAACTCGTTCTGGAAGCCAAGTTCCGGAGGAACGATCTCGTTGAACAGCACACGACCAACGGTCGTGTTGATGAAGCCGCCGTCCAGCCGGTACCGGACCGGGTCATGGAGCCCGATCTGGTTGAGCTGGTAGGCCATGCGAACGCGGTCCCGATCGATGAACGATCGAGGGTGCTCCACCTCGGGGCCTTCGGGCACGTAGGTCATGTAGTAGCACCCGAGGACCATGTCCAGCGTGGGCGCCACCACCGGCTCACCGTCGGACGGCGAAAGCAGGTTCTTCGAGCTCAACATCACCTGGCGCGCTTCCGCGACCGCCTCGTAGGAGAGCGGTACGTGGACGGCCATCTGGTCGCCGTCGAAGTCCGCATTATACGCGAAGCAGACAAGCGGGTGGAGTTGGATCGCCGAACCCTCAACGAGGATCGGCTCGAATGCCTGGATCCCGAGGCGGTGCAGCGTCGGTGCCCGGTTCAGGAGCACCGGTCGCTCCTGGATGACCTCTTCGAGGATATCCCACACCTCGGGCTGCGCCCGCTCCACGATCCGCTTGGCGCTCTTGATATTGTGCGCCAGTCCGCTCCGCACGAGGGCGTGCATCACGAACGGCTTGAACAGCTCCAGCGCCATCTTCTTCGGCAGGCCGCACTGGTCGAGCCGCAACTGCGGACCAACGATGATGACCGACCGACCGGAGTAGTCGACGCGCTTACCCAACAGGTTCTGGCGAAAGCGACCCTGCTTGCCCTTGAGCAAGTCGGAGAGCGACTTCAGCTTGTGATTGCCGGAACCAGAGACCGCGCGGCCGCGGCGACCGTTGTCGATCAGCGAGTCAACAGACTCCTGCAGCATCCGCTTCTCGTTGCGAATAATGATCTCGGGCGCACCGAGGTTCAGCAGCCGCTTGAGGCGGTTGTTGCGGTTGATGACACGTCGGTACAGGTCATTGAGATCGGACGTCGCGAAACGGCCACCCTCCAACTGCACCATCGGACGCAGGTCCGGCGGAAGCACCGGCAGCTCGGTGATAATCATCCACTCGGGATGGTTCCCGGAGCGACGCAGCGCCTCCACGATCCGCAGGCGCTTGGTCGCCTTCTTGCGGCGCTGGCCACTGGTCGAGGTCAACTCGCCCTGCAGCTTCACGCGCAGCGTGTCGAGCTCGAGGCGCTGGAGGATCGAGAGGATCGCCTCCGCGCCCATTCCAGCCTTGAAGACCAGGCCGAAGCGCTCCTCGTACTCGCGGTACTCGACCTCGCTCAGCACGACGAGGGCGTCTGCCTCGATCGGGTCCTTGAGCTTGTCGAGCCATTTCACCAGCGGCTCGTACTCCTTGATGACCTCGGCGCGGAGCGCAGCGGACTTCTCGCGCAGCGGCTCGAGCTCCTCGAAGGCCGAGTCGCGCATCTGCTGTGCGGCAGCTTCCGCCATCAGCTGAAAGTCGGACTTCTTGCCAGCGATCGCCTCTTCGACGCCGCTCACGGCGACGGTCGCGGCCTCCTGGAGGGCCTTGACCGTGTTCTTGCTGATCACCTCGCTGCGCATCGCGATCACCTGATCGCGGAAGGTCAGCTTGCCGCGGAGCTTCTCGTCGGTGCGACCGTTGAGGTCCTTCTCCAATTCGCGCGCCTCGGTCATGACCGCGTCGATTTGCTCGCCCAGCGCCTCGTCTGCAGCCTTGAGCTCGTCGACCTTGCGCTGATCGATTTCCGCGAGCTCGACCTCGAGCGCCTCCTCGCGGGTCGTGATCTCCGAGCCCGTCTCGCCTTCACGACGAGTAGCCTCGGCGTCGATCTCGCTCTGGAGCAGCTCCAGAGCGTGACCGCGCGCCTCATCATTGACCTCGGTCACGACGTACTGCGCGAAGTAGAGGACGCGCTCCAGGGTCCGCGGCGGGATGTCCAGCAGCAGGCCCAGCCGGCTAGGAACGCCCTTGGCGAACCAAATGTGGGTCACCGGCGCGGCGAGGGTGATGTGCCCCATCCGCTCGCGACGCACCTTGCTGCGGGTCACCTCGGTGCCACAGCGGTCACAGATGATGCCCTTATATCGGATGCGTTTGTACTTGCCGCACGCGCATTCGAAGTCCTTGACCGGACCGAAAATGCGCTGGCAGAACAGCCCATCCATCTCGGGCTTCAGCGTTCGGTAGTTGATCGTCTCCGGCTTCGTGACCTCGCCGTAAGACCAGGACATGATCTGAGACGAAGACGCCAGACCAAGACGAATGGCGTTGAAATCATTGACCTCAAGCACGGGCGACATCCTCTACTTCACGACCTGAGAGGTTGATCCCGAGTCTCGGGATTTGCTCCATGTAATCCTCGCCGAACTCGACCTCCTCCGAGGCGTCGTTCAGGATCTCCACGCTCAGACCGAGCGATTGGAGTTCCTTGACCAGGACCTTGAATGACTCGGGCACGCCCGGGTCCATCGTGTTCTCACCCTTGACGATCGCCTCGTACGTTTTTACACGTCCGACCACGTCGTCTGACTTCACCGTCAGCATCTCCTGGAGGATGTGCGCGGCGCCGTACGCCTCAAGAGCCCAGACCTCCATCTCACCGAAGCGCTGGCCACCGAACTGCGCCTTACCACCCAGCGGCTGCTGGGTGATAAGGGAGTACGGGCCAGTCGAGCGGGCGTGGATCTTGTCATCCACGAGGTGGATCAGCTTCAGCATGTAGATGTAGCCAACCGTCACCGGCTGGTCGAAGGGCTCGCCGGTGCGACCGTCGTAGACCGTCTGCTTGCCCCAGATCGGGGAAGCAACGTTCTCGCGAGCGGCAACCTCATCGACACGAATCTGGAAGTTTTCATCCGTTAGGCGGCGGACGTTCTTCTCGCCGAGGCCTTCGAGCCAGAGCGAGAGACACGCCTTGGTGGCCGTACCGTGCGGCCCGGTGCGCAGAATCTCGTCTGGGTCGAAGCCGCCCTCCTTGAGGTACGCCTCCATCGCACCGAGGTCGACACGCTGCCCGACCTCGGTGTCGTCGGAAGTGAGTGCCGGGTCGGTTTCGACCGCGCCAGACTGAATCGCGAACCACGCTCGGCTGAGCGCGTCCTCGATCTCCGTCTCGGAGGCGCCGTCGAACACTGGCGTGACCGCGCGCCACCCGAGGGTCGACGCGGCCCAGCCGAGGTGCGTTTCCAGCACCTGGCCGATGTTCATGCGGGACGGCACACCGATCGGGTTCAGGACGATCTCGACGGATCGACCGTCATCGAGGTACGGCATGTCCTCGAGCGGGAGCAGCTTGGACACCACGCCCTTGTTGCCGTGACGCCCAGCCATCTTG
>Ga0115002_10005047_pt1 | contig 15717 bp, 14 predicted proteins | sample ArcticOcean_MG_C_8_FD_89576 | JGI IMG/M metagenome (GOLD analysis project Ga0115002, IMG submission 89576) | Marine microbial communities from western Arctic Ocean - ArcticOcean_MG_CB11_86 | ecosystem: Environmental > Aquatic > Marine > Oceanic | place: Arctic Ocean: Canada Basin | collected... | reverse complement strand
GCGTCCGCTGCAGTTCTGTCGACGGCGACGTAGGCGATGGCATTTTCCGCATCAAAGCGTACCTTGACGCCGGTCTGGGTAATATCGTTCTTAAGGCCGGCTGCGGTGAGCTGGACGCCGAGCTCTTTGGTGTCAGCCACACCAAGGCCGTTTCCAAAGTCGACCTGAAATGAGACGGCATTACCGGCGGTCAATTTGATGGCAGCGCCGCCAGCGTCTGCGGTCTCAAACTCGTTCGCGATGGCGAAGGTTTTGGTGCCCTTGGTGGCGATCGTGGAGATGTTTGTGTCGAAGGTGCCGGCCACGGTGTTGGTCGATCCCGCGATGAACTCCAAGTCCTTCGAGTTTGAGGAACCACGAACACCAGAAGAGCCGTTCAACAGTTTGATTTTACCAAACTGGGTACTGTTGCCGATTCTGTTGATAGTGGCGATGGAGGAGTCGATCTGAGTCTGGTCAGCGGCCCGGGCCACGGCGTCAGACGAGCCAGTGTTCAGGGCATCAAGGGCCAGGGTGCGGACGGCGCGGAGCTGCTTAAGCACCTCATCGAGTGCCGCCTCAGCGGTGCGTACCACGTTGTTAGCGTTTGCGCTGTTTTTGACCGCCTGGCCGATACCGGCGATTTGCGCTCTTAAGTTCTCTGAAATGATCAGTCCGGCGGGATCGTCCGCCGCGCGGTTGATTCTGTAACCCGAGGAGAGCCGCTCAAGAGATTTCGACATCGCGGTATCGGTGTTGCGTAGGTTACGTGCCGCGTTCAGCGCGGCGATGTTTTGGTTGATTCTGAGTCCCATCTGGTATTCCTCCTTGAATGTTGGGTAATTGCTTTAACCCATTTTCAGAACAAAAAACGTCCATTGAGGACAAATTTCCGCATTTGTGAAGGGCTTTGCCCGACACTCGCTGAATAATCTTGCTCGGAGGGCTCCCAATAGAGGAAAGCCGCACCGTTTTCTACTCAAGACTTGTTTAGCAAGTTCCGTGCCGAACATAAGTTATTGATAATGCTGATGTTAAATTGCATATCTCTGTTATGGGAGGGAAAAATAATCCTCTTAAGGGGAAAAAAGTGCCAAACGTATGGCGTTAACGTAGGGGTGGCTTTCTTTGTTCTCAGGTATGACCCGATTAATTGGCGTAAATAAAAAGAGAGCGGGGCATTGCGCCCCGCCCTCTGGACTTCTCTTCTTGGCAGTTGAGGATTTTAATAATTGTCCCTTTCAACTGCGCTGGGCGTATGACGCCCATTATGGTGTGTCAGCCTTTCAGGTCCCTCTCCGCCCGACAAAGCGAGGCGAGGAGGCGGAATTTTCAGCTCGGGATTCATGGTTTCTATCTTTCTTCATAGAACCTCCTTATGAGAGTTGTTTCTAAGCACTACCCGTTAGTGCCTAACTCCCCCCGGTCCTATTCGGGTGCGAGCCGTTGCCGGTGCGATACTCTCCCGACTGTTCACTTCCAAAGTGCCACCGGTTCGCTCATGAATATTTATGCTGACAGGGAAATTGTCAACGGTTTTTTCAACCCGTGATGGATGTCTCAAAAATTAGAGTAGCCGGAGCGAAAGGGTAATTGTAGCTAAAGTTTTGGAGTAGAAGTTAAACAAAATATTACAGAAACTGCCGGATGATCTTTGAGTTAAATAATCATTATCAGGCTCCGGTTTGAATGCGTCTCATTTTTTTGACAGAGAGGATAATGATAAAAGAGCAGAGATAACGGATTTAATGTGGAGAGGTTGTCGTGACTTCCCTGATATAATTGTCAGCCACGACTCCCCACTTTTCATTAAAGTGATGGCTTGTTTTCCGAAATTCTTTTCATTTCCTGAGATTTTCGGCCCATTGCAAAACTTCGCCACCGTAATTTTCCATCTATTCAATGGTGGGCAGCAGAAGGTTGTAAAGGCAGGTAATCAGAAATCCACCGACAAATCCATCGGCGAAGCCCCAGAGAGCGCCGGCGGCCAGGCCCGCCCATGTGGCGCCATATCCAATGTAGACGCTGGCGATGATTTCGCCGGCGGGCCCACCCCACTCAAACAGGCGGGCCAGGCATGCCATAAGAGCGATTCCGGCGGCGCATATAATTCCAGCGGCAAGTCCTAGTCTCAGCGGGTCGAGTCTCATTCTGAATCCTCCAGGCGGCACCGGATATCTACTTTAAATTTAGTCTTTTTGAAGGAATTCGCTCTGGTGGGCGGCTATGAGTAAGGCCGAAATGTGCCGGACATGGTATAATTCCTACTATCGAGACAATTAGATGGTTTTATTTGCGAGGCTGTAATTTGCCGGACATTCCTTTGAGGAGGATTTCGTAGATGAGTTGCATCGTGAATTCACTTGCTCATATTGGTGTTCAGGTCAGCGATATGGATCGATCTCTTAAATTTTACCGCGAAGTTCTGGGGCTTAAACTCACTGGACGGTGGGGGCCGCCGGATTATCCTGGCCAAATATGTTTCATGCGCATCGATTAGATGCATCACAATGTTGTCCTATTCGGGCTGCCCGAGGGTACGGACGAAAATCCGCCTTCGGTGGGGATCGATACGACGGAGCGCAAGGACGTAGGGCTGAACCATGTCGCTTTTCAGGTGGATAAGCGAGAAGATTGGCTCCTCGCGCTTGACCATGTGCGCTCGATGGGAGTCGAGCTAGTTTTCGGCCCCTATGTTCATGGGCACGAGGCCCAGGATGAGAAGGGTTTTATCGGTGGCAGTGGCAGCCATGCCTTCTATTTCCTCGATCCTGACGGCAACCGACTAGAGATATACTGCTGGATGATGAGTGTCTCGAAGCCATCGGTCGCCGCGCGTGTACCGGATTTATAGAATTTTTTGACCGACATTTTTTTTGTGAAGGAAAGAATATGAGCGAATCACCACAGCACATATTAGATGCGTCTACTCTCCGCGAGTACGAGGAGGCGATGTTCATCGCCGTCGGCTGCTCTCCAGAGGATGCCAGCCAGGCGGCGGAGGTCATGTGGGAGGCGGACCTGCGCGGCATCTCAAGCCACGGTCTTATCCGCATGCCTGACACAATCCGACGAATCAAGGAGGGCATGATTGACCCGAAAGCGCGACCGAGGATTGCTAAAGAGCGGGAAGGCTCGGCCCTGGTCGACGCAGGGGGAGCGATGGGGCCGATTGGGGGTGTTTTTGCAGCCGATCTAGCGATGAAAAAGGCGGCGACGGCGGGTTCCTGTACTGTGGGTCTGCTCAACGCAAACCATTTTATTTTCGTCGGATATTATGGCGAGCGAATTGCTCGTGCCGGAATGGCGTGCATCATCACGACGGTGACACCTCCACTGGCCCATCCTTACGGCGGGACTGAGCGGATTATTGGTACGAATCCGCTCGTTATCGCTCTTCCCTCTGAGGGGGAAGATCCTTTGTTGCTCGACTTTGCTACCACTGAGATTGCTTTTGGAAACGTTATGAAGGCCCGCGCGAAGGGCGAGGCCCTTCCCGAGGGTGTAGCCCTTGGCCCGGATGGTGCTCCGACGACAGATCCGGCGGTAGCGGCTCAGGGTGCGCTCACACCGTTTGGCGGCTACAAAGGATACGGCTTGAATCTCATGTTGGGGCTCCTGGCGGGTCCCCTGGTTGGCGGCTTGGTTGGCAAGGCCGTCTCCGGGGTGTTCCATCAGGGCCGCAAGGCGAACAAGGGAGATCTTTTCATTGTCATTGACCCTGCCTCGTTCGGCGATCCTGCAGTGTTCCGAAGCGCCGTGAGCGCACACATCAAGGAAATTAAGGAATCACCCCTCGCCCCGGGTGCCGATGAAATACGCGTGCCGGGTGAGAGGAGTTTTCGTGAAAGGGCGCGACGGCTCCGCGAGGGCGTTCCTATTGAAGAGAGTGTGTGGCGTGTGGCGGCGTCCATCGCAGATGAGTTGGATGTCACTGTACCGGATTGAAGATGCTAAATATTTTTCGTTAATTTCGTTAATTTTTCTTTCATTGTCAGGAGAGTTCTTCTCATGCCCAAGCCAGAATACAAGATACCGCCGCGGTCGCTGGACACGCAGGTTCAATACAAGGAAGAACCAACCGTCCTCACCGGCCCGGTCGCGGAGGACAAAAAAAACGTTCGTGTTGTCGGACATTCGGATCTGAACGGTTGGGGCGATACCTTTCAAATCCAGGTGAGGGACGGGCTTGCCTATGTCGCCGCTTCTGGAGCAAACGGCCACAACGGCCTGACGATCGTCGATGTCTCGGACCCCTCGAAACCGAAGGTCGTCAATCAGATTGAGGACCACCCCGGCGCTCGTACACATAAAATTCTTCTTGTAGGCGATATGCTTTACACAAACTGTGAGTTGCGGCCTGGTGAGGAGCCGCCACCCGACGTGATTCCTGGCATGAAAATATTCGAGTTAAGCGACCCAGCTAATCCGAAGCAGATTGGCCACGTCGAAGCCGATGGCAGGGGAATACACCGTCCGATTCATGACAAGGAGCGGGGTCTTCTCTATTGCTCTGCCTTTAAGGACGGCTGCCATGGAAAAGTGCTCAGCACTTTTGATGTGAAAGATCCTTCTGCACCCGAGCTTCTATCGCAATGCTGGATTGAGGGACAAAACGAAGGTGCGGGGGAGACGCCATCGTGGGATTTCGAAAAACTCGGTTGGGGTGTTTGGCTCCATGAAGCGAGCCCGTTTGGAAACTACGTGACCTGCGGTTTTTGGAACGGGGGTATCGCCATGTTCGACATGACCGACCCGAGAAACCCCAAGTTCATGTGGCGTCATAACCCGCACGAGACCCACGGCTGGCCCGGCTGCTATCACACGTTCCTCGTCCCGCCGGGCTCGGAGTTTGGAATTGTGACGACCGAGTGCGTCACGATGAACTGTGCTCACCCGCCAGCATTCGTCACTTTCTACGACATGCGCAATCCGATGGCGCCTCTTCCGATTTCGTCTTTCCATCCTTATGAGATCGACCCCGACTCGATGCGGCCGGTGGACCCGTACTGGTCTCAACTTGGCGCCCGCTATGGTGCGCATAACGTCTGGCTCGATATGAAGGCGGATGATCTGATATATGTCTGCTGGTACGGGGCCGGGCTTCGTATCGCGGACTGGTCGAACCCATTTTCTCCCAAGGAGGTGGGGCACTATATCCCCGCCGGCACATCGGAGCGCTGGCTAACCCAGAGCAATGATGTTTTCGTGGACGCCCAGACCGGACTTATTTACCTTGGGGATCGTTGGGGACTGGGGTTGTATGTTTTGGAGTATTTGGGATGAGACAATAATAAAAAATATACTCTCGGGAGTGTGTGCCTTGCACTATCTAAATTATTAAATTTCCTTGATGAGACGTTATTAAGAAAAATTGATAAAGTGTTTTTTTGATAAATTTTTCAGCTTGCTGGTCCTCGCCATTTTATCGCCTTTGCTGATCGTCATAGTTGTTGCCATCCTGATAGAAGGTATTCAGTATCTTGAGCGGCGCTGGTCGGTTTTTGTCCGCTTGCCAAGAATTAGCCAGAGATAGCGTTTCTCGCTCTTGAAATTCCGAATTTCCATGCAAGCAAGCGACGAGAACAACGACACCTGTGGAAATGCTCTTGCTTTCACCAACGCCGGCACCTTTTTGCATTCGTTCCATCTTGATAGCCTTCCCCAGCTCTGAAGTATTTTAGTCGGCAACATCAGTTTTGTTGGCCCACGGCCAGCCTCTCCCCGAGAATACGATCTGCACCCAGATGAGTATAACAATGCGAAGCTCTACCTTCTGGCGGGTTTGTTCGGACCTGGGAGGATATGTTCTGGTTAGGAAGGGAAATTATTCGTGTGAGCAGATTCGAAGAAAAAAGCGAAGATGAATGGACTTAATGATCGTTTAGTTATGCGGCGATTACGTCCTCTCTAATGAATAATAATGTCTCCTTGTTGAATCTATTCTTTAGGTAGCTAATGTTGTTCGGCTCTGGCGGCCACTTTTGGAAAAACGATTAGACAGACGAAACTCATGGAAAGAAGACCCACGATAATGATCGAAAACGGCACTGTGTAGCTTCCCACCGCATCGAAGATGAAGCCGGCGGACGGAGGGCCGATGACGCCGCCCAGCCCAAAGCAAATTTCGAGAAATCCCATGATGACGCCAAAGTTTCTCCCGCCGAAGGCGTCAGCCGACATGGCCGAGTGGCACGCTGACATGCCCCCCATTCCGAATCCGTAAACGAGAACGAAAACGATGCCCATTAATATTGACCCTCCGGCGGTCGGAAGGGTGAGAAGAATGATGAGTCCCATCGCCGAGATAAAAGCAGAAAGGGCCTGCGCTCGCGGTCGTCCGATGGTGTCGCTCAACCATCCCATACATGAACTTCCCGCCATGCGGATGAGACCGATGCCGCCCAGCAAGAGCGCGGCAGTTGCAGTCCCGTACTTAGAGTCCACGAGAAATAGCTGAAGCTGGCTCATGATGGTGTTGTTGTTCAACCCGAGGAAAAAGACAATACAGGCGAGTAGCCAGAAGCGGCCATCGTGACGAACCTCGGAAAACACTTCCCTGATTTTGGGCCGCTCCTCTGTTTCGGGGGAAGCGGCGGCGGCCATATCTGGGGGTAGGCCATCCATCGATTGGCCCACTTCCTCAGGGCTGTTGCGCAACAAGGTCAATTTTAGGGGGACCATGATCAGAAGAATCAGCGCTCCAAAGAGCAGATAAGTAAGCCGCCACCCGACATGAGCGATGAGTCGCTCGATAATGGGGAAGAGGAAAAGAATGCCGACACCGCCGCCCGCGAGAGTGATGCCGGTAGCGAGGCCGCGCTTTCTCTTAAACCAGCGCGGCATGAGGGCGCCATGGAGCGAGAAGCCGCTCATTGTCATACCGATTCCGATGAAAATTCCGTAAATGACGTAAATCTGCCAGAGGGAATTTACGAAATAACCGAGAATGAGGCCGGCCCCGATAATTATCGAGCCCCAGGGCATGATAGCTCTTGGGCCTTTTCTGTCGAAAAGGGAACCGATAATCGGGCCCGTGAGGGCATAGGTTCCGAGCATTAGCGCGAATGCACCGCCAAGTGCGCCTCGACTCCACCCAAACTCTTCGATAAGGGGAACCTGAAAAATGGTGAACGAAAAACGTGCCGAATTGTGAAACCCCATGGCGAGGAACGATATGCAGACGATGACCCATCCGTAATAAATACGGGGCCCCTGCCGGGTACTGGTTGGGGATGCGCTCAAGAAAACCTCTGGGACTAGGAATATCCGAATAAAGAAATGATTATACGCTCCTTTGTGGGTTCTGTCCTGCCCGGGTGGTGTCGCAACGTGAGTCGGGGGCGTTATAATCAATGGGGAGATGGAACATCCTTATTTTAATATGTTCGAAAAAGGTGATTGTGAATGGGTCACTCAGAACTTATTGAAAAACTCATATCGGCCGTGGGCGAGGATTATGTCCACTCCGCGCATGAAGCGATGCGCACGTACGACCATGATGCCCTGATGATCTACAAAGGGGAGCCCGGCGCTGTGGTTCTTCCAAGCTCGACGGAAGATGTCAGCCGGGTGATGAGGATCTGCCATGAAGCTGATGTTCCCGTCATCGCGCGTGGGGCGGGTACCTGTCTCTCGGGCGGTGCGACGCCAGCGCCAGGTGGCGTACTCCTCGTTACCACGAGGATGAACCGTATTATTGAAGTGGATTATGAAAACCTCTTGGCTCGTGTTCAGCCGGGTGTGATTAATATTCATCTCTCGGATGAGACGCGGCCCAACGGGTTTCACTACGCTCCCGATCCTTCCAGTCAGATGGCTTGTACGATTGGCGGAAATGCTGCCGAAAACTCAGGCGGGGCCCACTGCCTCAAGTACGGGATGACAACAAATCACATCATGGCCATGACGGTGGTTCTCTCCTCGGGAGAAGTGGTTCAACTGGGCGCAGACGGCGAGGAAGTACCGGGGTTTGATCTTAGGGGTTTTTTTGTCGGTTCAGAGGGGACGTTTGCTCTAACGACCGAGATAACCGTTCGGCTGGTGCCGAATCCCGAGGGCGTGCGCACAATGCTGACGACGTTCTCCGATATGGGTGACGCATGCCGGACGGTGAGTGATATTATCGCGGCTGGAGCCGTGCCTGCGGCTATGGAATTGATGGACCGCTATACCGTTGAAGCGATCGAGAAGGTCATGAAAGCGGGATACCCACAGGACGCGGCGGCGGTACTTCTCATAGAGCTTGATGGATTGGTGCCGTCGATGAGGTCGCTTGAGGCGATAGTACGCGAGATTAGCGAGAAAAACGGTTGCACCTCGTTCAGGCTCGCCGAAAATGAGAAAGAGCGAGATGCGCTCTGGATGGGCCGGAAAAAAGCTTTTGGCGCCTTCGGAGCGATAGCACCGGCCTACTATTGCCTGGACGGCACAGTTCCTCGTTCGAAATTGGCCGAGGTGCTAGCCGAATTTGATGAAATTGGAAAGCGCTTTGGATTCATTATCACCAACGTATTTCACGCTGGAGACGGAAGCCTTCACCCCAATGTTCTTTTCGACGACAGAGTTCCCGGAGAGACGGTGCGTGCTGTTGCGTGTGGCTCGGAAATCCTGCGGGCATGCATTCGTGCCGGAGGGGTACTTTCGGGAGAACACGGCATCGGTATTGAAAAAATGAATGAGATGGTCGAACAGTTCGACGAGCCTACTCTCAAGATGATGGAGCGAATGCGAGATGCCATCGAACCAACGGGTCTCCTCAACCCGGGTAAGATTTTTCCGGGAGAGAATGTTCTCTTTCCAATCGTGGAGAGTGGCGCAATCTCTGCGCGTGCCACCGGAATGTCGAAATAGTAATGTCTCCTCCGTCTCTCGATAAATTCGCCAGCGCCGTTCTTGCCGATACAGGCGAGCATGACTTAATCACCGAAACGGGTTCGGCTGGGTACGGGCTTGGTGGAAAGGTCCCCAATCTCGTGGCCCAGCCGAAGACGCATGAAGCCGTGGCGCGGGTGCTTGCCCGCGCGAGTGAGGCTGGTCTTGCGGTTGTGCCCTGGGGCGGCGGAACGAGTCGACGAGGGGGCTATCCTCCGGCACGATACGACGTGGCGCTCTCGACGGTAAGGCTTTCGGGTCTCGTTGAGTTTTTGCGTGAGGACCTGACTGCCGTTGTCGGTGCGGGCATGACCGTTTCCTCATTAGATAGCCTGACGGTTCCCGAAGGGCAGACGGCAGGGCTCGATCCTCCGCATCCTGATCGGGCCACCGTTGGCGGGACGATCATAGCTGATCGCTCGGGCCCCATGCGGGTGCGCTTTGGTCGTGCACGGGATCGCGTGATGAGAATGCGAGTGGCGCTTGCTGATGGCTCGACACATACCTATGGAGCGCTTGTGGTGAAAAACGTGACCGGCTACGACATGAACCGTTTGCTGGCCGGAAGTTGGGGTACCCTGGCTGTCGTGACCGAGTTGGCGTTCCGCCTTTATAAAAATCCCGAGCGGGTGGAGGCACGCGCGGTCGGATTTCCCTCTGCGGCGGCGGCCTTCGGCGCCGCTCGGAAGTTGACCCGCATGCCACTTTCTCCCATGTGGGTCGAGGTGGTGGACGCTGGCCGGATTGCCGCTCTTCGCGGCGGATCAGCTGGAATGGCACTGCCTGGTCCCTGGTGCCTCGCAGCCGCGTACGGTGATTTCAGAGAAGGCCTAATGGAACAGCTTGGCCGTGCTGAGGATTTATTCGGAAAAGAGGGGGGTGCCGAATTGCATCGCTTTCATCCCGAGGAGGCTGCCCGTCTTGCTCGGGCGCTGGCGGATTCGCCGGGCGGTGAATTTAACGACTCAAACGCGCTGGAGTTTCAGACTTCAGGGCGGTTGGATCAACTCCCGCGATTCGCGGCGGCAGCGGCGTCGGCTGCCCGGGCGGGTGGGGGATATCGTCTGGCATCTGCTGCTCATGCCGCGAGTGGCGTGTTTCGGTGTTGGCTCTCGCCTGCCTCGGAGAACGTATCGCCACTAGCCGCCTGGGAGGCGTTCCGGGAAGGCTGTCGCGCCGGGGCGGACAGGAAAAATGGGCGGGCGGTGCACGTAAGGCTCAGCGCCGCGCCCGCCTCGCTGCGCGATGAGACGGATGTTTTCGGAGAAGACGCGCTCGATTCACCTGTGATTGAACTCATGCGGCGCCTAAAGGCTGAGTATGACCCCCAGGGAACACTCAGCCCCGGGCGTTTCGTCGCTCGCATTTAATAAAAGGAATTTCTCCGAATGACAAGCGACATCACCGTCCCCTTTCAACTGTCGGCGAATCCCTTTCTGGGGCCAGGAGGGGTAGACCGCGATATTATCCAACACTGCATCCACTGTGGTTTCTGCACGACAAGCTGCCCGACGTTCGCCATCATGGGAAACGAGATGGACTCGCCTCGAGGGCGTATTTATCTCATGCGGCTCGTGGTGGATGGCGAAATGGAAGCGAGCGAGACCGTCATTAAGCATTTGGATCGATGCCTGGATTGCCGGGCGTGCGAGTCGGCGTGCCCATCCGGGGTGTCTTACGGCAAACTCATCGGTGCGGCGCGAGCGGGACTCGAGAAAGTGCGGAAGCGCTCACTGGGCGAGCGGATACTCCGGCGTTTTCTTTTTAGGTGGCTTTTACCGAACCGCCCACTGCTTAACTTCGCCGCAGCGCTCACCCGCCTTTATCAAAGTACGATTCTGGGCGCCTTGGTTCGGTGGCTCGGGCTGATACCCCAAAAATTGGTGTGCCTTGAACCGATGTTGCCCGAGGCCCCTGAGGTCGGGGCGATGATGCCGCTTCCACCCGAGGTTCCCGCTGTGGGTGAGGAGCGCCACAGGGTTGCATTTTTCGGCGGATGCCTTCAATCAGCTCTTTTTGGAGACGTGAACCGTGCCGCTGTGCGCACCCTCGCGGCTAACGGCGTGAGAGTAATCTTTCCACGTGAGCAGACCTGTTGTGGCGCGTTGCAGGCCCATGCGGGTGATCGGGAAACGGCGCGAGAGCTTGCCCGTCGGAATCTCGAGGCGATTGATCCGGATGCCTTCGATGCGATTGTTCTGGCAGTATCGGGTTGCGGCGCCATGCTCCATGAGTACGCTGAATTGCTCGAGGACGATCCCGCCTTTTCGGAAAGAGCCCGTCGATTCAGTGAAAAGGCGATGGACGCGACGGTTTTTCTCTCCCGGATTGGGGTACGGAAGGCGTCACACCCTGAGCCGCAGCGGGTTGCCTACCATCATCCCTGCCATCTGTTTCATGCCATGAAAGTGCGCTCCGAGCCCCTTGATGTTCTGGGTTCGGTGGAGAACGCCAAAATCGTTCCGCTCCGGGAGAGTGATTGGTGTTGCGGCTCGGCTGGCAGCTACAATCTGACGCAGACCGAGCTTTCGATGAAACTCCTGGATCGAAAGATGGGTCATGTGCGCGACTCTGGCGCCCCGGTTCTTTGTACTGGGAATCCTGGCTGCCAGATTCAGATTGGTTTTGGCGCCAGAGAGCGGGAGATGGATCTTCGTGTGGTCCATCCCCTCGTGTTGCTGGACGAAGCATACCGAGCGGAAGGGTTTTATGACGGTGCGGCGCTTCCTTGATGGCGAAATTTTTTTCAGATGATACTAGTCTTCCGTTTTGTCTTGTTAAGTATGTGAGACGGTATTAGAAACTGGAAAGGACATCGAATGAATTACCACCGGACGCTACCGGGAATTATCATTCTCCTCCTTCTTGTAGTCACGGCTTGCTCGAAGGCGCCCTACACGGGCCGTGAGCGTCTTCTTTTGCTCTCCGAGAAGCAGGAGTTGAACATGGGAGCACAGTCGTTTCAGGCATTGATGAAAACAAATAAAAAGAAGATCAACCGTGACCCGACCATAAACGCGCATGTCCGCCGAGTAGGGGAGCGAATCGCCCGTGCGTCAGGTAAAAATTATAAGTGGGAGTTCGTGGTAATTCAGGAGGACAAAACACCAAACGCTTTTGTCCTGCCTGGGGGGAAGGTATTCGTGTATACGGGCATCCTTCCTCTTACCCTGAATGAGCATGGACTGGCTGCGGTCATGGGCCATGAGGTGGCTCATGCCATCGCCCGGCACGGAGGCGAGCGGGTGAGCCAGCAGATTCTTGTCTCAACCTCGATGGTTGCCGTCAGCCTGGCTCTCTCGAAGAGCGAATCGCGCACCTCACGACTTACTATGGCCGCGCTGGGCGCAGGAGTTACGGTGGGAGTAATGCTTCCTTTCTCGCGTCTTCATGAGTCCGAGGCTGATCGGCTAGGGCTGATTTTCATGGCCAAGGCAGGCTACGACCCAAGACGGGCTGTCGATTTCTGGCGGCGAATGAAGGAACATTCTCGAAAAAACAGTGGTAACGTGCCCCCGGAGTTCCTCTCGACCCATCCCTCGGGAAGTACCCGCATCCGTGATATCCAGCGCTGGTTGCCCGAGGCGCTCAAGTATTACAGGCCACAAGGCTAAGATCCCTGTCTCAATCCTCGCCAGCTTCGGGGGCAATGCGTTTCCGGGCGATTCTTACTGTAGTGAAGAAACATAGATTTAGCCGGGGCAATTTCTACCTCCCTCCTCTATTTCTGGAATTGGGCCGCCTTTCCATGTGATGGAAATGACTCTCCGTACCCTAAGTCGATTCAAAAGCTTCCTGCGTGGGGGTTTGATTGAACGAATATTCAGGCTTCCCGATGGGCCCCCTCAAGGCAAATAGGGTTTGTTCTGAGTCTGTTTCATGGCGAATTTAGTGGTTAAGTGTCGAAGTTCACATTGGTTGGGAAGGGAGAATAAAGGCTTATTCGATTATTTGTTAGTTAGTTATGTCTGATTCGCTATCATTATCTTACTTCTTTGTTTTTTGGATCTTTTACCTGGAAATGCTATGATTTCCTTGTTGGAGAACGATGAGTTGTCTGGTCCAGCAAAGAGATAAGGCCGGACCAATAACAGGACTCATCTTTTCGGTTAGCTTCTGACGAAGGTTATTTTCTGAAAGCGGTATGAAGGGGGGCCAGCATGGGTCTTCGTATTAGTCAGAATATTTCGACGTTGACGGCGGCGAAAACTCTTCAGGCGAGGCAAAAGGCCCTCTCTAAATCTCTTGACCGTCTCTCGACGGGACAGCGTATCAATAGCGGGGCTGATGATCCGACAGGGTTGATTGTTAGTGAAATATACGTGATCAGAGCGACGGCCTTGAGAAAAATATTCAAGGCAATCAGAGAAAAGTAAATGAATTTAGAACCGAGGACGTCAAACTAGGCGATATTTTCGATCAGTTGCGCTCCGTTCGAACCCAGACTCTTGAAGCGCTAAATACCGGCGGCTCGGACGCAACGGCCAGAGCGGCGAATCAGACTACGGCCCAATCTTCCGTATCGACCGTGACAAAGGCACTCAAAAGTATCGATACGACGGGCAAGGGGGTGGACTCCTCGGGTCTTTTCGCCATATTCAGGGACCTTTTGAGGAAATTGATGTTTCCACCTCAGGCGGCGCTCAGAAAGCGCTGGATACCGTCGATGTGGCTATAAAAACTCTCTACCTATCGGGATGAGGTAGGCGCCTATCAGCCGAACAACCTGGAGGCGGCCATTCGAGGGCAAAGTGTTGATCTCGAAAACCTCCGGGCCAGCGAAAGCACCATCCGTGATACGGATTTTGCTGAAACAACGGTTGATTTTGTCAAAAACAAGGTGCTCTTCGAGGCGAACGCGGCGGTCCTATCGAAAGCCAACAAGACTGCGAAATCGGTACTCCAGATCGTCAAATCCACAGGCGGCCCAGGCTTCTCGGGCCCCCGGAATCTACTGGGTATCGGCTAGCTTTCCGAATTTTTCTATCCGTAGTAAGTTCACTCTATCAGGGAAGTTTTCGTTTAAATACCGGCAGATATCAAAGGAGAAGGAATGAACGTCAAGGCAGCCGAAAAAAAACAACGTTGGGCAGTCGTGGACTCGACGGCCATTGGTGTGGACAAAAAATATGAGCCGCCCCTGATCATCGCCTGGGGTGTAGACTCCCACGCCGTGGGGACGCAGACGATAACCATGGGCCGCACCATCATTCCGCCACGGGGCCGCAATCAGCGCCACTACCATGTATGTGATGCGACTTTTTATATCGCGAAGGGGCCTCTCGTCGTTTGGATGGGTGAGGAGAAGGAGGAACATACTGTTCAGACGGGCAACTTTGTTTATGCCGCAGCGGGTGAAATTCACGGTCTCTTTAATCCGAGCGAGACCGAAGACGCCGAGTTGGTTTTCACTTACGGCAATTGTCCGAATCGCGATGCCGCGCGCACGATTTACGTCGAGGAAGCGTGGCAGGAAGAGGATAAGCGGGACCACATTCCCGGTTGAATCGCAATGCCAATGCCTTGAAACCTACATGAAAATGGCCGACTCGGAGGGAATCCGGGTTGGCCATTTTTTATGCAAAGAGAAGTTACAAGCTAGTTAAGTAATGAGAGCAATTCTTTGAATTTGTTCTGTATCGAAACATCTCTGGGCTCCCTTTGAATCGCTCCATACAATTCGCCGATAGCCTTGCCGTATTCGCCCTGTGCAATGTGCCGGCGCGCAAGGTTTATGTAGGGAAGATGTCGCGATTCATAGCGAGACGCGCTCTTGGCTTTCTCGAGCCAGATAACCGCCTCGTCAAACTCCTTCAGCTCCATGAGATAGGCGCCGATGTCGTTATAGGGGTTGCCGAAATCAGGGTCGATTTCGATGGCCTGGTGGCACTCTTCGATGGCTTCCTCAAGGCGGTCCTGGAAAGTGTACATCCAGCCGAGGTAGGTGTGCGCATCGGCAGTGGGACAAAACGCGATGGACTCTTTGTAAAGCTCGATGGCCTTGTTGATGTCGCCGTTTAGATGGGCGTTGGACGCCCGCCTCAATAATTTGAGTGCGTAGGATAGATCGATGTTAACGCGGGCCTCGTCTGCGTATCTGTCTTCAAAAGATTCGGTGGGAAATTTTTCCTGCAAAATAGTGCCCTCTGGGTTTCATGTCATATGGGGAAATGGCGTTCGCGACAAGCCAGTCGAAATTTTATCCTTGTCCTGAAAGAAGTCAAGAGAAATATAAGGGTCTGGAATGCAAGTATCTTCATATTAGATGGTATATGTTTAAAAGAATAGAACGAAAAATCCCCGACTTGCCGCGCGCCGGGGATTTTTGAGATGTACTAAAAAACATTACATTTCCATCATCTTTTTCTTCACTCGGTACACTTGGTGGCATTTGCCACAATTGGCTCCGACGGTTTTGAAGGCATTCTTGATGCCACCCATATCCTGGCCGTCAGCGGCCAAGGCCAGAACCTCCGCCGAGGTGACTAGGTTTGTGGCAGTTTAGGTAAACCCACTCCAGTTGCCCCATATTTTGTCGGTCGCTGTTGTCACACCGGCGAGGGCTTGATACTTGAAGGCACCTGGTATATTGCATGCTAATTTTACGATATCCTCGGTGGCCCATTTGATCTGGCGCATGGGGCCTACGCCGCTGCCAGACGGCATGGTGATCTTGATGCGTTTCATGTTGCCTGCGATGCCGCGAATGATCATTTTATGTGCTTTGATTTTTTGTAATTGAATTTCTGGCCGAAATCATCGTTGAGCTTAACGCAGCCTCCGATGAATCCAGTTGCAAGTAAAATGATGGAGAACTTCTTCCAGAATTCAAATTTCTCCATTTCGCTTCCTCTCCCTCATAAG
>Ga0115002_10005046_pt1 | contig 15717 bp, 16 predicted proteins | sample ArcticOcean_MG_C_8_FD_89576 | JGI IMG/M metagenome (GOLD analysis project Ga0115002, IMG submission 89576) | Marine microbial communities from western Arctic Ocean - ArcticOcean_MG_CB11_86 | ecosystem: Environmental > Aquatic > Marine > Oceanic | place: Arctic Ocean: Canada Basin | collected... | reverse complement strand
GGCCAAAAAGGCCATGCTATCTCTATTTGGTCTTGCTCCCGGTGGGGTTTGCCTTGCGTTTTTTGTTACCAAAAAACCGGTGTGCTCTTACCACACCTTTTCACCCTTGCCTTGATAGGGCGGTTTGTTTTCTGTGGCACTATCCCTAAAGTTACCTTCGCCAGAAGTTATCTGGCACCGCGTTCTTATAGAGCCCGGACTTTCCTCTCTTATTTATTTTATTAAACAAAAGCGACCAATCAATTGTCTGGCAATTTATTAATTAATCAAAAAAACCTAATAAATCAAGACTTTTTTACAGGTTTTTTGATAATTTTTCAGCAATTATTGTACATTCTTTGTCTAAAATCCCATTAACTAGCTCTCCTCTAAAATGTCTCTGGAAAGCCGTTAAATTTTTAATATAGAGAATTTTATCATTTGTATTTAGAGGTAAGCAGTAGCCAATTTTATTTAAATTTTTAATAAAATTAATTTTTTCTTTTTTATCATTGATTTTTATTTTTCTGTAATTCTTTATCAGGTTTTTCTTAATGTTATGCCAAATACCTATATTTTTTTTAGCTAACAGGTGCCATGGAAATTTTTCTCCAGGATCCATTTTTCTTAGAGGGGCAATATCAGAATGCCCAACTACATTTTTCTTTTCTATTTTATATTTTTTTATAACCATTTTTATAACCATTATTAAGCTTGATATTTGTTTTTTTTTAAAACTTGTGTAACCGAACTCATGGCCTTTGTTAGCTAATTCAATACCAATTGAATTTTTATTTAAATTTTTAAAGTTCCTCCAACAGGATTTCCCTGCATGCCATGCCGTTTTATTTTCTTTGACCAAATTATAAATCTTTCCATTTTTGCTTATAAAAAAATGACTACTTACTTTAGATTTTAAATTGCAAAGTTTATTTAAAGATTCACGTTCTGATTGCATTCCAGTATAGTGTATAACTACTGTTTTTATGGCTTTTTTTTTCCTTTTTTTTTTATCAAAATTGGGTGAAAAAAGGCTGTATATCCTCATAAATAAGAAAAATTTTTGCTAGTTATTCATTGTAAATAATATATATAGCATACATATAAACAGATAATGATAAGAAAAATTATATACATATCAATCATAACCCTAATTCTTAATTTAGGTGCAGCTAATGCCGGATCTACAGATAATGAAGATTTGAAATCTAAATCTTCACAAAACTCAGCTGGTGAATGTTTTGAAGGTTTAAGTAGAGCCATGTTTAAATTTAATTATGCTCTAGATGGAGCAATATTTGAGCCAGTCTCAAAAGGATATAGATCATTACCAGTAGGTATAAGAAAAGGAACGGGTAATGTAGTTAATAACCTGCGATCGCTTTTAACTCTTTCAAATAACATCTTGCAGGGGGATTTTGCTCAAGCAGGAAATACTGCTGGCAGATTTGCTGTAAACTCTACAGTTGGAATTTTAGGAATATTTGATCCTGCTTCACATTTGGGATTAAAAGATAATGGTAAAGAAGATTTTGGTCAAACTATTGGAGCGTGGGGAACAAATAGTGGTTGCTATTTTGTATTACCAATATTAGGCCCAACAACTGCAAGAGATGCTGTTGGATTGGTTGGAAATATGTTTTTAGACCCTGTTTATCAAATAACTCATAACACTGAAGTAGTAAATAGAAGTTATTCAGAACATAATTTTTGGTACTACAGAAGTACAGGAGCTGTAGATTTTAGGGCTAAAAATATTGAATCGTTCAACAGTGTAGAAGAAAACTCTATTGATCTTTATGCTTCAGTAAAAAGTTTGTACTTACAAGATAGAAATAAAAAAATATCAAATTCTAAAAGTTCTACTGAAACCCAAAATGATGGCGATTGGGAAGAAATAGATACAGAATAATTATTAAATAGAAATTTAATAAATGAAAAATAAAATATTTGTAACCTTTCTTTTTATTTTTTTATTTTCATTTTTTCAAAATGAAAGTAAAGCCTATAGCAGCGATCCAAAACAATTTATTGCAGAAATAGTTGAGAAGGCTAAAAAAATACTAATTGCAACAAACTCAAAAGAAACAAAAGAAGTAAAATTAGCTGAAATAGCTCTAAAGACTGCAGATATTAAAGGTATTGGTTTTTATACCTTAGGAAAATATAGAAAAACTTTAAATGAAGATCAGTTAGAAGAATATGCTATTTTATTTGAAAAATATTTTTTAAAAAGTTTTACTTCGAGATTATCTGATTATTCTGATCCAAAGATAGAGGTCATTTCTGCAGATATTATAAATCCAAAATATACAATAGTAAGAAGTATTTTGCTTTCAACCGCAAAAAAACCAGAAGTTAAAATTGATTGGAGGGTTTATACCAAAAATCCTGAAAATCCATTAATAAGAGATCTAATTATTGAGGGTTTAAGCCTAGCTAGAACACAAAAAGCAGAGTTTGCTTCTGTAATTGAAAGTAACAATGGTGATGTTACAAAATTATTTGAAACACTAAAAGCGTTTATTAAAAAATAGTTCATTAAGTTATTTAGTGACTGAAAAATCTAGAATATTAAATAAAGTTAATAATGATAAGTCGAGATTAGTTTCGTTTGATGACTCGTTTGGTGGAAGTGAAAATCAGCTAAGATTACTATTACAATACATACCAGACGAAAGTCTAAAAGATATTAATTTAATTTTGAATAGTACAAATCCTAATTTAATTGAAAAAGATAAAATTAATGTTCTCTGGATGCATCATTTCGTAAATCAGAAAGAAGCACAAAATTTAGGCTCTAAAGAATTTGTCGATAATTTAGATTGGATAGTATTTAACTCTAACTGGAATTTTGAGAAGTTTGTTTACCAATTTAAAATACCTGAAAGTAAATCAATAGTAATAAGAAATGCCATAGAAAAAATTGATTTTAAAAATAAACCCAAAGATAAGATTAATTTAATTTATCATACAACGCCCTGGAGGGGTTTGACTCTTTTGTTACGTGTATTTGAGAATTTAAATATGGAAAATGTTATATTAAATGTTTGTTCATCTACTAAAATTTATGGAAAAAAGTTTGATGATATTCTTGGAAAAAAATATGAAGATATTTTTAACAAATGCAAAAATACAAAAAATGTAAACTATCTTGGTTTTGTAAATAATAAAGAAATTATTGAACTATTAAAAAAGAGTCATATATTTGCACATCCAAGCATTTGGCCAGAAACAAGTTGTATTTCAGCAATAGAATCTATGGCAGCGGGATGTCAAATTATTACAACCAACTTAGGTGCCCTATATGAAACATGCTCACCTTTTGCAAATTTTGTAAATTTTGATAGCAACTTTAATAATTTAGAAAAAAGGTACAGTAAAGCTCTTGAAACTGCTATAAATAATTACTGGTCAGATAAAAACCAAAGTATTCTTAAATTACAAAGTGAAACAATTAACGCTACTTATTCTTGGGATGTGAGAGTATTAGAGTGGAAAAACTTTTTTAATGAAATAAGAAGTTTTAAAAACTAACATTTTTAATTTTATTAAACATATACTCAACATTTTTTATAGCTATTTTATCTCTCTCCCGAACTGCATCATTTATATCCTTGCTATAACTACTTATTAATCCTTCGTCAAAAGTATGTTTATTATAAATAAGTGGAATTTTTTTATCTTTTCTTGACACTAAATGAGACTGGAGTGATAAAATTTTTATTTTTTTTACATAAAAAAGAAAAAAAGAAGTCCATAAATCATCATGTATAAATAATTCATTATTATTTTTTATAACTTCATTATAAAATTTATCCACTCCATTTAAAAAGTTTGAATTTATTGCAAATCCATCAGCACCTTGGCCTACTCCAAAATTATTGAGAGGATGTACATAAAAACTATATGCATTTTCTGGTGCCTTGGAATAAAAATAATGAAATTTTTCAACCATATAATTTTCATATGAATGATCATCATCAGCTAAAATAACTAAAGAATCTTTTTTTATTTTATGTAAGGAGCCCAATAACTTCGTTCCAGGTCCATAATCTTCACACCTAGTTATCTCAATTTTTTTTTCATTAAATTTGGGTATGTCTTCATTCTCAATTATTTCTTTAAATCTTTTGTATTTTGTGGGTATATTTATAAAAATCTTATCTGGAACTTTAGTTTGTTGTAACAAAGAATCAATTGATTTTTGAATATTTTTAATTCTTTTTGGGATAGTTGTAATAGATATATAAATCATTAAATAAAATCATCCAAAGTAAAAACGAGGATTTTCCTCCATTAGTTTTAATAAATCTGCTGGAAAAAAGTTTTTTTCTACTTTTCTTGATTTAACATTTCTATGAAATAAATCTTCTCCAGTACGTTGACAATTTTCGATATGTTCTTGGCTTTTAAATTTTTCATTATTATGTTCTGAATGAGCATAAGATTCTATTTTTTTTTTAACTCTTTCATATCCACCAAAAGAAGAAAAGCTCCAACCAGCATCTGTAAAATGGGAAATACTATTTCTTAATCTTCTAAATTTCTGCGGTGAATTATCATTACAATCTTTTATTGTTGTTACAATACTTCCTCTCCAGCTTTCTAATCTTAAATATTTAGAGTTTAAATGAAATAAATGTTGTTCAAGGGCTATTGGTGATATTTTTTTGAAGTCTGAATTCAATATTAATTTTAATTTCTTTATGGACGGTATTTCATCCAAATCACTTATTATTAAAATATCTTCATCAGAAAAATCCTTGCATACATTTTTAATATGGTTTCTCTGAAAGTTTTCAATTCTCCAAAAATCATCACCTTTAATATTGTCAATTATCCATGCTTCTTCATTTTTAATTTCTTTTAAATTTATTTTTAGTTGATGGTATTTAATTTTATGCTTAAATTTCTTTAAATTTTTATCCATTACTTCAGGAAAATTCCATTCTTTATCTTTTCCTGTAAATGTAATATTTGATTCAATAATTACAAAATAATCAACTATTGGATCAAGATATTTTAATCTTAATTCAACTAATTCTTTTTCATTAAAATATGTAAATGCATCTATAAGCATAGTTTTAATTGTATATAAAATTTTTTCTAAATAGTAGCATTTGAGCCGAAGTAAAAATTAGAATTTTTATTCATTAATTTTAACAAATCTTGTGGAAAAAAACTTTTTTCTACTTTTTGCTTCTTAATTTCTCTATTAAATAAATCTGATCCTTTTTCAAAACATTCAGAAATATGATTTTTATTTTTATACTCTTCTTTGTTATACTCTTCATGTGCAAAAGCTTCAAATTTTTCTCTTACACGATTAACTCCTCCAAAAGAGGAAAAGCTCCAACCAGAATTATTAAAAGTTGATATTCTATTTTTGTTATCTCTAAATATTTGAGGTTCATATTTATCTATAAGTTCTTTTGTGGTTGCTACCGTCCCTATCCATCTTTCTAAATTTAAGTAATTGCAATTTAAGTGAAATAATGATTGTTCAAATGCGACTGGTGCAATTGTACTAAAATCACAAGATTTAATAAAACTTAATTTTTCTTTAGATGGTATTTCATCTAAATCACTTATCAAAATAGTATCCTTTGCCGCAAAATTTTTACAAGAATTTTTTATAAAATTTCGTTGCATATTTTCTACTTTCCACGAACGTCCCCAAGTCCCGCCAACATAGTTTGGACTCTTTTCCCTTTCTGCTTTTTCAAGATCTACTTTCATTTGATGATACTGAATCTTATGTGAAAACTCTTTTAAACCATTATTTAATATATCTGGAAAATTCCATTTTTTTGATTTTCCCGTGTATGTTACATCTGCTTCCACTACTACAAAAAAATCTACCACTTCACTAAGGTATTTAATTCTCAGTTCTATTAGTTCCTTTTCATTAAAAAAAGTAAAAGCATCTATTATCATGATAAAAATATAATATATTATTTATTAATTTATATAAATCAATTTATAGAATTAAGCATCTTAGTCGCTTGCTAAAGATATAATAAAAAAATATAAACTTACAGTATGAGTACTTTAAAAATAGCTTTATTTGGTTTTGACAGCTATGTAGGTCAGTTACCAAGATATAGACAAGCTTTTTTGGATATGGGTCATGAATTAGATTTTAAAAGTCCTGATATAATTTATGCTAATGATCCCACCGGATATAATGGTGCAATTAAACTAAAGGGTGAAAATAAAAAAGCTTTATTGATTTTGCATTTTTTAGATATCCCTTGGCACTTACCTAATGCAGAAGAACAGACTAGATTACTAGTTAACAATTATTTGCTTAAAGCAGATATTATTGCAGCAAATAGTGAAAAAGTAAAAAAAGATTTAAAACAATTTCTTCCAAATAATAAAATTTATGTAACCTATGATATTGCTAAAGATGTATACCTGGATGAAAAAATAAAAAAAAATAATATGTTTCTTTATGTAGGTAGAGCAAATGATCCAATTAAAAGAATTAATATTGTGCATGATGTTGTAAAAAATATACCTGAGGCTTTAAAATCTATAAAAATATGTGGTTCTGAAAATCCAGGTTTTGGAAATTATTTAGGTATTGTTTCAGACGACGAACTTAATAAATTATATAATTCCTCTCGCTATGTTTTGTTACCTTCTAAAGCAGAAGGTATCGGTTTGCCAATGATAGAAGGCATGATTTGTGGATCAATTCCAATAACATGCTCAGATAACTTAACTGCAAAAGAATTTTCTCCTTTAGAATTTATATGCAACCCAAACGCACAATCAATTGTAAGTAAAATAGAGGATATTAATAAAGACTATGAAAATAAAAGGGAAATGGCTATAAAATTTGGTGAAAAATATAAAATTCAATTTAATAAAAAAAACATTGTAAAAAATCTAGTTAACATTTTTAAATCTAAATAAAGTTAAAAGAATGAAAATTACAATTATTTCAATTTTTAGAGATTCCGAACTGTACATCAATAATTGTTTGCAAAAATTAGATTCCCTTGAGCAAAAAACAGATGCAAAATTTGAGTATTTTTTTTACGAAAATGATTCAAAAGATAATACTAAAGATATTTTAAATAAATGGATGAAAAATAAGAAAGGTAAACTTATATGTGAAGACATTAATACACAAAAGTTTGGAAGTGTAATTAATAAAGAAAGATTTTCACTTCTTGCTCAATACAGAAATAAACTTTTACAGGTTGGAAAACCATTTGATTCTGATTACTCTTTAATTTTAGATTCTGATGTAATATTTTCTGATAATATTATTAATCAATATTTAGTATATTTTAAAAAAGATGTTGTCATGATTACACCAAATATACTGCAAAATATTAAATGCAAAATGTTTGATAAAAATAAAGATAGTTATTATGATTGTTTGGCTCTTAGAGATAAAAAAGAAAGACAAGGAATGGTTTGGGTTTCAAATCCATTCTTTGATAAAAATGATAGAAATTTATGGGAAAAAGGTGAGCCAGTCGAAGTTGTGTCTGCTTTTGGTGGTTTCCCTATTATAAAAACTGAAGTTTTAAATAAGGTTGAATGGAGCACAGACGGAGATACTGAGCACTTAAATTTTTGCAAGCAAGTTAGTAAGTTTGGAAAAATAATAGCTGTACCAAAAATAATAACTCGCGTTGTTATCCCTCAGAATATGCTTAATTATTTATCAACTATTTATAATGCAGCTATATCTGAACAATGGAAAAAATTTCTATCAGCTGAGTAAATTTTTTATATTATCTTTAATTATACCTTCTAAGCAATGAATTGGTTTGAAGCTAATATTTTTTATTCTTTCTAATGAAGTAATATTTAAATCAAATATATCATGTCTTGCCTTACCAATTTTTGTATTATTAAATAGATATCTTGGTAAGTTTTGGAGAAACATTACTCTTTCAGCATTGTTTAGAATGATACTATCAAAATTTACTACCACCTTATTTTTTAAAATACTTTCAGTATGATGAACCCTACTAGATAAATCATACAATGTATTTTCTTGTTCTTCTAAAATATATTTTGAAATTAAACTTTTATTATCTATACAAATATTTGAACACCAGGGTTCCAACAGATGTAAAATTTTATAACTACAATTTCTTATAACAAGGCCTATATCATACTTGTGGGGCACTAAAATATCCCCATTTTCTTTATGCCATATATTTTCAGGGTGAACGCCCCACTTTCTTATAAAATTTCTAATTGATTTATTGTATTGATTGTCAAAATTTATCTTCTGATCCTCTCGCATTCTGACGCTTTTACTTGGCATATGATAGACCGCAGTTTCAAATAATTGACAATATTTTGCTCCACTCATTTTTATTCTTAAATAAAAATCATCATCTTCGACCATATACTTTAGAAATAATAAGTCGTTACCTCCAATTTTTTGATATAAAAATTTTTTCATCATCCAGGGAAAAAACATGCGAGATTCTATTTTTCCTTTATTTTCTTGATTGTTATTAAGACTCCAGTTTAAAAATTCACTTTCCTTGAAGTTTTCAGATTCTTTTCCAAAATCTATTATTAGTTTATCTACAGATTTTGGGTAACCCACGTCAGGCTCAACTCTTAGAGATGTTATAAAATCATATTGGTTCATGTAATTTAGCATTATTTCATCAAACTTTGGTGGTACATACATATCTGAATGAAGCATACAAATTGTTTCATTTGTAGAAAGATCTACCATCTTATTAAATGAGTAGGCGATCCCTATATTAGTTTTATTTTTATGAATTATTAAATTTGGATCTTTGGACTTTAACTCTTTTAATAGATCCCAAGTGCCATCAACTGATCCGTCATCGATTAATACTATTTCATGATCTTTACTTAAATTTTTTCTAATAGAATTATAAGACCATTGTGTATATTTTTTAGTATTATAATTTGTAATTAAAAAACTTATTTTAGTATTCATTTTATATTTTTGGTGGGCCGTCCAGGACTCGAACCTGGGACCAATACATTATGAGTGTACTGCTCTAACCAACTGAGCTAACGGCCCTCACTAAATTGGATTAAGATGATAATTACACGACTTGAACTTATTTAGCCAGAATTTTTTTATAAGAATTAATTGTTTTTTTTAGTCCAATTTGAAACGAAATTTTGGGTTTCCACTTAAGTATTTGTTTTGCTCTTCTAGTATCAGGATATAGCTTTAAAATTTCGTCTTTTCTTAGTTTAACTTCTCCAAATTGGGGATATCCTCCTTTAGAAATTTTTTTAATATCATTTATTATATTTTTAATTTTTTTAGGTTTTGCGCAGCCAATATTTATTATTTTACCTCTAGCTTCTTTAATTAGTAATGATCTTATTATTGCATCAACAACATCATTTACATGTGTGAAATCTCGTAGTTGATTTCCGTTTGAACATGGAAATTTCTCGTTTTTTAGACATGACTTTATTACAACAGGAAGAAAACGATTTAAATCTTGTTTAGGTCCATATGCCAAATACAATCTCAAAACCACAGATGGAAAATTTTTTTTATTAAAAATATTAACCACGTATTTGGATGATAACAATTTCGCTTTCCCATATGTAGATTTGAGTAATTTTGTATCACTTTTATAATTTTCTTTTTGTGGAGATTTTAAAAATCCATACTCAACACAACTTCCTATCTGAACGAAAGTCTGTGGTGGTTTTTTTAAAAATACTTCTATTAAATTTTTACAACCCAAATAATGACTTGCGAATGTTTTTTTTTTATTTGCATGGTCAACATAACCACCTAAATTTACAACATAATTAAAGTATTTTTTTATTTTTTTTTCTAATAATTTTTTTTTTGTTATATCGCAAATTAAGTACTTGACTTTTTTTTAATGACGTATTTTTTTAGGTTTTCCTGATTAGATACTTGCCACTTTCCAACCTTTTTTTAAGGATTTTTTTGCTAAGTGATACCCTATAAATCCTGTTCCACCGACTATAAGAATTGATTTACTTTTTATATTAGACATTCAAAAAAATTAATTAAAAGATGTAAAAAATTATATTAAGCTTATTTTCTATAAATACCAGATAACTCTCCCTTTAAAGAGTTTACTGTTTCAAAGTTAAATTTTGGATCAGCTAGTTTATCGCTTAATTCCTTATTTCCTAAAACTGCATAAATTTCTGACAGTAAATTATATATTTTCATATCTTGACTAAATTCTAAAGCTATTAATAAAGTGTCTACAGCTAAATAATATAATTTATTTATATAAAATATTTTACTTCTTAGATAAAGATATTCGTAATTTTTAAAAAATTCTGATCCTAATTTAGACAACTCTAAATTAGCTTCTTGAATTTTATTTTTCTTAATTAATTTATCTATTTTATCTAAATTTTTATTTATCATGTAGTAATTTTATTTTTAATTTTTTCTTGAAGCTCATTTTGATAATTAGTCCACCAATTCAAGCATTCTTTTCTTTTATTTTCAATTTTATCATTATCCCACTCACTTAATAATGATTTTGCGTCAGACCATTTATCTACTTTTAAAAATGGGTTATTTGGAAATAGTCTATCATAATAATGATATGCGTTTTCGACAATTGGAATACATCCGCATTCTAAAGCCTCATATAGCCTATAAGTTTCTGGATGAACAAAACCATTTGGGCAAGGAATAAATTGTGTTGATGAAAAAACATTACTCATCTCATCAACTGATATTATTTTTTCATTAAATTTTTTAGTCTTGTGAGAAAAAAAGGGTTTTAAATTTGAGAATTGAAATATTAAATCGTGTCTACTAGATTTGTGTGGGGTTCCAACAAAAGCCCATTTATATTCTCTTTTATCTAATTTTTTATTAGTTATGCCAGATTTATAGCCTAATGGTAAACAGCTTACGCTATTGTTATTAAAAAACCTATTTGAACAAAAAGTCCTCCATACATGTTTACAATTCTTATAAATTAAAGATAAATCGTATGAAGCTGATTCGTCTCCTAAATGAATTAAAAAAACTTTAGAACAAATTAAATTTAATTTTTTGTAAAGTTCTATTTTTTTTTCAACACTTGAATCAACTATTATTAAAATATCATTTTTTTCTAAATTACTTTCGTCTTCAATTGTATTAAATTGAACTTTTTCCAATACTTTATTAACCCACTTATTAGAATTTTTTTGATGATATGTTCCCCAAATATAGTTAAGAGAATCTTGACTTTTTTCCTTATTTTCAGATGGTTTAATTTGATTGTGTGTATTCCAAAATAACTTAATCATTAAGGATTAAAAATTTATTTTTCTAAAAAACTTTTTAAATGTTTTGATCTGCTTGGGTGTTTAAGCTTTCTTAAAGCTTTTGCTTCAATCTGCCTAATCCTCTCTCTAGTGACAGAGAATTGCAAACCAACTTCCTCTAAAGTATGATCCGTATTCATTCCAATGCCAAAACGCATTCTTAATACTCTCTCTTCTCTGGGTGTAAGAGTTGCTAAAATTTTCGTTGTAGACTCACCTAAATTAGACCTTATTGAAACGTCTAAAGGTTGTAGTGCATTTTGATCTTCAATGAAATCTCCTAAACTACTATCTTCTTCGTCTCCAACTGGAGTTTCAAGTGAAACAGGTTCTTTGGAAATTTTTAATACTTTCCTTACTCTATCTAATGGCATTGCTAATTTTTTAGCTAACTCTTCTGGTGTAGGTTCTCTTCCTCTTTCGCTTAAAATCTGTCGAGATGTTCTTACTATTTTATTAATAGTTTCTATCATATGTACTGGGATTCTAATTGTTCTTGCTTGGTCAGCTATAGATCTAGTAATAGCCTGTCTTATCCACCATGTAGCATATGTTGAAAATTTATATCCTCTTTGATATTCAAATTTATCGACTGCTTTCATTAGGCCAATGTTACCTTCTTGAATTAAATCTAAAAATTGTAGACCTCTGTTTGTATATTTCTTGGCTATTGATATTACTAACCTTAAATTAGCTTCTACCATTTCTTTTTTTGCTTTTCTTGATTCTTTTTCACCTTTTTGAACTTTTGCTACCAGCTTTTTAAATTCACTTACTGGCAAACCAATTTTTGTACTAAACTCAACTAATCTTTCTCTTATTTCATTAAACTCTTTTTTCTTTTTGCTGAAAAAATTTTTCCAAGTTGAATTTTGATTAAGAAATGATTGGAAATTAGGATTAATTTCATTTCCTAAATAGTATTTGAGAAATTCTTCCCTAGAAATTTTATGTTCCATTGCAGATCTTAATAAAAGACCTTCTAAAGATACTATTTTTTTACTTTCGACATAATGGGCCTGAACTAATTCTTCAATTACTGTAGGATTGAGTTGTAAGCTTTTTACTTTTTCAACTAACTCTGCTTGTAATTTATTATAATTTTTTTCTCTTGCTCTTGAAAATTCTTTAGCAGTTAATGCACATTGTAATTTTTCATTTTGAACTTTACTTAATTTTTTATAATCTTTACAAAGATTATCAATAGATATAATAACTTTTGGTCTAATTTCCTCTTCCATAGCAGCAAGAGAGGGATTAAATTCATCATCATCTGAGAAATCTTGCTCTTTTCCTTCTTCATTTTTAGATTCATCTTTTTTATTATTATCTAATTTTTTTTCTTCATTATTTTTATCTTCTTGCTTATTTTTTTTCGATAATTTAAATCCACCTTCTGATTCAATATCCATATAGGTTGAATCTATATCTATAATTTCCCTAACTAATAGTTCATTTTTCTCAAACTGATCTCTCCATTCATAAACTTTTTTTGCTGTTAAAGGACTTTGAAAAAGTTCTCCTATCATTACATTTTTTCCAGCTTCAATTCTTTTTGCAATAGCGATCTCACCTTCTCTCGATAAAAGTTCTACCCCACCCATCTCTCTGAGATACATTCTTATAGGATCATCACTTTTGTCTAGGTCAGTACTTTTTTCATTTTCGGATGACGATGACTCTTTTTTCTTTTGAGATTTATACTCAGATTTTTTTTCTACTAGACAAACTTTATTGTCAAAAATAAATAAAAAAGCTTTCTCAATATTGTCCTGGCTATAATGTCTTTTGCCAAGTGATTTTGCTAACTCTTCGTGAGTTATAAAACCTCTATGAAGTCCTTTATCTAGCAATCTTTTAAATGATTTTGTAATTAATTTTTCCACTGTGTTTTTATATCTAATAATTTAAAGTGAGCATCATATATAATAGCTAATTTTATAAAATCTATAGTTTATTTATCAGCCTTTTAATTGATTTCTAAGGGATAATAGTTCCGTATAAAGCTTTTCATCGAGGTTTATGGAAACTTTGTCCTCTAGTGATTCAATTTTTTTACGTAAGTCAATTTCACTAATTTCCTTAATTATTTCATTAAAAATGATAATAATTTCGTTTTCATTTTTGCTACTCATAATTATTTTAACAGGTGCATTAAGGAGAGCAGTATTTATTATTTCCTTAAATTTTGACTCAAAATCTTCAGCAAGAACTTTTTTTCTGTCAAAATATTTTTCTGACAATAGGTATTCAATAATTTTTTTTTTAAAATCATTTAATGTTCCATTTGAAAAATTTATTTCAGAAATTAATTCAATTTGTTTTCTAAAAATATCTAAGTTATTTAGAACTAAAAATAAAATAGAAAACTCTTTTAATTCTTTTTCTTCAAATTTATTTCTTTGATTGTTGACATCTTTAGTATGTTGAAAAGGGTTCGATATTTTTTTAAATTTAGAAAAATAATTTTTTCTAAAATTGAGATTTGGAGTAAGTTGATTAATTTTTTCAAGAAAACTATCTAAAAAATATTTAGCTAATGTTTTATCCTTAACATTGCTACAAAGTTCCCTAATTTTTTTTTCAAACAATGTAAGGGATTGTGGATTATTTTTATCTAAATTTTTATAATATGAATCCCAAAGGAAAGTGTGAATTTCCACTTTTTGCTCGGCTAGTTTTAAAAAAGAAACTTTACCATTAATATTTATATAATTATCTGGATCCATATTTTGGGGTAGTGTTAAAAAATAAATATTAAAATTAGGTTTCATTAATGGAAATAATCTTTCTGCAGCACGGATTGCAGCTTTTTTTCCACTCTCATCTCCATCTAAACAAATAATTGGGTTTTTAAAAAAACTCCATGTTAAATCTAATTGCCTTTCTGTCATAGCAGTACCTAGGTTTGCTACAACGTTTTGAATATCAAATTTATGAAGGTTAATAACATCCATGTACCCCTCGACTACAAAAATAAAATCATTTTTATTTCTATGTTCTTTTGCAGAGTTAATATTATATAAATTATTACCTTTTTTATAAAATTCAGTTTCTGGCGAATTGATATACTTAGCAAAAGAATTTTTTGAAATAGATCTACCGCCAAAAGCAATTGGTGCTCCATTTAAATTCTTAACTGGAAAAATAATTCTACCTCTGAATCTATCTAAATATTTTTTATTTTTTTCATCTAGGTAATAAATACCTGATGATTTAATTTCGTTTTCATTAAAAGAACTTTTTAAATTATTAAAAAAATTATTAGCTTGTGGTGAGTAACCTATTTTGAAAAAAATAATTTCTTTTTTAGTCATTTTCCTTTTATTCAAATACTCTGTAATTTCTGGAAATTTTCCTGAGAGCAATTCTTGATGACAGAAATTTGTATATTTTTCTAAAATAGAAATATAAATTTTCCACTTTTTTTCTCTTTCATCGTCTTGTTTAGTAAATCTATATGGAGTCATGCCAGCATCTAACGCTAAAGCTTTAACCGCTTCACCAAACTTATAATTTTTTGTCTTCATTAAAAAATCAAAAATATTTCCGTGTTCGCTAGAACTAAAGCAATGATAAAAACCTTTTTCATCATTTACTGTAAATGATGGAGTTTTTTCATTAGAGAAAGGAGATAGGCCAACAAATTCTTTACCTCGTTTTTTTAATTTAACTGATTTGCTGACAACTTGTGAAACTTTTAGTCTAAGTTTAATTTCGTCTAAGTACTCTTTAGGATACTTCATTTATTTAATAAGCCTTTTAGCATTATGCTTGCTTTAGAAAAATCTATTGTTTCAGAATATTTTTTTTTAAGCTCTCCCATAATTTTACCAATATCTTTAATGCTTGATGCCTCTAATTCCTTAACTAAATCCTCACAAATTTTCTTAGTTTCATTATCGTCAAGCTGCTTAGGTAAAAACGAATCAATTATTTTAACCTCTTCTAACTCAATATCTAATAAATCTTGCCTGCCACCTTTTTTATAAAGGTTAGCAGAATCGTGCCTTTGTTTTTGCATTTTACGTAAAATTTTTATGATCTCGGTGTCACTTGCTGGATTTTTTGTTTCACCCGTTCTATTTTCAATATCTTTGTCTTTAATAGCAGCCAAAACTAACCTTAAAGTAGAAACTAAAATTTTACTTTTATTTTTTAGTGCACTTTTTAGCTGTTCGTTTATTTTTTCACGTAATGACATGATTTTATTAGATACAATTTACTTTACTAAAGTAATTTCTTCAAAAGAAAAGATTCCATCTTGACGATATAAAATCTTTTTCTTATGTTGCGCAAAATCGCATTTTATAGTAAAAGCCTTTAACTCATGAGTTGTATTTGGTAGCAAAAACAAATTTAACCCATACATCAAAAGATAATCTTAAAAAGATTAATCCCACAGGAATTTTAGTTTTAGAAGATGGCAGTTTTTTT
>Ga0115002_10005044_pt1 | contig 15723 bp, 12 predicted proteins | sample ArcticOcean_MG_C_8_FD_89576 | JGI IMG/M metagenome (GOLD analysis project Ga0115002, IMG submission 89576) | Marine microbial communities from western Arctic Ocean - ArcticOcean_MG_CB11_86 | ecosystem: Environmental > Aquatic > Marine > Oceanic | place: Arctic Ocean: Canada Basin | collected... | reverse complement strand
AGCGGCTTGAGGGTCTCAGTATCGCGGAGGTAGTAGCCGTTGGGGCCAACCAGATAGGGCGAATTGGTGTCGTCGGACAGAAACGGTATATCGCACACGTCGCGCCACGACGACGGAAGCCATGTTGGTTCTCGACGGTATGAGCGATGGTGCGACGTTAGAAACAGGGCACGGCCGGTTGAACCGAAAGTGCCAGCTTAAACCGACACCGAAGGATTGGGCCGCCGGGGGATAAGGATCGGCGCGTAGCGTACGACGAAGATTGCAAACGCCCCTACCCAGCTGAGGCCAGCCGCAAGCAATACCGGGTCGTGATGGTCCGGCACCAACGTTGCGATAAACCGTGCCGCCGCCGCGGCCGAAACCAAGATATATGCCACGGTAGTCATGCGATCGGCGCGCAACTCGCGACCGTCATGCCCGAGCGTCGCGCGAGTCATCACCGCGAGAATCATGGTTCCCATGGCGCCGATAGTGAGCATATGCAGTGCCGCCGAAGGCAGCAGAAACCCGACAAAACCGGCAACGCCAAGCAGCGCGAGACCAACGACCAGCCACAGATAGCCGATGTGTAAAACCAGAACTAAGGAATCTGAAACCGTGGCGGTCTCGCACCAACGCGATAGCCGAACGGCACCGAGTAACCCGGCGGCAATGAGCAATTCACTAACCCAGGTTTGATCGGGAAAAGTTACCCAACTCACGCCCGCGACAATGGTCACCCCGAGCGATAGTCGATCAAACCACCCGAGCGGTGCCGGTAGCCGCGTAGCACCCTGTTTCACCAACCAGTTGCGGGTAAAGCTCGGAATGATGCGGCCGCCCATCAGAGAAATGAGCAATACGATCAGCACGATTGCAAGCCGCTAACCTAACAAATCCGACGCCGTGATCCATTCGAGCACATCGGCATGGATAACACCATTGGCTGCCGCCAGCAGGACAATGATGACCGCGACCGGAAGATTTTTTACGTTCTTGCCGGCGAGCAGTTCGCGCACGATGACGAGAAACAATACAACCAAAAACCCCATATCGATGATCGCCACGGTCGGCGCACCGATTAGATCTGAAACCGCGACCGCGATGCGACCGGCAAGCCAAAGTGCGGCGAGCCCGAGCAAAGGCAGGCCGCAAACCGGCAATCGGCCAGTCCAATTCGGTATGGCGGTGAGCATGAATCCGGCAATCGCGGCAGCGGCAAATCCAAACAGCATTTCGTGGGTGTGCCAGGTGACCGGATCGAACATGGTCGGCAAGTCGAAATCGGTGGTCAACCAGGCGAGCCACAGCGCAAGGGACAGAGCTCCCCAAAGCCCGGCGAGCAGGAAAAAGGGACGAAAGCCGTGGCTCAGCACGGTGGGTTGGGTTTCCGTCGCGTTAGGTAACGAACTGCCATGCGCCACTTAGCCGAGCGCATCGGCGCGTGCCACCATCGCATTGAGCAGCACGTCGCACCCTGCCGTCAGGTGTTCTTGAGTCGCGTCCTCGATCTCGTTGTGACTTATCCCGTCTTTGCACGGGATAAAGATCATCGCGGCGGGCGCAACCCGCGATACATAAACCGCATCGTGCCCTGCGCCCGACGTGATCGGGCGGTTGTCCAGCGCAAGCGAATCAGCCGCACTTTGAACCGCGCCGATGCAGGTAGCATCGAATTTTACCGGCGCGGAATACCAGATCTCCTCGAATTTAAGATCGCAGCCGCGATCTGAAGCGATCCCTTCGCACACAGACTTAAAAGAAGTTCCCATGGTCGCAAGCGTATCGGCATCGGGATGGCGCAAATCCAGGGTCAAGAAAACATGGCCCGGGATCACGTTGCGCGAATTGGGGCTTACCTCCATCATCCCGATGGTGGTCCGCGCATCGCTCGTCGTCTCGCCCAGACGATTGGCTTCCACCACCATCATTGAGGCTGCCACGAGCGCGTCCTTGCGCCGGTCCATCGGCGTGGTGCCAGCATGGGATTCCATGCCGGTCACTTCGACTTCATACCAACGAATGCCCTGCACACCTTGCACGACGCCGATGGTCTTGCCGTCGGCCTCGAGGATGGGCCCCTGCTCGATGTGCGTTTCAAAGAATGCACCGACATCGCGACCGCCGCATTCCATGTCGCCGGCGTAGCCGATGCGTTCGAGTTCCTCAGCGATCGTTTTGCCGTCACGGTCTTTGCAAGCAAGCGCGTAATCCAGCTCGAATTCACCGCCAAACACACCCGAAGCGACCATCGCCGGGGCGAAGCGCGAGCCCTCTTCGTTGGTCCAGGCCGAGACTTCGATCGGCGCGTTGGTTTCATAATCGAGATCGTTGAGCGTACGAATTACCTCGAGCCCGGCCAGGACGCCGTAAATACCATCGAACTTGCCGCCGGTCGGCTGACTATCGATGTGGCTGCCGGTCATAACCGGGGGCCGCGATTCGTCCTTGCCCGGACGGCGCGCAAAAATATTACCCATCTTGTCGACGCCGACGGTGCAGCCCGCATCCTCACACCAGCGCACAAACAAATCGCGAGCCTGTTTGTCGAGATCGGTTAGCGCCAAACGACAGACGCCGCCCTTCTCGGTAGCGCCGATTTGCGCCATCTCCATCAGGCTGTCCCATAACCGCTGTCCGTTCACACGAATGTTTTGCACAGCCGCCTCCCTCTTGCTGGTAGAACTCTGATCTCAATCATAGTCCGGTGTCGGCCGATTGCGGCCGGCCTTTCTAGCGAATATGCGCAACTTTTTTGGATTACTGATACGACGCGCCGCAGCGGTCGTTGGTGTGGCGGCGACGCTGCTAGCGATTGCACAACAAAGTCGTGCCGAAACGGTTGATCTCGAACTGGTCTTGGCGGTCGACGCATCGGCGAGTGTCGGCGGTTGGGAGTACTACACGCAAATCCATGGCTATGCCGATGCGTTCCGCAATCCGGCGGTGCTGAGCGCCATCCAGTCGATCGGCGACCGCGGTATCGCCGTAACGCTGGTTTTATGGTCGAGCGCCAATGCGCAGTCGATGGTGGTGGATTGGCATATCATTCGCAATGCTGGTGACACGCAAAAGTTTGCTGGCGCCTTGGTCACGGCCAACCGCACGAGCGCCGGAAAAACCGCAATTGGCAACGCGCTCCTCTTCGCCGCCAACCTGCTGACCAACAACGACATCAAGGGACGACGCCGAACCATCGATCTCTCCGGGGACGGCAGCGACAATGACGGACTCGGCGCGCCACGGGCGCGCGATCTGATTGTGGCTAACAATATAACGATCAACGCGCTGGCGATTGTCAGTGGCGCCCTGAAGCTTGAATCCTACTATCGCGACAATGTGATCGGCGGCCCCAACGCGTTTGTCGAGGTCGCCAAGAGCTACGCCAGTTTCCCGCCCGCCGTGCTGCGCAAGCTATTGCGAGAAATTCAAGGGCTACCGGTCTCCCAGGATAATCGTAAATACAAAAACAGCTTGCCTTCGGCCCCCCTTAACGGTTGTTTAGGGTGCCCTGTCTTGGCAGAGTCGGGGCCTCGCGCAAGGGAGATTGCCATGGCCGCGACGTATGTCGATGAGTTCACCAATCCATTCACATTATCGCCCGAATCAACCGCGCTTCTGGTCATCGACATGCAGTATGCCAGCGGCAGCCGGCATCATGGGCTGGGCAAGGTTTTAGCCGAGCAGGGCCGCCTCGACGAGGCGTCGTATCGGTTCGACCGCATCGATAATCTCCTGATCCCCAACATCCAGCGTTTGCTCAAGGCATTTCGCGAAAACGATGCCCGCGTCATTTACGTGACCCTGGGGCCGACCGCGCCTGACTACAGCGACGCGCCGCCCCATTTGAAGGGATTTTTCCAGACTACGAACAATCACGAGGGCACCCGCGAGCATGAGGTTGTCGACGAACTCAAGCCCCAGCCCGGCGATCTCGTTGTCAACAAAACCACACAAGGCGCATTTGGCTCCAGCGGTATCGAGGCCATGCTCAAAGCTGCTGGGATAAGCGAAGTCGTTTGCACCGGGGTTTCGACCAACAATTGCGTCGGGATGACGGCCCAGGAAGCGAGTGACCGGTGCTATGGCAGCGTAATTGTTTCGGATGCCACAGGCACCTGCAGCGACGAGATGCAGGACGCCTATACCACGACATTCCGCCGCCTTTGGGGCCGGGTCATGTCGTGTGACGAGGTCATTGCCGAACTCGAAGCTCACAAACCCAACCGCCGCGCCGCCGCGGCGGAGTAATCGCCAGAATATTTGCAGGTAGCACCTGATGACCGATGAGATTCAAGAAGCACTCGACAAGATCTTTGCCGCCGACTCGGAGATCTACCAGGATCGCGGCTTCCAGCGCCGGATCGGCTACGGAACCCGACCGGCACTGATTAATATCGATCTCGCCAATGCCTGGACGCGGCCCGGCAACCCGTTTTCGTGCGAACATATGGATGTGATCATCCCGGCGACGCAGAAACTGTTGACGGCGGCACGCGCCAAGCGCATCCCGATCGTGTTCACCTCGACCGCGTACAACGTCACCGACTGCCACAACACCGATATGGGCCTGTGGCATCACAAAATACCGGCCGAGCAGTTACAGGTGGGGACCTGGGAGACCGAAATCGACGATCGCATTGCGCCGCAACCGGGCGAGCACGTGATTGTCAAAAAACGTGCCAGTGCATTCCACGGAACCTATCTTTCGAGCTTCTTGAAAGCAGCCGGTGTCGACACGGTGATTCTCACCGGCGTCACGATGGCCGGGTGTGTTCGCCATTCGACCGAAGACGCCATCGCCGAGGGCTTCCGTCCGATTCTCGTCCGCGAGGCGTGCGGCGACCGGGTGCCGGGGGTGGTAGAATGGAACCTATTCGACATCGATGCGAAATTTGGTGACGTCGAACCGCTCGATAACGTGCTGGCATATCTTGAGGGGCTTGAATTACGCAACGACCTCGCGGCGCCCTACGACGGCGCGTAGAGCATCGCATCGGGCCGGGCCGCAAAAAGAATTTTGACCGGGGAGACGACGTGTGATTCGATTGGGTGTAGATGTCGGCGGAACATTCACCGACCTTGTTCTGACTGACGACACAACGGGATCGATCCACGTCAACAAAGTCCCGACAACGCCGCAAGATCCGTCAATCGGCACCATGGACGGGGCGATGGAGTTATGCGGGATGGCCGGCGTATCGCCATCCGACGTCGAACAGTTTTTCCACGGCACCACGATCGCCACCAACATCGTGCTCGAGCACAACGGCGCTCGCGCCGGTTTACTGACAACCGAGGGCTATCGCGACATCCTGCATATTGCCCGCCACAAGCGTCCCTACAATTTCAGTCTGCAACAGGATCTGCCGTGGCAGAAATATCCGCTCGTGCGGCGGCGCTACCGGCTGCCGATTCGGGAACGGATTATCGCGCCGAACGGCGAAATCATGACGCCGCTCAGCGAGGAAGATGTCGTCGAAGCCGTTCGTAAATTACGTAAAGCGAACGTGGAAGCGATCTCGGTTTGCTTCATGTTTTCGTTCCTCAATCCGGAGCATGAGATCCGCGCCGGTGAAATCATCCGCAAAGAGTGGCCCGACATTTTCCTGTCGTTAAGCCACGAGGTGATCCCGCAATACCGCGAGTATGAGCGCTTCAGCACAACCTGTCTCAACTCCTACGTTGGGCCCAAAACCGCGACCTACGTCGCCAACCTAGACAAGGCGATGAAAGAAAAGCAGTTCCGCGCCGAACTGCATTTAATGCAGACCAATGGCGGGGCAGCCACCGCCCAGGGCGCGGTCGAGCGCCCCGTAACACTATTGATGTCGGGTCCGGTCGCTGGGTTAATCGGCGGTATTTGGGCGAGCGGTCAGTCTGGCTTCAAAAACGTCGTCACGCTGGATGTCGGGGGCACATCGGCTGATATCGGCGTTGCGCCGGATGGCAAGATGTCGATGAAGCATCTGCTCGACACCAAGATCGGTGACTACCAGGCGATGGTACCAATGGTTGATATCGATACCATTGGGGCCGGTGGCGGGTCGATTGCCTATATCGATCGCGGTGGCGTGTTCCGGGTCGGACCCAAGAGCGCCGGCGCGGTGCCGGGCCCGTGCTGCTACGGGCGCGGCGGTGAATTGCCGACTTCCACCGATTGCAATGTCGTCTTGGGACGCCTCAATCCGGACAACTTCCTCGGCGGCCGAATGGAGCTCCGGGCGGACCTGTCAAAAAAGGCGATCGAACAACATCTTTGCCAACAGCTCGGGATGAACGTTCAAGAGGCTGCGCTCGGCGGAATCAAGATTCTCAATCACGGCATGATCCAATCCATCGAGATGAACAGCGTGCGCAAGGGCTACGACCCGCGTGAGTTTGCGCTGGTCGCATTCGGCGGTGCCGGGCCGCTGCAGGCCTGCGAGGTCGCCGCCGAGCTGGCTATTCCGATGGTTATCGTGCCGCCAAACCCGGGACTCACATCGGCGCTCGGCTTACTGGCGACCGATCTGTCGTACGACTACAGCCGCACGCAGATACAATTGCTAAGCAATCCCGATATGACCAAAATCACCGAGGACTATGCCTACCTTCAGAACCTTGCGTCCAAGCAACTCGAGGGCGATCGCATCAGCCCCCAAGACCAGATTTTTGTCCGCATTGCTGAGTGCCGGTATCAGGGCCAAGGCTACGAGCTACGGGTCGACGCGCCCGACGGTAGTCTCGATCAGAATTTCATTAACCAGTTGATCGAGGGATTCCACCAGGGCCACGAACGCGAGTATGGCAAGCGCTTCAATGAAAAAGATATCGAACTGGTCAACCTTCGGGTCATGGGCGTGGGCCGGATCCCGGAACTGCAAACCCGGAACCTCGAAGAGGGCGGACCCGAGCCCGAGGCCGGTGCTTTAACGGCCCATCGCGACGTCATCTTTGATGACGGCAATGGCAAGGCGAGGACCATCTCGACGCCACACTACGACCGCACCCGTCTAAAACGCGGCAACATCATCCGCGGACCGGCAATCATCGAGCAGACCGATACCACGACGCTCATTCTCCCCGACCTGGTTGCCGAGGTCGATCAGTTCGCCAACATCTTGATCAAGCTATAGAAGCCGAGGGCATAGCCATGGATACCCAAAGCAACCCAGGAAACGGATCTATCACAACAATCGTTACCGCGTTGCGGGACGTCTACGGCGACGCGTGGAGCTTCGATATTCTCGATCACGGCCGCAATGGCGGCGAGGTCGAGGTGACCGGCGCGTTGAAAGCCAACGGATCGGAGGTCCGCGAGACCGGTCACGCCAACGGAAATGGTTCGCTATCGTTGGGCGAACAACTCGATCGCGCCTCGAATGACAGTTTCCGCAAATGTGCGCGTACGCTGCTCAACGGACAGTTCCCCGATGATGACAAGCCAAGCGCGGCCAAACCGGCATCGGCACCCGCCGTGCCACGCATCGAAGCCCGTGAGACGGGAAGTCAACGGCAACTTCCACCACCGGTCGAACCCGCAGCGCCGGCTCAGCTCCGTGCCCCCGATCGGGCCCCGGCCCCGCAACAACTACCTGCACCGAGTGCCAAGCCAGCCGCGTTGCCACGACCGTCGATGGGCAAACGAATTATCACCGACTTCGCTTACGATCACTTGGATGCAGTAACGCTGCGGGTGATCGGCGGCGCCTTTAACGCCATCGCTAAGGAAATGGCGCACGTCCTCTACCGCATGTCGTATTCCAGCATCATTCGCGAATCCGAGGATTTGGGCTGCGGCATTTTCGATATGAACGGCAATGAACTCTGTGAGAGCGAAAGCACACCGATGCATATCGGCTCGCTGCCGTTCTATATCCGCGGCGTGCTCCAGCGCCTCGAAGGCAAGATCAACGAAGGCGACGTGATCATTCACAACCACCCCTATTACGGCGCCTCCCACACGCCGGATCTCGGGGGGATGGTGCCAATTTACTATCAGGGAGAATTGATCGGCTTCGCGGCCAATACCGCGCATCTACTCGACATGGGCGGCGCCGCACCCGGCATCAATGTCGATGTCGTCGATGTCTTCGCCGAAGCCAAATTGTTCAACGCAGTGAAGCTTTATGACCGCGGTGTCCGCAATGAAGAAATGTGGCAAATGATCATCGACAATGTGCGGACGCCTGACATGAACACGTCCGACATCGACGCGATGATCGCTTCGGTCGAGAAAGGGCGCGAACGGTTCAGCGCCTTGGTCGGCAAGTACGGCGTCGAAACCGTTATGGGGTCGGCCAATTATTGGATGGACTATTCGGAGCGCATGCTGCGGGCCGAGATTGAAAAGGTCCCCGACGGCGAGTACCACTCCGAGAGCTGGCTCGACGATGACGGCAAGAATCGTGATGTGATGCTCAAGGTCAACGTTACGGTTCGCGTCAAAGGCAGTGACATCGAGATCGACTTGACTGGATCGTCACCGGAAGTAGAGACCGGGTACAACGTCCCGTTTGAAGGCAGTTGCAAAGTTGCTTGCTATTACATCGTTCGCACCCTGCTGCTCGACGAGGCTGAGCTCGAGGAGTTCATACCTCAAAACGAAGGTATCTTCCGACCGGTCACGGTGACCGCGCCGAAGGGCACTATCTTCAACCCCAATTTCCCGCGCGCGTGTTTTTCGCGGTTTGCCCAGATCCAACGCGTTTTGGATTGCGTCATTCGGGCGCTGGCACCGGTCATTCCAGAGAAAGCCACCGGCGGCAACTCAGCCTCTCTCTATTTCATTTCGTACAGCGGTTTCCACGAAGAGAAGCAACAATACTGGATGTATCTCGAAGTCGACGAAGGCAGCTACGGCGGTCGCTACGGCAAAGACGGCATGGACAGCGTCGACAACCTGATGGCCAACACCCGCAACAATCCGGTCGAAGAGCTCGATATGCACTATCCGCTGCGCAACGAGCGCTATGAACTGCGCATGGACCCGGCAGCCGCGGGTCAATGGCGCGGCGGGATCGGTATCGTGCGCGAAAACCGCTTCCTGATCCCCGGCTATATTTCGTGCGAAGCCGACCGTCACAAAGAGGCGCCGGTGGGTGTCTTCGGCGGCGAAGAAGGGTTGGTCGGCCAGTTGATTAAGAATCCGGGTACACCGGAACAGGAGGATTGGCCCTCGAAGGTTACCGGTGCCAAGGTTGCGGCGGGTGATTTGGTCCAGATCATTGGCCCCTCGGGGGGCGGCTATGGCGATCCTAAGAAACGCGAACCCGAGATGGTTCTGAACGATTGGCTCGACGATTTCGTAACGCTCGACAAGGCGCGAGAGATTTATGGAGTCGTCATCAATCCCGAGACCGAAAGCATTAACGAACAGGAAACCCGGCGGTTGCGGAGCTAACTGCGCTCGCGTTGAAGCCGAACGAACACCGTTATTCGGAGTCAATTGCCGACCAGGGCATACGTGGGACGCTCGGCCGGGCGGCCACATCGACGAGGTAGATCAACTTGGACGACCGCGCGCTGCTTTTTATCGAGGTGATGATCGCAATCGCCATTGTCGGCGTTCTGGCGTTCCTGGTTTCGCTCGTTGCGCGTGCCGCGCGCCCGCAGGAAGTGGTCGCAGATGGCCCGACGCCGGCCCCCGGTCCGCAATGGTACGTCTATTTGTTGGCTATCATTTTATTGGTCGTCGTCGCGGCGCTATTGATTTGGGAGCTTAGCCCGACCGCCGATAGCCAGCTCACGCGCACTGGGCTCACAGGCGATCATCGGTCGTTAATCTTTTTCATCGTGATGTTGGTGGCCGGTGGCATCGCCGTTATTGGCTTTCTGATCTATGCGTTTGCGCGGATGCCGCGCCGCGGGCGAAGCGTCGCGACCAGCTCTGACGAACAAAAAATGACCGTTGGCGACGTCCCGGTGCGGACCGGTTCGGGGGCGAGCTTGCTTGGCTTGCTTGTCCTGGCGATCGCCTTCTTATTGTTGAACTGGATCTATGTGCCAAGCGTGCACCAATACGCGTTGATGCTCTATCTGATCTACCCGGCCAGTATCGCCGTCTCGCTGGTGCTGTTGTTCGATAAGGCGACACGCGCCTGGAGCGCCCATGGCGGCGCAGAGACCACGCGCGAGTGGATGTTCTGCGACACCATCGTCTTTCTGCTAATCCTCGGCTTTCTCAACCTGTTGGAGACCAAAGCGGAAGAGACCTATGCGGTCGTGCTGTGGGACATGATTTACGTCGTTCTGTTCTTTTTTACTTTTTGGATCGTCGACCGCACGGCGGCGCGCATCCGTTTCCTAATCGCTTACGCCTATCTGATCGCGGTTCCTATTTTGCTCATAATCTGGCGGGCGATCCAGGGTGTCGAGCTGCCTGATACCCTCACCTGGTGGAGCACGATCTGGCCGTTTTTCTCGCTTGCGATTATCTTTTTTGTGCTCGAGATCATCGCCCTCATCGCGGGTCGCAATTCCAATACGAAGTCAGCCGTGCCCGCCATCAAAGACGGCCTGTTTGTGATCGGATACGCCATATTGCTGATCGTGGCTGTACCAGGCGCCGGCGAGGGCTAGATGGCGTTGATTGCGTCGTACGATATGGACGGGTACAAACGACCGACGTTTGCGCGTACTAATCGCTGCGCGCGGCTTCGACCAGGGAGGGTCAATTAGACATGAGTGGATGGCGCTTGTTCTGGACGCTCGTCGGCTTCCTGGTTTTCATTATCGTCCTGATTTTTCTATATTTTTATAAGCCGTTCGAAGATCTATTCAGACTCATCGTCGACGGGTTGAGCTTCGACAATTCAATATTCTGGGTCGCACTTGTTATCGGCATTATTGGATTTTGCAGCTATCACTGGCGGGCGTATCAGCTCTATATCGTCCAGCAAGGCAACGTCGAAGCCGTTGTCTTGAGCTCATTACAAGGCTCGACGTTTATCGCGATTCTCCTAAGCGCCGGTGCGGCGCTTCAGGCTGTGCAGAGCATGTCGGTATATTTACTGCGGCAAGCCGAGCTCGATAGCGGGTTCGGCGATCGCCTCGCGGCGGTGGTCACCTTGGTGATCGTCACCGCCGTCTTCTGCATCATCTTCTGGTTGCTGAAAATCGCACACGCGGCCCGCAAGCACGCCTAAGGGAACTCGCTCCGCTAGCGGCCGTCTTCTTGAGGAGAACGAACATGACGGAAACGATCAAGGTCTTCTGGCAGCCTCACTGAACAAGCTGTCTCAGGGTCAAAGAATACCTGTCGGTCCGTGGGATCGAATTCAACTCAATAAATGTGCTAGAAGCGGACGGCATGGCGGAATTGAGCCGCCTTGGCGCCCGTAGCGTGCCGGTCGTCGCCAAGGGTGACAAGTTCGTATTCGCTCAGGTCATCGGAGACGTCGTCGACTTCCTGGAATTGGACGATGACACCGCGCCAGAACTGTCGCCGGAAGAATTGGCCGAGCGCTATGACGGCATCTTGGAAACCGCGATCCGCCTGATCCGGCAAATGCCGGATGATCATCTTGAGGACGAACTGCCGAATCGGCCGCGCTCGTGGCGCGTGCTCATGCATCATGTCTTCCAGATTCCGGCGGCATTCCTCAACATGGAGGAAAATGGCGCAACGTTGTCCTACGATGACTTGGTCGCACCGCCGCCGGAGAATCTAAAAACCAGCGCCGACATCTCCGCGTTCGGCCAGACGGTGCGGAACCGTTTCCAAAATTGGTGGAAGGGTGCGGAAGGCCAGGATTTTTCGGGCAACGTGCCTACTTATTTTGGCGGAACCTCGCGGCACGAGATGCTGGAGCGCACGGTCTGGCATTCGACGCAGCATGTCCGCCAAGTCGCCTCGCTACTGGATCAGGCTGGCGTGACGCCTGACCGACCGCCGACCCAGGACGATATTCGTGGCCTGCCGCTTACCGACACGATCTGGGACGAGGCTTGAGCAATCCGCCCCGGCGCATTTACGTCCGGTATACCCTCGGGTTTGTCCACGCCGCTCGCGGGGTGACAAGTAAAACCTCAATCCGCAACGCAGCTGGCCCTCGCCTATGGGTCTAAGGCAGTTCACCCCAACACACCCTGTCATACCGGCGCAGGCCGGTATCCAAGAACACCGTTGTTGATGTTTGAGCGAGGAATGCCGACAAAGTTCCGTGTTCCTAGCCCCCGCGTCACGCGCGGGGTGACAAATAATACTTCAGCTGTCCCGACCTATGCGCCCTCTATACCGCCGACTAGGGTCGCCCGCGGTGCTCGGGCACCGACGAGACGTCCCTTAGTCCAGCCCGATCGGCGGTGTTGTAGAGGCCGCCATAGGGGCCGCGTTTTACGAACGATCCGTCGCCTTTGCGGCCGACATACTCACCGTTTTGGATAATGATCCTGCCGCGCGAAATTACGGTTTCCGCGATCCCCTTCACCGGGAACCCTTCATAGGCGTTGTAATCGATGTTCATGTGGTGGGTTCGCGGGTTGTGGTAGCTGATGGTTTCTTCTTGGTTGGGATCGAACACGACGATATCGGCGTCGCTGCCGATCGCGATCGTGCCCTTTTTCGGAAACAGTCCAAATATCTTGGCCGGCGCAGTCGAGGTGAGTTCGACAAAGCGATTAAGATTGATCCGGCCACCACTGACTCCGTAGTGATAGATCAGGCTCATGCGGTTCTCGACGCCCGGCCCACCATTGGGAATCTGGCGGAAATCGTCACGACCCAGCTCCTTTTGCTCGCGCAGGCAGAACGGGCAATGGTCGGTTGAAATGACGTCGAGCGAATGGCGCCGCAAACCGCGCCATAGTTCGTTCTGGTTCCACTTTTCCCGGAGCGGCGGCGTGAGGACATATTTTGCCGCGTCGAACCCGGGCTCCTCGTAAGCCGAGATATCGAGCAGCAGGTATTGCGGGCAGGTTTCGGCGTGAGCCATGACACCGCGGATTTGTGCATCGCGCAGTTCTTTGAGCGAATCATAGCAAGTCAAATGCACGATATAGACCGGCGCCTGTGCGACTTCGGCGATTGCCAGAGCGCGGTGCACACCTTCGGCTTCAAGCCGTGTGGGCCGGGTATAGGCATGCTGCTTGGGTTCACCACCCTTGCCGTCGGCGAACGCGATCTTTGCGAGTTCGTCGATGACGATACCGTTCTCGGCATGCATGCAAATAAGGGTGCCGTCCTCGCCGGCTTTGCGCATGGCCCTGAAGATCGTGCCGTCGTCGGACAGTAGAGCGCCCGGGTAGGCCATGAATAGTTTGTAGGACGTGACGCCTTCATCGGCGAGCCGGCGCATCTCCTGGGTCCGCTCCTCGGGCAGATCGGTGATGATCATGTGGAAGCCGTAGTCGATCGCGGTTTTGCTTGCGGCCTTGGCGTGCCAGGTGTCGAGGGCTTCGATTGTCGAGGTCCCTTTGGGCTGGATCGCAAAGTCGATCAGGCAAGTCGTGCCACCGTGCGCTGCAGCCCGGGTGCCGGTTTCAAAGTCGTCCGATGTTGTGGTTCCGCCAAACGGCATTTCAAGATGGGTGTGCGGATCGACCCCGCCGGGAATGACCAGCTTGCCGGCGGCGTTTACCACTTGATCGGCGTCAATCACCAAATTTTTTCCGATCACCGATACCGTATCGTTCTCAATGAAGATATCAGCGTGGTAATCGTCAACGGCTGTGACAACGCGACCGTTCTTGATCAATAGACTCACTGGTTTCTCCCAAGCACAAAGGATCGTGAATTAGCGTTCCTAGCATATTTACCCGCAGAGGAGTTTCTCCTACTATCAGGGCAACGAATTCGCCAACCGCATAAATCGGCATCAAAGGGAGGTCTGCATGACCAAACGTAAAATCGATACTGCGACATCTGCGAAGAAGGTAATTTCTCGGCGTAAGTTTCTCGGCACTGCCGCGGCGACGACCGCAGCGGCCGGCGCGATTACCGGTTTTCCGGCTATTGTCCGAGCGGCCGATCCGGTCCGTACCATCGGCCTCGGCGTTAGCATCATTAATGAAATCCAGTCGCAAGCCGGCAAGGATCTGGGCTTTCCGGTCCGCGGCCAGGCGCTTGGCTACGGCGCCATGTTTGGCAAGATGCTGAACCAGAATGAGCAGTACGAGGTTGCCGAGGGCTATTACAACGACTACGACGTCATGGTGCCCGCCAAAGTGTGGCAGCCGATCGACACCAAGCGCATCAAGCGTTGGGACCAGGTCACCAACCTTTCCAAAACGGGCAAACTAACGGCCGACTCAAACCCCGGCCAAGGTGATGCCCCGTTCCGCCACCTCTGGATCGATGAAAACGGCAACCGGGTCGACGGTCCGTCGCGCTACATCACCTCCGTCCCGAGCTGGCATAATGCCGATTCTCTGGGCTACAACCCTGACGAAACCGGCCGCAAGATCGAGAGCTGGGCCGAGCTGTTCAGCCCGGATTTCAAGGGCAGGGTGGCGCTGCTCAACACGCCTCAGATCGGCGTTATGGACGCGGCGATGGGCATCGAAGCCCTGGGTCTCAAAAAGTTTGGAGACAAGGGCGATATGACCAAGCCGGAAATTGACTTCATGGTTGATTTCCTTATCAAGAAGAAAAAGGAAGGTCATTTCCGCGCCTTCTGGGAAACCTTCGGCCAATCTGTCAACCTGATGGTCAGCGGCGAAGTGGCGCTGGAAAGCATGTGGTCGCCAGCGGTCACTGCAATCAAGGCTGAGGGTGTGTCGTGCATTTACGCCGCCCTCAAAGAGGGCTATCGCGGCTGGCACGGCGGTCTTTCGATTTCCGCCAAGACGTCAGGCAAGGCGCTCGATCAGGCCTACGAGTACATCAACTGGTGGTTAGATGGCTGGGCAGGCGCATTCGTGGCGCGTCAGGGCTACTACATGTCAGTGACCGACACGGTGAAGACGTCTCTTGAGCCGGCCGAGTGGGATTACTGGTATGAAGGCAAGCCGGCAGCCAAGGAGCTGAGCGATCCGTTCGGCACCCCGATCGTGCCTAAGGGCGAAGTCCGCGACGGCGGTTCCTATTGGGACCGCTTCGGCAATATCGCCGTATGGAACTCCTTGATGAAGGAGAACGATTATTTGGTGAAGCGCTGGACCGAATTTCTCCAGGCCTAAATCGCGCAACACTCTACTAAAGCTATCGATGGGCCGGGCCTCGGAAAATGGGGCCCGGTTCTTCGTTTTCAGTCCTCCGCCTATCGTTTAATCTCGCGCTATGGCGCAACTTGACCACGCACCACATCCGGGTTTGATCGGCGCGCAACCGGCGCCGCCGCCGGAGGTTGTCGAACAGACCAAGATCTACCGCCGCGAGGGCGGTTTCCCGATCAGTTGGCTAGTCGCGCCGGCGACGTTGTGGCTGTTCCTATTTCTGGTCGTACCCCTTCTCAGCATCGTCGTCTTCAGTTTCTGGAAAAGCACCGGCTACGGTATGGAACCGGGGTTCACGCTGGACGCCTATCAGAACTACTTCGAAGTGGAAGGTTTTTTCGACGCCTCGCACAGGAAATTCCTGACTCCGTCGGTTTTTGTTTCCACGCTGTTCTCGACGTTCAAATTCACCGTCGTGGTGATGTTTTTCTGCCTCTTACTCGGCTATCCCATCGCTTATTTTCTGGCGATGCAGGTGAAGGCCTTCAAGTGGCAGCTATCGCTGTTTTTGGTTTGCATGGTGCCGTTCTGGACGAGCTATCTGATCCGCGCCGTGGCCTGGATCCCTATGCTCGGACGTCGCGGTCTGCTGAATACGTTTCT
>Ga0115002_10005043_pt1 | contig 15724 bp, 23 predicted proteins | sample ArcticOcean_MG_C_8_FD_89576 | JGI IMG/M metagenome (GOLD analysis project Ga0115002, IMG submission 89576) | Marine microbial communities from western Arctic Ocean - ArcticOcean_MG_CB11_86 | ecosystem: Environmental > Aquatic > Marine > Oceanic | place: Arctic Ocean: Canada Basin | collected... | reverse complement strand
TGCTTGCTCTACCGTTTCTGAAGTCGATTTCGACACAACTTCAGATGAGACAAGCATGTCCTTCTCTTCGCAAACCTCAGTACGCGAATTCCGGATGAACCAATATTAGCGTGTTGAGTACGGTCGTGACGATAGAAGCAACAGCGTTCCGATTTTAATCATTAGAACGCTGTTATAGAAATACGCCGTGGCCAACCAATTGGCTGCTCGCGGCACCGTGTGTTGTCGACCTGGGGGGGGTGATCGATGGGTCTAACGTCTGCGCTAAATACTTCTTTGAACGGCCTGACGCTCAACGAAACGTCGATCGACGTTTTGGGTAATAACATTGCCAACGCGGGCACAAACGGTTTCAAAGGGTCGAACGTCCTGTTCACCACCCAGTTCTCACGAACGCTGGGCGTCGGGTCGAGACCAACCACCACGAATGGCGGAACGAATCCCCGTCAGATCGGTCTGGGTGCCACATCCGCTGCGATTTCCAAAGACTTCACGCAGGGAAGTATCACCAACAGCACAAGTCCGTCCGACTTGGCCATTCAAGGAGACGGATTCTTCGTGCTGGCAGGTGCGGAAGGTAGCGTTTACTCCCGCAACGGTAACTTCTCATTGAACAGCACAAGCCTGCTGACCAATGCCCAGGGTCTGAAGGTGTAAGGGTACGGGGTCGACGAAAACTTCAACCTCGTCAAAACACAGCTTGCCGATGTCAGTATCCCACTCGGTGAATTGAACGTCGCACAGCAAACGGCAACCGTGACCATGAGTGGAGCGTTGTTACCGACCGGTATCGTCGCAACACAAGGGGCCGACTTATTGAGTGCGAAGATGACCGATACCGCGAACACCTTGGTCGGTACTAACGCCATTACCGGGACGACACTACTCAATTCGGTTTTCCTCGAAAACACGGGGGCCACTCTGTTCTCCACCAACGACGTCATCTCCTTCGGTGCAAAAAAGGGGGGGGCGTTCACTGGATCAGCAAACGCTGACGGTCGGTGCGGCAACGACAGTCACCGAATTTCTCACGTTCATGGACGACTCGATGGGGATTCAGACCGGTGGTTCTCTGCCGGGGACTCCAGGCTTGTCGATGGTCACAGGGCAGATTAAGGTCCTGGGCAATTACGGCACCGCGAACGACATTGACTTGTCCGTCGGTGATTTTACGGTGTCCGGCACGGCCATTCCGATCGCGTTCACGAAGAATCAATCGGCCGACGGGGAAAGTGCGCTCACGGACTATGTCGTGTTCGACTCACTCGGGCAGCAGGTGAAGGTAAAAATGACCGCCGTGCTCGAATCGCGGGATTCGGTTTCGACGTCATTCCGCTGGTTCATGGAAAGTTTTGACGATAGCGACCAGGACATCGCCATGGCGAACGGGTTGTTGGTCTTCGACAGTAAAGGAACCGTGACGTCTGGCGGAACGGCAACATTTTCGATCGATCGGGGCAACACGGCGGCGGTCAGCCCGATGCAGCTCACCGCTGACTTAAGCACTGTCTCGGGTATTTCCTCGGCGGCCTCTGGTAGTACCCTTTCACTGGCGTCCCAAGATGGTTCCGACCCTGGTACGTTGACCGGTTTCGTGATCGATGAAACCGGCGTGATCAACGGCGTGTTCGACAACGGAATTATCCGAACGCTGGGTCAGATCACGCTCTCGCGATTTTCCAACCCGCAAGGTTTGCTCGAATCGGGTTCCGGAACGTATCGAGAAGGTGTGAGTTCGGGATCACCGTTCATTACCACGCCGGGCAACTTTGGTGCAGGATCCATCCGTACCGGTTCGATCGAGCTGTCAAACACTGATATTGGGCGGAACTTGGTGGAATTGATCGTGGCCTCCACGAACTATCGTGGTAACGCCCGAGTGATTAGTTCCATTCAGCAACTTGTCGACGAACTCCTGGTTCTCGGCCGATAGGTTCCCGGCTGGATAACACGGGTGACAAATCGCACAGACGCCGTCCGCGATCTGGCGGACCATGCAGGGGAGTAGGTCAGCAATGATAAAATTGACCCGCCTGAATGGCGACGAGTTTGTTGTCAATTCCGAAATGATTCGCTTCATTGAACGACGTCCGGATACCTATATCACTTTAACGTCGAATGACCGATTGATTGTTCGTGAATCACTCGAGGAAGTCGTCAAGCGGAGTGTTGCGTATTCGCAAGCCGTCCGTGCCCTCCCGCACGCCGCTTGATCTGGCCGCCGCATCGCGTCGGCGTTCTTCAGTCAGCGTGTCCATTCATTTTGAATAACGAGGAAGGCGAGGATGATGGATAAATCGACCGTCGGCGGTCTGGCAATGGGCAGCGTCCTGTTGATTCTCACCGTTGCCATCGCTCTGGGGTCGACGTTCGGAGCGTTCATCGATTACCCGTCGGCTGCTGTCGTCGTCGGTGGTGCCATCGCGGCCAGTTGCATCGCGTTTCCATTGCGTTCATTGCTGGGCTTTCCCGCTGTAGTTCGCAAGGTCTTCATGCCCAATCAGCCGGCTCTCGCGCCCGTCATTGCGCAACTCATCGAGTATTCCAAAATCGCCCGTCGAGACGGAATTCTGGCGTTGGAGGGAAAGAGCGAGGAAATCGAAGATCCGTTCATCCTCTTGGGAATCCAGATGGCCGTTGATGGGACCGATGCAGAAACGATCGAAACGATCATGCGTTGCGAGATCGAATCAGTCGCCGATCGGCATAAAACAGGAAAAGCCCTCTTAGACACACTGGGACGTTACGCGCCGGCCTTCGGCATGATCGGTACGCTGATGGGACTGATCATCATGTTGGGAAATATGGACAATCCCGACGCCATTGGACCGGGTATGGCCGTGGCGTTGATCACGACATTGTACGGGGCCATCGTGTCGAATCTGTTCTGTCTCCCCTTCGCCGACAAACTCGGGTTTTACAGCAAACGCGAGATCGAATCTCGTGAGGTGATTCTCAAGGGAATTCTCTCGATCCAAGAGGGAGACAATCCTCGTTTGCTCGAGCAGAAGCTCAACATCTACCTGCCGATTGCGGAACGTAAAGCCGATGGCGATGCGGAGGCTGCCTGATGGTTGCCGAAGAAGATGAAGTGATCGGCGTGCCGGAATGGGTCGTGACCTACGGCGACATGATGTCTCTGTTGCTCACATTCTTCATTATGCTTGTCTCGATGAGTGAAGTCCGTAGCGACGACGGCAAAATGCGGGCCATGCTGGATGCGTTGACCGAGCGCTTCGGCCCGACAATGGGGACTGCAGGTACTCCGGGACCATCGACTCAAACGAACAGTATTATGACCGAGCGGAGTTCAGATGGCGTTCGTTCTGAAGGAGGGACGAAGAATGCCAGCAGTACTTCCAAGGGCGGTAGCGGCGCACACAAGACAGTGCGCCGGATCAGCAACGGCACCGTCGTGACACTGGGATGACCGACCGTCTTTCGTCGATTTGACGCAACACTGACCGATGACCTGAAGTCGAACCTCGATGTTCTCGTCAGGGTACTTTCGCCAAAACCAAACCGCCTGGTCGTCCGAGGCCACGCCTCGCCGGAGCCAATTCCTTCTAAAGAAATACGCGAACGTGATGGAATTGCCGTCCAATTCAACGGAATCGATGTCCATGACGAGCTCGATTTGTCTTATGCGCGGGCTCGGGAAGTGGCCGAATACCTTGTCTCGAAGGGAATCGATCGCCGCCGGTTGCTTGTCAGCGCCGCAGGCTCTTCCGAACCCAGGCTGCTCACCCGCCAGCAGGATTCCCAACGGCTGAATCGTCGGGTTGACGTATTTCTCATAGATTCCTATATAGTGCGTCCCAATTCAGATTAGTCGACCAAATCGGCCGACTGACGACGATGAAAACGCCGGACGCTGGTGGCATCTGTAGGGGCAGAAATAGGCCTCGTCGTCACCGAATCTTAGCCGTCAGGGAGGATGGCCAATGGTAACTGACGTCGTAGAAGAAGAAACCGCTGATGCGCTCGACATCGATGGCCTTGATGTCGAAACGGAGGACGCTCCGTCCGGTGGACGGTTTGCGCTGGGTGGAAAAAAAGCCAAGGTGCTCGCGTTACTGGTGATCGTCATGGTCGTTCAGGGCGCAGCGATGTACCTGCTGTTCCCGAAACCGGCGCAAATCAACGATGAAAAAGACGGTTCCGCTGCCGCAGGCGATGATGGCCAGAACGACGGCGTCGCAACCTCTGAAGTTCTTATTGATCGATTCAACACGACCAATAGCCGCGCCGAACCGGGGTCTGTCCTCAACGTCTCGTTCGAGCTGGTTGCCGAGGTTTCAAAGGACAACGAGCTTATTTTTGGGGAAGCCGCCAATAAAGCGCAAGGCCCGTGTGCGGCAGGCCATTGTCGAGGTCATCCGCAGTTCCAGTTTGCCGGATCTCGATGACTCCGATCTCATCACGATCAAACGACTGATGAAAGAGAAAATCAACAAGGTGTTGCGCAACAGCTATATCATCCAAGTGTTCGTCAGCGACTTTCGGGTTTTGATTCAATAGCGAGCCAATTTCGTGGCCGACGAAAACGACGATCTTCTCGATCCCTCGGAAATCGAGGCACTCTTGAACGCCGGAGGCGGCTCCCCCGCATCTGAAGGGGCAGGGGCTGATCCGAATCCAAGCCCGGACGATGCCGCCGGCGGCGATATGCTCGACGCCAGCGAGATCGAAGCGCTGATGAATGGCGGAGGCGCCACTCCTGCACCGGAAGAACCACCGGACACGCTCGGTGCCAGCGAGATCGAGGCGCTGCTTCAACAACAAAGCACCGCACCTGCCGCAACAGGTGCTGCCGGAAGAACCGAACAGCTTCTCGACCAAGCCGAGGCCGACCTGGCCGCCGCCGTTGCTCCAAATATCGGATCGAATGAAGCCGAGGGTTCGGCGCGTCCGTTCGAGTTCCAGTCGTTTGAACCGGGGTCCGAAAAGAGCGCCGATGTTGTTGCGTTAAAGGCTCTGCAAGATGTCGAACTTGATTTACGAATCGAACTGGGACGCACCGAGTTACTCATCGAAGACGTTTTAAAATTGAAAACCGGTTCGATTGTTCCGCTCGATAAATTGGCCGGTGATCCGGTCGATATCATCGTCAATGGCCACTTGATTGCGCGTGGCGAAGTTCTCGTGCTCAATGACAATTTCTGCGTCCGTGTCGCGGAAATCCTGACCCCCGAGGGTTAACAGTCCGTAGAAACTCTGCCTCAGTGGCAAATATCAAAGACGCGTTGCCAGATTGTGTTTTGATCTCTTGAGCAGTCAGCGATCAGCCGTCAGCTTTCAGCTAGAAAAACAGACGTTCTCCCCTTGTCGAAGCTGATGGCTGACTGTTGAAAGCTGACCGCTTCATTGTTTTCAGCCAGAATGAGTTTTCAACGCGATTTTATACAGTCCAAGTTGACGTGGCGCGGATCGTGCCAGGAACCACCATGTGTCGTTCACGAACGGTAAAAATGGCTTTGCCGGCCAAGTTTCTCTTGGGAGCCAGCCTACTCTTGGTCGCAAGCCAGGCCACGGCCCAGGAACGCACCAATCTCAAACGAAGTGTCGTCGATCGGTCGAGATCGTTCAACGAATTCGATTCTCGAACAACAACGGCACCCGCTGAGGAAAATCGCCCCATCTCACCAGCGGCACGCCAACTCACGGGTCGAACGGAAAACGGAATCGAACCGTCACGAAAAACCGGTTCGTTGTGGACCACGCTGGTCGCCTTAGGATTGGTCTTGGGAATTATTCTCGTCACGGCAAAACTTTGGAAAAAGCACGGCCCAAGGCTTTCCGGCGGTTTGACGACCGATGTGTTCGACGTCCTCGGCAAACGCCATATCGACTCCAAACAGTCTGTTCTGCTTCTCCGCTTAGGATCTCGACTGCTGCTGGTCGGGTCGTCGTCGCAGGGACTTGTCACCTTGGCCGAAGTCGACGATCCAGTGGAAGTCGATTTTCTGTCCGGCTTGGCAAGGCAGGCGAATCAGCCAACACAAACGATCGCCGATTCGTTCCGGTCGTTGCTTCATGGGCAGCCCGACCAAAGCACACCCAAATTTGCGCCCGGCCCTGATGACGATATTTTGCAGCCCCCCACCTTGCAGCATTCCAATGAGATGCCGCAGAGGGATCGCTTTTCCGTAGCAGGCCTAGTACCAAGTGATTCTGTCGTGGAGAGGGTCGATGGCTAGTCGACAACCTCACGATACGCCGCAACGCGGCGAGTGGAAACGCACGCGACAAATGGTCGTGGCATTGGTCTTCACGTCGGCCGTCTTCTGGTTAGGTCTCGACGCAACAAGCCACGCTCAATCGACGACTCCACAGCGGCCCGTTACCTCTGGGGTTGATCGCGTTCTCACGACAGACAATGCGGCCGGCAACGCGGCCGACGCCGCGAAAAGTACCAATGTCTCCAATAACGGTCTACCGGAAGGCTTCGACGCCGAGCGTATGCTTTCTCCGAGCGGTCTGCCGGCGACGCTAAAAATCATGTTGCTGCTGACGGTGCTGAGTTTGGCCCCGTCGGTTCTCATCATGACGACCTGCTTCATTCGATTCGTGATCGTGCTCGGCTTGCTCAGACAGGCGTTGGGAACACAACAACTGCCGCCGAACCAGGTCATTGTTTCGCTGTGCCTGTTCCTCACATTTCTGGTGATGGCACCGGTTTGGCAGAAGTCATACGAAGAGGGCATTCGGCCCTACACGAACCCTCAACCCGGCGAGCCGGCTGTCACTCTTGAAGCGGCGTTCTACAACACGGCGGGGCCGTTGCGGGAGTTCATGAGCGACCAAATTGAGGAAACCGAAAACAGCGACGCCGTCTGGATGTTCCTCGATTTCCAACGCCCGAAACCCGATTCCCAAGCCGCCCGCGATTTCGTTCCGCCGGAAAACTACGACGATGTTCCGCTCAGCGTACTGCTGCCGGCGTTCATGTTGAGCGAACTAAAAACCGCCTTTGTCATCGGCTTCATTGTGTATTTGCCGTTCCTGGTCATCGACATGGTCATTTCGTCAATCCTCATCAGCATGGGCATGATGATGCTCCCGCCCGTACTCATTTCCTTGCCGTTCAAACTGCTCCTGTTCGTCCTCATCGACGGCTGGTTCCTGACCATCGGCATGCTCATCAACAGCGTCAAACCCTTCGGCTGACGACTTCCATCCATTGTCTAAAAGCTACCACTAATCACTAACAAACGCCCGCCATGTCCGTCGATCAAGCCGTTGAATTAAGTCGTGCTGCGGTGATGATTGCGCTCATCATCGGGGCCCCCGTGATGTTGGTCGCGGTGGCTGTCGGTCTGATTGTGAGCATGCTGCAGGCGATGACCCAACTGCAGGATCAAACACTCAGTTTCGTGCCGAAAATTGTGGCCATGTTGTTGGCCACTTTGTTCGTGCTTCCGTGGATTTTGACTCGGATGATGGAGTATTCGACCGACCTCATCACCGAAATCCCCTCGCTCTTGTGACCCTTGGTCAGCGGTGATGCTGTGGACGATCTGTTTGATCGCGTACTCCTCGATCCACTCGCCCAAATGACGGCTCGGGCGATGATGGAGCGTGCGCTCGAACAGTTTTACGCATTCACGCTGGTGCTCGTCCGCATGAGTGGTTTGATGGTCATCGGGCCGGTGTTCGGTCAGTCGATCGTTCCGGGAAACGTGCGTATCTTTCTGGTGCTCACGCTGTCTTTACTCATCACTCCTGCGCTGCAAGATCACTCGCGAGTCGCATTTCACCGTCTGGATGTCGACAACAATGCCCGTCTTGTCAGGGCGGAAGTCCCATCGCACTTGCACGAACGGTTCGCCGAACTGGAAACACGCACCGGCCGACTGGGTGGCTCGGGGCTGACCGAACGAGAATGGCTGCTACCGCCGAAAATTCCATCCAGCGTGCTCGACTACGCTTGGACGGGCGTTGGCGAGTTCTCACTTGGCGTTGTTCTCGGCCTGGGGGTATTCATCATCTTGTCCGGCTTGCAACTTGCCGGCCAATTGCTCGATCAGCAAGCCGGGATTGCGCTGGGAGAAGTGTTCGCCCCAGGCCTCGACATCGGTGGTTCCGTCAGCGGTCAATTGTTTTATCTGCTAGGTGTGACCATTTTCCTGGTCATGGAACCGGTCGGCGGGCATTTACTCATGATCTCCGCTTTGGTGGAAACGTTCCAAACATTGCCGGTGGGTGAGGCGTTCGTTTCCGTCTCGGCCATCGATTACCTGCGCGATCTGGTGCACCTCTCACTGGTCCTCGCCGTTCAGGTGGCCGCTCCTATGCTGGCGATCATGTCGCTGGTTGCGCTCACGATGGGCTTCCTCGGCCACACCGTGCCTCAGATCAACGTTCTGGTCGTAGGATTTCCCATTCGCGCGTTGGCGAACATGCTGATCCTACTGCTGACATTTTCTGGAGCCGCCCGACTTGTCGTCGACCTCGTCCCCACCGTGATCGACAACATGCGCGGCATCCTGACAACCTACGGCTAACGCAACGTCACACCAAACCAGCCCGCAGCGCGAGCAAGGGGCTTCACCCCACCGCGCAACCATTCCGCCAAGGAGTAGAAGGCTGTCGATTCCCGGAAACCCCGTTCGCCCGGCTGCAGACGCTCGAACGGGGCGGAATTTGACCCCTTTCGCGCGTCGGTCGATATCGACCGAGGGGCGCCCCACATCGCTTTTTTTCTTTGACGCACGCGACCATCGCTGAAAACTGGTTCGATGCCGTGAAAAACTTCGGCATCCACGAACGCCGCCCGAAATTCTTCTCGGGAGGGGCGGCTCCGTCCGAGCCGCCGCGTCTCTGTGCGCGCACCGCCCATCTGGCGTGGCACACCCTGACATCGCCTCCCGTCAGCATCCCAAACCACGACATGCTTGCCTGAAAAAGGGCAAGCATGCCACCCTCGGTTTTGACAAGCAGGGCACCCGGCGCAGCGTCCGCTGTCAGCCGTTCTTGCGGGCAGTGACGTGGTGGGACGGGTGGTGAGAGGTGTTGGATAGGGAGAGCGGATGACGCGCGAGTGTAACCCAAATTGGGCTAAACCCAAAATCGGTTTATGATGTAGCGATGGTTGAATCAGTCCACACCGAGCGGTATCAGCTTTTTCGGGAGATTCTTGTAGAGGCCCGGACGAGGCAGGGATTATCGCAAGCAGCACTCGCAGGCAAACTTGGACGCTTGCAGACGTTCGTGAGTAAGTACGAGCGTGGTGAGCGTCGTCTCGACGTCGTCGAGTTTCTCGACGTTGCGGCTGCTTGTAGACAACGGCCGGAAAACGTAGCGCTGGCCGGGGAGTGGTGGCTGGCTGACCGTCGATTTTGACGTGTTTCAAGTGGGGCGACGAGGAAGCTGACCTGCACGGTTTGCGTGACATGTTTCTCGAACACATGACGGCCTACAGCCGCATCTTTCAGTTGCGGTATTTCAAGTTGCCCGGCGGAGCGGAGTCACTGATGCCAGCCTCCCACTTTTACGAGTTGGTCAAGATCCCCACGTCGTTGCTGCAAGAATCGAAAAATGGCGTGTTTGAGATGAAGTTTAACAGTTCGCAGACGCCCAAACCGGGCTATTGTACTGTGAAGGGTGCAGATGGGCGGGATAAGTTTCAACTCTACTTCGATGGTGGCTCAGAGCGAAAGCTGCAAGTCAAGTACATTCGCAAAGACCTCTGTGTGGTTCATGCAAACTGGAAGTTTTGATCACGCCCACTTCAACCGTCGCTCGGCGATCTCGACGTATTTCGGGTTGAGTTCAATTCCAATAAACTCGCGGTCGTAAAATTGACAGACCTCTCCCACGGTGCCAGAGCCAAAAAACGGGGCGAGTACCACTGAATGTTCCTTTGATCCCGCAAGTATGCACTTCGTCACAAGTTCTGTCGGGAACGTAGCGAAGTGAGCTTCTTTGCGGGGTTCAGTGTTGATGGTCCATACTGAGCGGCAGTTCCGCTTCTTCCCATTTGCGGCAGGTTCTTTGACGGCTTGGTAGTCGTAGTAGTACCGCTCGGATTTCGACAGCAAAAAGACGTTCTCATGCACTCTCGATGGGCGATCCTTGACGCTCTCGGGCAACCCGTTGTTCTTGTTCCACACGATATCTGAGCGGAGATACCATCCGTCAGATTGTAATGCGAAGGCAAGTCTCCACGGCACACCGATCAAATCCTTGGGCTTCAAGCCATCTGGTGTTGGTGCGCGGTAGCTCATCCCACGAGCGGGGTTCTTCTTGTCAGTGTCTCGCCAAGTCCTCCCGCCACTGGTGTAGCTGTCGCCGATGTTCAGCCAGAGCGTTCCATCGTCAGCAAGCACTCAGCGTACCTCTGCGAAGATTGCGACCAAGTCAAAGATGTAATCATCAAGGTTCATCTCGGCACCGATTTGCCCTTCGATGCCGTAGTCTCTCAGCCCCCAATATGGCGGACTGGTGACGCAACACTGCACAGAGGCGGATTCCATATTTGCGAGTTCGATACGAGCGTCGCCCGCGATGATCTCGCCGTTACGATTGTTGGGATCGGCAGCCCGTTGGGACTGTTCGTCGAGGTCGGGGAATAGTTCCATCGTGTCTGTTCACACATCCTATGGCCCACTCTAACCCAAGTTGGGTTAATCCTATCAGGACTGGCTCAGCAATCAAGCCCAGCACGACCTACTTCACCAACAATGCCACCACACATCACTCCCGAGCCTTGTCCGAAATATCTTTCCGACACCAAGCTCCATCCCAACGAATACACTTGACGGCTTGGTAGGCTTTCAATTTGGCTTCGGGGATGCTGTCGCCCAAGGCGGTCACGCCGAGTACGCGGCCGCCGTTGGTGAGGACGTGCTCTCTGCGTTGGGTCGTGCCGGCGTGGAAGACTTTGGTGTCGGGCAGGGCGTCGGCTTCTTTCAAACCTCGAATGAAGCGGCCCTTTTCGTAGTCGCCGGGGTAACCTTCCGACGCCATCACCACACAGACAGCCGGCCGTTCGTCCCACTCCAGCGGGGGCAAGTCGGACAGTCGACCTTCGGCGGCGGCCAACAGAACTTTGGCCAGGTCGGTCTTCAATCGCATGAAGACCGGTTGTGCTTCCGGGTCGCCGAAGCGGACGTTGTATTCGAGCACGCGCGGCCCCTGGTTGGTCAGCATTAGGCCCGCATAAAGTACGCCGCAGAACTTTCGTTTCTGACGTTTCATCGTGTGAACGGTGGGGATGAGAATCTTATCGATGATCTCCTCCATCAACTCGGGGCTGACCAACGGAGTCGGCGAGTAGGCTCCCATGCCGCCGGTGTTCGGACCCAAGTCACCGTCATGCGCCGGCTTGTGATCTTGAGATGTCTCGAGCGGAATAATCGTGCGACCATCAACCAGCGCCAGAATGCTGACTTCCTGACCTTCCAGTATGTCTTCAATGACGATCCGCGAACCCGCCTCGCCGAAGAGTTTGTCTTCCATCATCGCTTTGACTGCGGCGCGGGCTTCGGTTTTGGTGCGACAAACCGTCACCCCTTTGCCCGCCGCCAAACCGTCCGCCTTGACGACCATCGCTTCTTCTTCGCGTCCAGCAATATAATGCTCGGCCGATTCAAGGTCGTCGCAAATGTTATAATCGGCGGTCGGCACGTTGGCCGACTGCATCAGTTCTTTGAAAAAGGCCTTACTGCCTTCCAACTCGGCGGCCGCTCTGGTGGGTCCGAAGACCGTCAACCCAGCCGCCTCGAACGCGTCGACAACCCCCGCAACCAGTGGAGCTTCCGGGCCGATGACGGTGAGTCCGATGTTTTCCTCCTGCGCGAACTTCACCAGCCCTTCGGTGTCAGACGAGGAAATGTTGACGTTGATTCCGTCGTCGGCTGTGCCTGCGTTGCCCGGCGCACAGAAGACCTGCTCGACGATTGGTGACTGCGCGAGCTTCCAAACGAGAACGTGTTCCCGGCCCCCTTGGCCGACGACGAGAACTTTCATGGTGCAAAATCCGAAAAAACGCCATCGGCCGCGGTCGACCGGCTGGCAGGTGGGAGTGGGTTGGAAACGATTCGCGAAGTATATCAACCGCCCACCCGACTCTGTAGCGAGTTCGTTGGGTATACCGTGCCGTTGAAAAACTCATTCTGACTGAAATTCAACGAAGCGGTCAGCTTTCAGCAGTCAGCGATCAGCTCTGGCCAGCGGCGAACCCTCATCATTCTTAGCTGAAAGCTGACTGCTGATCGCTGAAAGCTCAAACATATTCTGGAGACGATCGTCCAAAACACTCAGCAACGAAGTAGTTCCTTAACGTCCTGTATACCGTTCGAAATTGTCCGAACCGACGGTGCTGGAATTGATCGCAGCCGAACGGTCCCGCTATAGTGGAGAATTGAGTATTTTCCACGAATCGCCCTGCGCGAACGCCCGCCGTAAGCCCTGAAGGAGTGTTTCCCGTGTTTCAGACAGTCGCCATCGTCGGTGCCACCGGTGCCGTCGGTCGCATCGTACTTGGATTACTTGAAAGCCGCGATTTTCCTGCGGAGACGTTTCGGTTTCTCGCCTCGGCCCGCTCGGCCGGCAAACCGATCACGTTCAAAGGTCAAGAATATACCCTCGAAGAACTCACGCACGACGCCTTCGCTGGGGTCGATCTCGTCATCGCCAGCACCCCCGACGACATCGCGGCTGAGTTTTTGCCGTCCGCTCTCAAAGCCGGTGCGACGGTGATCGATGAATCGGGTTATTGGAGAATGAACCCCGATGTGGCGTTGGTGGTGCCGGAGATCAACCCCCAAGCCGCGTTGAATGCGACGGGCATCATCGCCAGCCCGAACTGCTCGACCACGCAAATGGTGCTTGCGTTGAAACCGCTGCACGATGCGTCACCGATTCGCCGCGTGATTGTCAGTACCTACCAGGCGGTCAGTGGAGCCGGGTTGCAAGGCACGACCGAACTCGTCGAAGGCACCAAAGCACATTTGGAAGGGACCGACTACAAGTACGAAGTGTTTTCGCATCCCATCGCCTTCAACGCCATTCCCCAAATCGGCAGCGAGAAGGAAGACGGCTACACCAGCGAAGAACTGAAGATGGTGTACGAGACGCGCAAAATTCTGGGTGACGAGTCAATCCAGATCAACGCCACCTGTGTGCGGATCCCGGTTGCGAATTGTCACAGCGAATCGATCACCGTCGAAACCGAACGGCCGATTGCTCCCGAGGAAGCCCGCGAACTGTTCGCCGCGTTCCCCGGCATCACCGTTGTTGATGACATCGAGAATCTCCAGTACCCGCTCCCCTCGACTTGCACAAACAGCGACGAAGTCTTCATCGGCCGCATTCGACGCGACTTATCGCACCCCAACGGCCTCAGCTTCTGGTGCGTCAGCGACAACCTGCGCAAGGGGGCGGCGACGAATGCCGTGCAAATCGGCGAATTGCTCGCTGCGAATCGATCCCAGCAGGCGGCCACATCCTAGCGTCCCGCCCACTTGCACTCCGCTCTCCAAAACTCCAAAACCTCCGCGAAGAGAAGTCACCCGCCCATGCCCGAATTTGAACCGATCCTTAAATTCCAGAAGGTGCTAGGTGTCGAGCGCGGCGGGAGCATACTCGTCATCAGCCCGAAGGGAAGTGCGTTCGGTTTTCGGGTCGACGACCTGCAAACCGAATACAACCGCGTCCATCATCTCTTCGACGAGCCGGACCTCGAACACCTCATCATCGACTGTTCGCAAACCGACTACATCGACTCGGCCCTCGTCGGCGTGTTCATCGGCCTCTCAAAAAAAGTCACGCTCGCCGGCGGCCGCACGGTTCTCTGCGGGCTTTCCGAACGCGTCGAAGAAATTCTCCGCAACATGCAACTCCTGGAAGGCGCCGCCTTCACCCACCTGTGGGCCCACGAGATAACCCGCAACGAGGCGGTGGCGGCGTTGGAAGGGTGACCCCCTACCAGCCCGAAGCGCGAGCGAGTGGGCTGCGGGCCAGAAGACGTCTCCTGGAACTCAACGACACTCGGCAGAGCAACGCCGTACGGAACTCACTCGCTTGCGCTTCGGGCTTGTATTCGAGTGCGCGTTGTTGCTTGGTCGTCTTTCCATCGACATGCCCGCCAGGGGTGTTCTCCCACCAGATGGAGGCGGCCCAACCGAGTGGTCCGGTGACGCGTTCCGCCACACCGAACAGCCACGTTTCCCGTTGGTCAACATCGCCTACCGCACTGCGATGAGCGATTCGTCAGCCATTGGCTTGTGATGCCTGACGGCCAAGCTCACCTGATCGGTGCTGCCAGGCAAATGAAACCGATTTCACCAAAACCCCGCCCGGCAGCACCGGGTCAGGTTGAGCGCCTTGTTATCCGTCTTTCTCCGTTTCGGGGAGATGCACATCGAGATATGCGAGTGTTCGTTCGTAATCAGTATCCCAGCCTCCGATGGCAGCTTCGAGGATGCGCCGAATCCATTGCCACCCCTCGGAATCGTCAACAATCGCGTATCGACCATTCCAGCCGGGCATAGAGAATTCTACGAAGTATGGTTCCGCACCAACTTGATTCGTTGTCTCAATGAACATACGACGGATCAAGATCCGCTCGTTGTGAGTTCCAATCGCAGCGGAATACCAGCCGTCGAATTCTTTGTGCCATTTGAGACGGCCATCTTCTGTGGCGGCGAGGATTCGCGAGAGGATTGTCCGCTGTTCTTCAGTGAGTTGCATGAGTGTTTCGTCGACGGGCAGCTTTGAGGGATAACTTATGTTTAATCGACTCGGGAATTTCGCCGTTGGTGCGACGTCTTGGCGCAGTGACGATTTAGCCAATGTACCACCCGTTCAGTGTAGCTCCCTGCCACTCGAGGTGCTACGGCGAAATGTGGAGCACTGCGTGCGTCAAATTGAATCAGAGAAGATCGGCGGGACGCCAGCTCGCTCGCTGGCGCTTCGGGCTGGTATGGTGACTGCGTTGTTGCTCGTCGAACTTCGAGCGGCTACCGTGATGGGTGTCCCGGCTCACCATCTCTGGAGTTCATCTCATGTGCGCGCTGCCTGTTCCGTTGATTGAATTGCAAGGCACACCGGCTGAGATCGGGGCGGCTCATGGGGAGGCGTTGCGGGACTTGGTTCGCGAACATGCCGAGCGGAACTTGGAATGGATTCTCTCCGCCTCGGCGTTGCGACTTGATGAGGCCGGGTTGTGGAAATTGTGGGCGCCGGTGCTGACGGCTAATGAAGCCGAGGCTCCCGAGTTGGTCGAAGAGATGCGCGGAATCGCGCGCGGGGCGGGGGTGTCGTTCGAGCATATCTTCCTGCTCAACTCGCTGCTGGACGTGAGCAATCTCCGCTGGCCGGAAAGTTTGGGAAGCCTCGTTGGCTGCACGACGTTCGCGCTGCCGAACGACCCGGAAACCGGGCGGGCGTTTATTGGGCAGACGTATGACCTAGCGGCTTTTCGTCAGCGGTTCAACGTGCTTTTGGAAATCACTCCCGCCGATGGTCCGAAGCAACTGGTGTACTCGCTGGCTGGCATGGTCGGGGCGGCCGGGTTGAACGAAGACGGTATGGGGATCGTCATCAACTATCTCAGCGCCAACGATTGTCGTCCGGGCAAGCTGCATGCAGTGATCGTGCGGAAAGCGTTGGCGGGGCGCAATCTGGCCGATGCCGTCACTGCACCGACGACCGGAAAGCGAGCGGGCGGTTCGCATTACCTGATCTCCGATGCCGAAGGTTATCTGGTCAGTGTCGA
>Ga0115002_10005040_pt1 | contig 15727 bp, 17 predicted proteins | sample ArcticOcean_MG_C_8_FD_89576 | JGI IMG/M metagenome (GOLD analysis project Ga0115002, IMG submission 89576) | Marine microbial communities from western Arctic Ocean - ArcticOcean_MG_CB11_86 | ecosystem: Environmental > Aquatic > Marine > Oceanic | place: Arctic Ocean: Canada Basin | collected... | reverse complement strand
TAGACACCAATGGATAGGGGTTGCGCTCGTGGTCGCCGGCCTGGTGCTGGCCGTTGCCGGCTGATCCTGCGACCCGAGCGGCTGCATGTCCGCTCTCGCACGGACATAGGCACGATTATTGCCGCTATAGTGTCAACTGTTGACAATCTGGAGGCTGTAAGCGTATGGATCTCGGTATCGCTGGCAAGGTTGCACTCGTGGGCGCATCGGGACAAGGCCTCGGACTAGCTACAGCCGAGCAATTTGCCAAGGAGGGCTGTCTTGTCGCCCTCTGTGATCTGGACGAGCAATCTCTCAAAGCGGCTCGGGAACGTATCCAATCGACTGTACCTAACGCCCAGATCGGAGCCTGGCGGGTGGACCTGACCGATTCGCACGACATCGCCACCCTGATCGCCAATGTGGAGGAGGAGTTAGGAGAGATCGACATTCTCGTGACCAACTCCGGAGGGCCTCCACCCGGGCAGTTTGAGGACGCCACTGACGAGCGCTGGATCGCTGGATACGAGTTGACGTTCTTGAGTGCAGTGCGGTTGATCCGAGGGGTGCTCCCTGGCATGAAAGAGCGGGGTTGGGGAAGGATTGTCAATTTCAACTCCAGGACATTGCGTGAGCCGATCGCCAACCTCATGGTCTCCAACGCCGTCAGGCTGGCTGTGGCTGGTATGGCCAAGACGCTCGCCGCTGAGGTGGCCTCTTATGGGATCACGGTGAACAACCTGGGCCCCGGACCCACCTCGACAGACCGAGCCATCGAGCTGGCCGCGGCTCGGGCTACTCGCAAGGAAATTTCTGTGGAGGAGGAGCTGGCGAACACTGCGGCTGAGATTCCGAGGGGGCGCCTAGCCACCCCAGAAGAGCAGGCTGCAGTGGCTGTGTTCCTCGCATCAGAGCCGGCAAGCCATTTGACTGGGGTGTCGCTCATCGTCGATGGCGGACAATCTCGATCGCTCTGATTTGAACGACGCGGCCGAGAGCCGGCCGGCCTCTTGGCTGATCATCTTTTCGGTTGTCATGATCTCCGCTATCTGGGGATCAACCTTTCTGGCGTACGAAGTAGCCCTTCGCTCATTCACCCCATTCCTCCTCGCAGCGACCCGTTTCCTGATTGGTGGATCCGTCTTGTTCGTATGGGGTTGGCAGAGGACAGGGCCGACCGACAGGCCGGGCTTAAGGCAGTGGAAATCTGCGGCTGTCGCCGGCGCGGTGCTCTTTTTGGTCGGCAACAGTGCTTTGGTTTGGTCACAAACTGAGCTGTCGTCGGGTGTTGCCGGGTTGATGGTGGCGACTGTTCCAATGTGGATGGCTCTCATAGCCGTCTTTGTGTTCCACGAGCGACTTCGGGCCATGTCAATCGCCGCTCTGGCGGTTGGCTTCATCGGCCTCGTCGTATTGGTGGCGGCGGCGGGGCGGCTCGGGCGAGAAGCGCCGATACCGGCTCTGCTCTTGGCTCTCGCCGGAGCCGGAGCCTGGGCAGCGGGTTCGATGTACACCAGAGACGCACCACTGCCGTCGGATCCCGTCCTGGCTGCTGGAATGCAGATGCTGATTGGCGGTGCACTCCTGGCCGTAGTTGCAACGGTGACCGGCGAGGTAGGCGACCTCGAACCGGCGACCGTGACCAGGGAGTCCCTCATCTGGTTGTTCTATTTGGCCGTCCCCAATGCACTGTCCTTCGGCATGTACATATGGCTCGTACAAGTGGCCTCTCCGATTCTGGTTTCGAGCTATGCCTATCTATCACCGATCGTTGCCCTCCTGCTGGGATGGGCAGTGTTGTCAGAACCGATCACCGGACCGATGCTGATCGGAGCCGGGCTCGTGGTGGCCTCCGTCGTCGCCTTGGTGACTCCCAGGGCTGGTCTTAGACTTGGCTCGTCGGCTTTCTCCCCAGTTCCGGCACTGCGTTGGCTCCGTCAACTAGGGATCCGCAAGGAAGGCGAGTTGTGAGCCGTCGCCCTGGCGCCCATTGTCTCGAGGGCGATAGCCCGTCGGGCTTGGCGCAGCTAGCCTCGGTGTTTGTGCGCGAGCTGTATAAGGAGGTGGCCCTTTGACGAATACAAACGAGTTGGTGATTCGAGGTGGGACGGTCGTCACTGCCAAGACCTCAGACGTAGTCGACGTGGCGATTGACGGCGGAAAGATCACTCAGCTGGGAGGCGCACCCACGGGTCGGTCAGAGATCGACGGTGCTGGTCTCCTCGTCATGCCGGGCGGCCTTGACATGCACGTTCATTTCACGCCGATGGATGTTGGCCCAGATTTTCCGAGTCGGCCGGACGACTTTCAGAATGGCTCGCGAGCCGCGGCAGCGGGAGGCGTGACGACAGTTGGGAACATGACCCACCAGCGTCATGGCGAGCCGCTCCTCGCTGCTCTGGAACGGGATCGTGCGGAAGGGGAAGCCGCCAGCATTGTGGATTTCGTGCTGCACCCCGTGCTGAACGATCCGTCGCCTGATGTCGTAGCTGAGATTCTCGAGCTTCCTGCTCGTGGACATCCAAGCCTCAAGATTTTCATGGTGTTCGAGGACTTCGAGCAGCGTGCCGATTTGTATCTCGACGCAATGACCAACGCGGCATCGAGCGGTACGCTTGTTCTTATCCATTGTGAGGACCGCGCGATGATCCGGACGGTCGGTCGTCGCCTCGCCGCCGCCGGGGCTGATAATGCCTTCTCGTACGGCGAGAGTCGACCGATTGCGGCTGAGGTGGCCGCGGTAGAGCGCGCCATCGCCTTCGCCGAGATCAGCGGGGCGAGAATTCAGGTGGTGCACCTTTCTTCTGAAGCAGCTTTGGAGCGCTGCATCGCCGCCCGAAAGAGGGGAGTCCAAGTGCATGTGGAGACACGGCCTCTTTACCTACATTTCACGAAAGAAGTATTTGGCCGGCCCGATGCAGCCAAGTACATCGGAAATCCGCCACCCCGCGGGAGTCGCGACCGAGATCGGCTTTGGGCCGGCCTTGCCGCGGGAGAAGTCGACACAATTGCCAGCGATCATGCCCCCTGGACCTTGGAGCAGAAACTGAAGTCCGGTCCGGATCTTATGGGACTCCTGCCGGGCGTAGCCGATTTGGAGACGATGCTTCCGATGCTTTTTTCGGAAGGCGTGATAACCGGCCGACTAACACTAAATCAGTTCGCTGCAGTTACTTCTGCCAACCCGGCTCGACTCTTCGGCCTCAGCCCGGACAAAGGAGACATCGCGGTAGGTGCGGATGCCGATCTCGTGTTGTGGGATCCCGACGTCAGGTGGGTCATCGACGGCGGCACAATGGAATCGGGTGCCGGATACTCGCCGTACGATGGCTGGGAGGTGCAAGGGCGGCCCCGCTATACGATCAGCCGCGGCGAGATCATCCTCGACCCAAGTGGCGTTATCGGCCTGCCAGGACACGGCCGATTGGCAAAACGAGGCCCGATTACGAGCCTGCACGAGACTAGAGGAGGATTATCCCAATGAGCGAGTATTCGTCTGCAAAACCTATTCAAGAAGAGATGGGCTCTAGATTCGACGCGATTCTTGCGTCAGGGGGAGGTATCAATCCGCACCCGTTCTATCGAGAATGCCGATCCGTCGCCCCGATATTCTGGAGTAAGGCGACGAAAGCCTGGGTCCTAACCAAGTACAGCGACGTCCGACGTGTCCTTGGCGAGGAAGAAGAGTTCGCGGTGCTGTACGGCCAGGCAGGAGCCACAATTCACGGTCGCACCGTCCTACAGATGAGGGGAGAGGAGCATCGGAAGAAGAACGCAATCATCGCCAGAGTCGTGCGCAACCCGGTGGCGATCACCGGACGGATACGACAAAAGGTGGAGGCGGTGTCGAAGCAATTGATCGACACTTTGCTTGCCACGCCTGAAGTTGTCGATGTGAGGGCCGAGTACACGTCGCTGCTTCCCCTCACGATAATTGCCTGGCTTCTCGGGATTGAGGATCCCACCCCGCTTCGAGGGTGGTATCGGGCCCTGGCCCAGGCCGGGGTGGAGAACCTCGTGGCCGACCCTTCCCGACAGGCGGCCGGTGAAGGTGCCCTACACAAGTTCGAGGCGATCATTGCTCCGGTCATCGAAGAAAAGCGTCGCAACCCGACGGACGACATAATTTCGGCACTGGTGAGCGCCGACTACGGCGGGGAACCGATGAGCGCGGCGGAGGTGGAAACGCTATGTGGCTTCCTGCTCACGGCGGGCGTCGAGACAACTGATCGGAGCCTGACCTCCCTATTTGCGCTGCTCGCTCAAGACGAAATGCTGTGGTCGCAGCTGCAGAGCGAAAAATCGCTTGTGACCTCGGCCGCAGTTGAGATTCTCAGATACGAGCCCCCTGTGCAAGGTCTTGGCCGGATGGCTCTGGCAGATACCGAGTTTCACGGTGTTGAGGTGCCGAAAGGTGGTCGGGTGATTGGAATCATCGCGTCGGCGAACCGCGACGATGACGTCTTCGATCAGCCCGACAACTTCGACGTAACCCGTTTCGCTGACTCGGCCGATCGTGAGTTCACACCGGCCGGAAAGACGTTGCCTTTCGGCGCTGGCGTTCATCACTGCACCGGATCGCTGTTGGCCAAGCTCGAGCTCACCACGGCGATCGGGGACTTCCTGGACCACTTTATAAGTATCAAAGTGCCTGACGGCTTCAGGATCGAGATGGACGGTGTGATGCTTCGGTCGCCAAACGCATTGCCCCTTTCTCTTTCACCCAAGTCCGGAACTCTGGGCCCATCCTTGAGAGCAACTCCGTGACCTCACGCTGCGAAGGGATGATCGTTGCTGTGACCGGGGCGGGATCGGGGATAGGCAGAGCTAGCGCACTTCGATTGATTAATGAAGGAGCGCGGGTCGTGGGCTTGGACACGGACGAACCCGCTCTCGGGTCGGTCGAAGGCGAAGCTGGCCCAGCATTTGCCCCAATGCTATGCGACGTGGCAAATCCAATTGACGTCGCCGACGTGTTCAAGCAGGTGGCAGGCGACTTCGGCGAGCTACATGGCCTGGTAAACGCTGCGGGGATTGGTGGTGAGCCTGGGGATATAACCCAGACAGAGCCGGAGTTCTGGGAGCGAACGATCCGGGTAAACCTCACCGGCGTCTTCTTGGTGTCCCGCGCTGCGATTCCTCTGCTGCAGGCCGCCGGTGGCGGATCTATCGTCCACATTGCGTCGCAGCTCGGACTGGTCGGCACATACAACAGTCCTGCATACAGCGCTTCAAAAGGAGGCGTCGTCGCTCTGGCAAGGTCGATGGCCCTCGATCACGCACCCGCTCGCATTCGCGTCAACGCGGTATGCCCGGGACCTGTGGATACACCGATGTTTGCCAAATCGAGTGGACCGGCCAATCGTGTTGAGTTGGAGGAGTTCAAGATTCCTTGGGGTCGAATCGGTCGGCCCGATGAGGTGGCGGCACTCGTCGCCTTCTTGATTTCTAACGAGGCTGGCTACCTAACCGGGGCAGCCATTCCCATCGATGGAGGATGGACAGCGGTCTGAGTCGCCCAGTTTGCACCTGCTTGGATGCAGTGGTTGGTGCTTCGGGGTTGCTTCCATAGCTTTAGGGGTCTCGGCGGGCTCGGCACTTGAAGTGCCTAACGTCGCAGAGGCGTCTTGTTAACGAACTGTCGGCCCGCCGAGACCATGGCCAGGGTGTGGATCAAAAGAGGCGAACGCGGGAGGCAACCGTTGTTGTGACCAGGAGTGCGCACCGTGGCATCACTCGTGACCCTCCAGACGAGGAGGTTTGCTGATGGTCGCAACGATTGAAATTGGTCCGCACAAGGCCGCCCACGCTGCCGTTGTTATCGACGAGATAGAACGGGTGTTGGATGAGCTGACGGTCTCGGCTGATCGGTATCAGACAGCCCGGCTGGCGAAGTGGGCTTCTCGCCTTGACGGTGATGGTCGGGTGTGGAAGGGGGAAGCCGCTCAAAGGGGCTTCGTTATGTGATCGCACTCCGAGCGCGTTCAGCGACGTTGATCACTGTCTGGGTGGCAGAGGCTTCGCGTATCGAATTCACAAGGTTCAGGGTCAGCAGGTGGTCGGCTGCGGTCGGCCCTGGTTCCGCGTTGCCTTGTACGACATCAATTAGATGGCCGAGCAGATTCTCGGTGTCGTCAACGAATGGCTGACTCGGCCCGGCTCCCAGAGGCAGAGGAGGCTCATACTCGGTGTCGAACGGCCGGCCTTCGAGTGCTAGCTCGGGAATCCGGCTCGCTGCAAAAAGGTCACCGAATTGCTCGTGTTGGATCAAGGTGCCATCGGCCAGGTCGGTTCGCCAGCGGTAGTCGAAGCGGTTGGTTCCTGATGTCCAGGTACCGAGGTAGCTGACCACGAACCCGTCCTCAAAACGTAGTAACGCCCCCACACACGAGTTGCTTGCATAGACGCTGGAGGGCGGATTCCACGTCAGGGCGGTTGCGGTGATGACTTCCTGGCCGTACGCGTAGCGCATGAGATCAAGGTGATGAATCGATTGATCGACGAGCATCGGCTCATCCATCGTCAGCGGGTAATCGTTGAGATCCTTGCGCCTGCCGTCGCGGTTACGAATGTAGGTGAACTCGCTGAACAGAGGTTCACCGTATTCGCGACGGGCGATCAAATCCCTCATCGTTTGCATCGAGGGCATGAACCTGAAATTCATTCCGACGAGCAGAGGAGTTGCGTGGCGGCGTGCGGTCCGTGCCATGGATTGCGCCTCTGCAAAGCTCTCGCTCAATGGCTTCTCGCATAGCACGGGGATCCCGGCTGCAAGACACGGCTCCACTACGGCAAGATGCGTTTCGGGGGGAGTGGCCACGATAACGGTGTCGGGCTTGGCGGCTAGGGCGTTCTCAATCGACGAATACACCGGCACGTCGCCGACGACTTCTGGTCGAGTTTCAACGACGCCCACCAGCTCAGACGACGGGCTTTTCTCGATGGCTGCACGCCAGTGGCCTCCGCGAACACCCAGTCCAGCTAGGACGATGCGTGTGAGGTCTTTCATGGCTTCTCCTACGTTACATGATCATCCGAGTGACAGCCTGATGCAGCGGGATCCGCTCATCTGGCTGCTCCCAGCAGTGATTCTTGGGATTAGGGGCACCTGAACTCTAGTTGTCAACCGTTGACAGGTCGTCTAGTCTGAGGAAAGATCAATATAGCGAGCAGGGAGGCCACCAGTGCCACAAGGTTCAGTTAGCCATATTACATCAGTAGCCGAAAGAGGCCGACGCTACACCGCACTCCGTGAGGCCATGTCCGGCAAGGGCCTAGAAGCGCTTGTGATTTGCGCGCGTGGTGACGAGTTTGTGCGAGGTCGCGTTCAGTATGTGAGCGATGTCTTTTCATGGGCTGGGCGTTCGTTCGTGGTATTGCCCGCCAAGGGTGACGCCGTGTATGTTGGAGATCCTCTCGCAGGGGACGGCTACCCCAGGATGACCAGCTACCTCGAGGACTACCGGATCCCGGTGAGAGCGGGAACTGAGGTTGGCAGCATCCTCGGCGATCTTGGGCTCAGCAAGGCATCCGTCGGAATTGTTGGACTGGCTGATATCACTGCGGTAGCCGATTACGACGACATGACGGCAGCCCAGCCCAATGTTGATTGGCAGGACGCGACTGATCTCTTTGATGATGTGCGGATGATCAAGAGTGAAGAGGAGATTGAGGCAACAAAAGAAACTGGCCGCATCCTACGTACTGTTTTCTCGGCGCTCGAGGCCGAAATACGCCCCGGAGTTCGGGAGCGGGACGTTCTGGCGGAAGCTCATCGTCTTGCACGACAGCTCGGCTGCTTAGAGGGCATTGCGCTTATGGGGACCGCACCTTTCAAGTCGTTTACTCCGGGCACCGACGGCGTGATTGGGAAGGACGATTTGATGGTCTTTGACCTCGAGTGGGGTGGCCCTTCGGGTTATTGGGTGGAACTTCGTAGGGTCTACAGCTTCAAGCCCCCTACTGATGTTCAGCAGAAGTTCTGGGAAACACGAATCGAGAGCTTTGCTGCCTGCATCGATGCAATGAAGGCCGGAGAGCCCTCGCAGAACATTGCGGATGCCCGTGACAAGGTGTACGCCAAGTATGGCCAGTCGGCCGAAGGTGTTCTTGCATACACGGCACACGGAATTGGCGTTGACTCGCTCGAGCCACCGTGGGTTCCGGGTAAGGACCGAATCATGGAAGAGGGGATGATGATCAACCTCCATCCGGCCATCAAATTCGACGACCCGAACGAGGGTGCCGCCCTTGGGGGCATTTCTATCGCCGACAATGGCGTTGTGAGGGCCTCCGGTGGAGAGCGGATCACAGACCAGGTCGACGAATGGATAGTGCTGGACTCCTGAGCCCGCTGCCGGAGCGTTCGCACCTGCGACCTAAGAGCAAAGCCAGTCCGCTAAGGGTTGCCGTGGTGGGGGCCTCTCCTGACGGTTTTGGCGCCCGAGCGCATCTTCCAGGAATCCACGCCGCGGATGGCGTAGAACTCGCAGCCATCTGCACAGCGCACGACGAGACCGCCAAATCGGCAGCCGACTTGTGGAACGCCCCTCGGTGGTATGGAGATCTCGACGCCTTGTTGGAGGACGAAGAGGTCGACTTAGTGACAGTCGCTGTCAAACCGCGAGCGCATCATCCGATTGCGAAGGCTGTTCTCGAAGCCGGGAAGATGGTCTATTGCGAATGGCCGCTTGCCCTCAACACGTCGGAGGCTGGCGACCTTGCTGCCCTGGCGGCGGATCGTTCGATTGCCACCGGCGTCGGGCTGCAGGGTCGCTGGGTGCCGGCGCTACGACATTTGCGTGATCTGGTGAGCTCTGGGTCTATAGGCCGGCCGATTTCCTTTTACGCCAGCCAAGAGCTGCCAACATTCTATATTGCTGCCGATCGGGCCTGGCTCGCGCGAGAGTCTGAGGCGAGCGGTGCGTTGTTTGTCGCCTCAGCCCATGTCACAGATGCTGTGCGTTTCGTGCTTAGTGAGCCTGAGGCCATTGTCGGGATACGCACGACGCTGCGACCCGACGATACTTTTACTGACACCGGCGAGCCGTTCCGGTGGGAGGCATCTGACACCGTCTCCTACCTTGCCCGGCTGGCCGGCGGAGTGATTGGGACGGTGAACGTATCAAACATTACTGATCCTCCTAAGGGCTTTACGCTGCGCATTCTTGGAGACGAAGGCCAGCTCGTAGCCACGGCACCGGGGTACTACCAGTTCACTCCTGTCACCTTGCAGGCTGGGAAGCCGGGAGGCCAGCTGGAAACGGTCGACATCCCCGCCCACCTCTGGGGCGGAACGGATCTCGATGAGGGCCACGCCGGCGCCAATGTCGGCCGGAGCCTTGCTGCATTCGCCTCGGCTCTTCACGGAGGAACCAAATTTGAACCGGACTTTGCTCAAGGGCTCGAGCTTCACCGAATCATTGATGCTCTTATCGAGTCGAGCGATTCCCAAGCCTGGGTCGATGTGTAGGTAACGGCGCTTCGCTCGCCACAAATACCACCTTCCGTGGGCATTACTTTAGGGCGGTAGTAAGAGAGTGCGAGACAGAATTTGATGAAAAGCGCCCGTCAAAGCCCCTCACAGAGCTCTACCCGAGGCTGGAGAGCTCACTAAGACTAGAACTAAGACCAACCCACAACCCACAACCCACAACTCCCAACCCCAGCTCAGAGGGAGGACGCCAGCTTCATTGGTCTTAGTTTTCGTCTTAGCCCTGGTTCTAAAATGGGGAATGCTGTTCCCTTGCAGGGGGTTGGAGACCGTATGTGTACCCGCTTTGTCCTTCCGCTCGTCTTGTTCGCCCTCGTCGTTGCTGCTTGCGGTGGGGGAGCTGATGTGCCTGTTGGCACAGAAGCCCACGGCCAGTTCACCACTAACGCTGCGGGAGCCACGGTGTCACCCGACTTCACTCTCACACTTGCCGACGGTGAAACATGGTCGCTTGCAGAACAGCAAAAGCCAACAATCGTCCTCTTCTGGGCTAACTGGTGACCTATCTGTGCCCGGGAGTTACCTAGGCTTAGTGAGAGTTTCCCCGGTCATGAGGGAGAGATCTCTATCGTGGCAATTGCAGGAAAGGGAAGTGTGGGTGCTGCTGTCAGTAAGGCGGAGGAGTTTCTGCCTACCCCTCTGATTCCCTGGGGCTATGACGATGACTCAGAGATCTGGGATCTCTATCGCGTCACCGGAACCCCAACAGCGGTGTACCTAGGCGCGGCCGGAGAAGTGCTAGCCGTGGCGCCTGGAGCGTTGCCGAGCGACCTAGAAGGGTTGTTCGCCCAGTTGGTCGAACAAGGAAGCTGAGTGGGAGTCGGGCTTGGCCCGACTCTGCGTCTGCGTCTGCATCAGCATCAGCAAGACCCACCCCCTTCGTCTCCTGACTGGTGGTTCCCTCAGGTTGCCCCCTCTGAGTCCCTTCGGGACCCACCTCCCGCGCTCCGCAGGGAAGGAAGCGAGGGGGCTTGGGCTTTTGGGTTAGCTGATGCGGACGCTGAAGCAGAAGCGCCCTGGGGTTTGGCTCTAGCTCTAGTCCCCGAAGGGGTTATGGTTTCCCAATGCCAAGTTTGAATTTCCGACTGGGATCCTTCCCTGTCACTATCTCTCCTACGATCCTTCTGCTTTTTGGATTCATCTTGTTCACCAACTCGGGGCAGGGTGTGGGCTTTGGGGCTGCGATCGCGGGGACAGTGACGCTGGCGCTTCTTGTTGCGGTCCTTACGCATGAACTCGGACACGCTGTTCTGGCCAAGAGAACTGGCGCCAAGCCCGAGATCCGGTTACACGGTATGGGTGGGGTCACGATGTGGCTCCCGACCAGACCGGTACCGCTGCGAGAGCGATTCGGCATTTCCGCGGCTGGAAGCGCTACTCAACTGGCGGGCGCTTTCTTGGTGTTCGCTGCTGGCCGTTCAGGGATGCTGGGGAGCGATCTTGCGGAAACCTTCGCTGGTTCGCCCTTTCGGTTCCCGATTGATGCATACGGCATCGGTGGCTTTTCGGTGTTGTTTGTCGCCATGGTCGTGTACCTCGGAATGGTGTGGAGTCTCTTCAACTACATCCCCATCCCGGGCCTTGACGGCTATCACATGTTGGACAGCGTTCTGCAAGGTTTCATGGAACCAGGGGCCGCCAACGTTACTTTGCGAGTCATCGGAATCTTGGTGGCTGGCGGCGGTGCGTTTCTGGCGTTTTCGCTGGGATACCGGTTCCTGGCCTACTACCTCGGGTTCCGGGTGTTTGAGGCGATACAACGACGCTGATTTGGGTCCGTTTCATTTTGCGTTTGATGCATCAACGCGCGTATAATTCACGTCCGGTTCCTCGGAATCGCCTGCGGTGGTGCACAAACACGCACCATCGCGATAAGGGTCGGCTCAACATCGATAGGCACAAAACCCGGACAGGGCTGCGTACTTTGTCAGAGCCAACGACCAAAAGACACCCGACGAGAGCTCCGAATAGGGGATTGAGTCGCTCACCGTGCCCTCTAACTGGCTGGTGGGACGCACTTCAAGAATTTTTTATCAAGGAGAAACATGCCAACAATTCAGCAGCTTGTTCGGCAAGGACGCCGTCCTAAGGGCAACAAGGAGCGCACACCAGGTCTTGGTGGTGCGCCGCAGCGACGCGGTGTCTGCACCCGCGTTTACACCGTTACCCCTAAGAAGCCGAACTCCGCCATCCGCAAGGTGGCCCGTGTCCGACTGACATCAGGTGCTGAAGTTACTGCGTACATCCCCGGCGAAGGCCATAACCTCCAGGAGCACAGCATCGTTTTAGTCCGTGGTGGTCGTGTGAAGGATCTTCCCGGTGTCCGCTACAAGGTGGTTCGAGGAGCGTTGGACACTTCGGGTGTCACTGACCGTCGGCAGGCCCGCTCTCACTACGGATCGAAGAAGGCCTAACTATGTCACGCAGAGGACCAGCTCAGCAGCGAGAGATCGCTCCAGACCCCGTTTACCGCTCGGTACTAGTGAGCCAGCTCGTCAACCGAGTCCTGCTCGATGGCAAGAAGGAAACCGCTCGTCGTATCGTGTATTCCGCGCTTGAGACCGTGGAGCGTCGCACCTCTCAGGACCCCATTACCGTCCTGAAGCGTGCCGTTGAGAACGTGAAGCCGTCTGCCGAGGTGCGGTCGCGCCGAGTCGGTGGTTCTTCATACCAGGTGCCCATCGAGGTTGGTCCTCGCCGTTCACAAACACTCGCGATTCGCTGGCTCGTCCAGTTCTCTCGCAAGCGCCGCGAGCGCTCCATGGCAGAACGCCTCGCAAATGAGATTTTGGATGCATTCAACCGGACTGGGGCGTCAATCAAGCGCCGCGAGGACCTCCACAAGATGGCTGAGTCCAACCGGGCGTTTGCCCACTACCGCTGGTAGCCACTAGCACCAGTACTTAGACAAGTTCATAATGACCGGATTTTAAAGGAAAAAGGAAGCAGTATGCCGCGACAACAGCCGCTCGAGAGGATGCGCAATATTGGGATTATGGCCCATATTGACGCTGGAAAAACCACCTTGACTGAGCGCATCCTTTATTACACCGGTAAGACGTACAAGATCGGTGAAGTCCACGATGGCGGCGCCGTAATGGACTGGATGGAGCAGGAACAAGAGCGGGGTATCACCATCACCTCAGCCGCCACCACCTGCTTCTGGGACGACCACATGATCCAGATCATTGACACCCCCGGTCACGTTGACTTCACAGTCGAGGTTGAGCGCTCGTTGCGTGTTCTCGACGGTGCTGTCGCCGTGTTCGATGGAGTTGCCGGAGTTGAGCCTCAGTCAGAGACGGTGTGGCGACAGGCAGACAAGTACAACGTCCCGCGGATGTGTTTCATCAACAAGCTCGATAGGACGGGGGCCGATTTTTGGTTCGATGTCCAATCGATCATCGATCGCCTCAGCGCCGATCCCGTTGTCATGCAGATGCCTATTGGGGCTGAATCGGACTTCAACGGAATCGTTGATCTCGTCGAGATGAAGGCACATTTCTGGCACGACGATGATGGCAAGGAGTGGGAGATCGCCGAGATCCCTGCCGACCTGCTTGGAAAGGCGCAGGAATTGCACGAGACCCTCGTTGAGCGTGCTGCTGAGGCAGATGAAGGTCTGCTCGAAAACTTCTTTGAGAACGGCACCCTGACAGTGGACGAGATCCACCAGGGAATCCGACAGGGCACCCTTGACCAGCTGTTCGTTCCGACGTTCTGTGGCTCCGCTTTCAAGAACAAGGGTGTTCAGCTGCTCCTCGACGCGGTGGTTCGGTATATGCCGAGCCCGCTTGATGTTGACACGATTCAGGGCTTCAACCCTCGCAAGGAAGATGAGCGGCTCACTCGGTCGGCATCAGATGAAGAGCCGTTCTCAGCGTTGGCGTTCAAGATTATGTCGGATCCGCATGTCGGCAAGCTGGTCTATTTCCGGGTCTACTCAGGTAAAGCGAAGCAGGGCGATTCTGTGTTGAATGCTCGGACAGGCAAGAAGGAGCGGTTTGGACGGCTTCTGCGTATGCACGCGAACGACCGCGAGGAAGTCAAGGAACTGTTCGCCGGCGACATCGTCGCCTGCGTTGGACTCAAGAACACCCGCACGGGCGATACGCTCGCTGCGGAGAACGCTCCTATTCAGCTGGAGTCGATGACCTTCCCAGACCCTGTGATCTCGGTGGCTATCGAGCCGAAGACCAAGGTTGATGACGAGAGGTTGGGCGTTGGTCTCCAGCGCTTAGCGGAAGAGGATCCAACGTTCACCGTCCATTCTGATGAAGAGACAGGGCAGACCATCATCGCGGGTATGGGGGAACTTCATCTCGAGGTCATCGTCGACCGTCTTAAGCGCGAGTTCAGCGTGGAGGCCAACGTTGGTCGTCCACAGGTCGCGTACCGTGAGACCATCAAGAGGGCAGTGCTCAAAGTCGACGGGAAATACATCAAGCAGTCTGGTGGCTCAGGTCAGTACGGCCACGTCACCATCAACTTGGAGCCCTTGCCTCCTGGCAGCGGCTATGAGTTTGTCGATGCTGTTCGCGGGGGACGAATTCCTCGTGAGTACATCCAGCCGGTCAACAAAGGAATTAAAGGCACTCTCGATCAGGGCGTACTCGCTGGGTATCCACTTGTGGACATCCGGGCGACGCTCGTCGATGGCTCGTATCACGACGTCGACTCGAACGAGATGGCCTTCAGGATCGCAGGTTCCATGGCGCTGCAAGCAGCCGCCAAGGAAGCGGGAATCAAGATCCTCGAGCCAGTAATGGAAGTAGAGGTTGTCACACCCGAGGACTACATGGGTGACGTAATTGGCAACCTCAACTCGCGACGTGGTCGCATCGAGGGAATGGAAGAGCGTGGAGGAGCGCGGGTAGTCAACGCAATCGTTCCGCTATCAGAAATGTTCGGTTACTCAACAGATCTTCGAGGCCGAACCCAAGGTCGAGCCACGTACTCGATGCAGTTTCACTCCTACCAGGACGTCCCAGACAGCCTGGCTAGGGAGATCGTGGCAAAGACTCAGGGCTAACGCCGAAGATTGATGGAGAAGGGATCACAGTATGGGTAAAGCAAAGTTTGAGCGTACGAAGCCTCATTTGAATGTTGGCACTATGGGTCATATTGATCATGGTAAGACGACGTTGACTGCGGCTATTACGAAGGTGTTGGCTGAGTCGTCTGGTGGCGAGTTTGTGGCGTTTGAGGATATTGATAAGGCGCCTGAGGAGCGGGAGCGTGGTATTACGATCTCGATTTCTCATGTTGAGTATGAGACGCCGAATCGTCATTACGCCCACGTTGATATGCCGGGTCATGCTGATTACATCAAGAATATGATTACGGGTGCTGCGCAGGTGGATGGCGCGATTTTGGTGGTTTCGGCTGCTGATGGTCCTATGCCGCAGACTCGTGAGCATGTGTTGTTGGCTAAGCAGGTTGGTGTTCCTTCGATTGTCGTGTTTTTGAATAAGTGTGACATGGTTGATGATGAGGAGTTGTTGGAGTTGGTGGAGCTTGAGATTCGTGAGCTGCTGTCTGATAACGATTTTGATGGGGATGGTTGTCCTGTGGTTCGTGGGTCTGCTTTGAAGGCTCTTGAGGGTGATGCTGATGCGGTTGCTTCGGTGTTGGAGTTGATGGCGCAGGTTGATAGTTATGTGCCTGAACCGAAACGTGATTTGGAGAAGCCGTTTTTGATGTCGATTGAGGACGTGTTCTCGATTACTGGTCGTGGGACTGTGGTTACTGGCAAGGTGGAACAGGGTGTTCTTACTGTTGGTGAAGACGTTGAGATTGTTGGTATTCGTGACACGCAGAAGACGGCTGCTACGGGTGTTGAAATGTTCCGTAAGTTGTTGGATGAGGCTCGTGCTGGCGAGAACGTGGGCATTCTTTTGCGTGGTATTGGTAAGGAGGATGTTGAGCGTGGTCAGGTGTTGGCTAAGCCGGGATCGATTACTCCTCATACTGGTTTTGAGGCTCAGGTGTACATTTTGACTCGGGATGAGGGTGGACGTCAGAATCCGTTCTTTGCTGGGTATCGTCCGCAGTTCTATTTCAGGACTACTGATGTGACTGGTGCTGTTTCGTTGCCGGCTGGCACTGAGATGGTTATGCCTGGTGATAACACTGAGATGACGGTGGAGCTGATTGCTCCTATTGCGATGGAAGACGGCGTTGATTTCGCCATTCGTGAGGGTGGTCGCACTGTTGGTGCCGGCCGGGTCACCAAGGTAATCAAATAACCATGGC
>Ga0115002_10005039_pt1 | contig 15728 bp, 14 predicted proteins | sample ArcticOcean_MG_C_8_FD_89576 | JGI IMG/M metagenome (GOLD analysis project Ga0115002, IMG submission 89576) | Marine microbial communities from western Arctic Ocean - ArcticOcean_MG_CB11_86 | ecosystem: Environmental > Aquatic > Marine > Oceanic | place: Arctic Ocean: Canada Basin | collected... | reverse complement strand
TGGAATCATCACTTGCGAGAAAAACGAAGACACGCGCCACCTCGTCAATCGTGCCAATCCGACCGATCGGATGCAGCGCATCGAAGGCCTTGCGAGCGGCATCAGGATCTGCTGCGTTCTCCTTAAGAAAATTATGCAACATGGGCGAGTCTATCGTACCGGGGGAAACCGTATTTACCCGGATCCCATCTTTTGCAAGCTCCATCGCTTGACCCCGTGCCAGAGCAATCAGGCCGCCCTTAGTCGCCCCATATACCGCCACACCGGGATGCCCATTGTGTCCTGTAACGCTAGCCATATGAATAATAGAACCGCCACCAGCTTTTCTCATATGAGGCGTACAATATTTGCTGAAAACAATGGGCGCCAAAAGGTTAACGGTCAGGATATTTGCCATAGTGTCTTCATCCTGATCCTCAATAGGCCCTACGGGCATGGTCGCCGCATTATTAACCAGGATGTTCACCTGGCCGAATTGGTCAGCGACCTGATCTACAAACGCTTTGACCCGGTTGTGGTCGGTAATATCCAGCGTTTCTACGGTCACGCGACGGCCGGTCCCGGCGATCAGGCGACCCGTCTCCTGGACCGTAGCTGTATTGATATCACAAATAGCTACATCAGCCCCTTCATAGGCCAGATGAACGGCAATGCCACGACCAAGGCCGTCGCCAGCGCCAGTGACGATGGCAACTCTGTTGGATAAACGCATGAGATTCTCCGAAGATGCAGGGGGCAAGATCCCAGCGGCCTGATGGACGCCAAGGCTTGAGGGTAAGAGATTAAACAGCGCCTTAATGCGCTTTAGATACGAACGGAAAATAGAGATAAATAGGGGGTAGCCTAATGTCAAGAGGGAAAGAAGAATTCTTCTTTAAAGGAATAAAAAAACTGTACTTTGAGCTTATTCGCTGATAATTTATAATCCGAATGGTGGTTCGACGTCTGTGAGACTTCGCCCATCAGTCCGGCGAACATGCAGGACCAGTCCTGTATGTGTCCATATAGAAAGACGGGAACTGGGTGCCATTCGTAATAATCCCCAAATGATACAAATGATTTGAAGCACCTATCCATCACCTGACCGGCTTAAGGCCATCCAACAACAAATTAGAATGAGGATATTACAAGACGAGTATTTTATTGGTCTAACACTGATCAGCGTCCTCTTAGCTATTGTGCTCCTGATTTTGCTCAGCCGCTACCGTTTGGATAATACCCGGTTAAAAGAGACCGAGAGGAAGCTGCGGCAGAACGAGCAGAAACTCGAATCAAGCCTGGCCGCGACAAAACGTCAAGCCCAGGAATTGGAACTACTCGATCAGGTACGTACAGTACTGGCAGGCGAATTGGATTTATCCGTACTGATTCGTACTGTTGTCGAAGCCACCACGAAAATATTCGGATATCCACAGGTCAGCTTATACCTGCTGGAAAACGAGACGCTGGTCCTACAGCATCAGGTCGGCTACGATACGGTAATCAAGAGAATCCCTATCAGTGAAGGGGTCAGCGGCAGGGTACTCCGGTCAGGTAAAGCTATTTTCTCGAAGATGTGCGGAAAGATCCCACGTTCTTGGGTGCCATAGAAGGAATCGTATCCGAAACTTGTCTGCCGCTGTTTGACCAGGATCGACCGGTAGGCACGTTCAATATAGAAAGTGTCCAGGGTGTGGTCTTGACGCAGTAGGACCTGATGTTGATGAAAGCCTTGCGTGACCATATTAATATTGCCATCACCCGTGCCCGGCTTTATACCGAGGCCAGAGAAAACGAACAGAAATACCGATCTGTAGTGGAAAATATCGATGAGGTCATCTTCCAGTTGGACAAAGAAAACCGGCTGACTTTTCTCAATCCGGCCTGGACGGAGGTGACGGGCTATTCCATGTCGGAAACGCTGGGTACCAACATCGCTCTGTATGTGTATCCTGATGATCGGCCTCGCCATCAGGACTTTATAGCGCTGGACCAAATGAACAGCCATTAATCCTATCGGGCCGGATTTCGCTATGTGACCCAGGACGGCGATACCCGCTGGGTCGAGATCCGTACCAGGCTCCTTGAAGATGCGAAAGGACAGGCGAGCAACCTCTTCGGTTCCATCAACGACATTACAGAACGAAAACGCACGGACGAGGAGCGTCTGCGCCTCAGTAAGCTGGAAGAGATAGGGCCTCTGGCCGGAGGTATCGCTCATGATTTCAATAACCTGTTGACGGGCATTGTCGGCCATATTGCCTATGCGCAGTTACTCATTACGCCGGACACCAGCAAAGAGATGGCCCCACGGCTCGACATGGCCGAGCGGGCGACTATGGAGGCCCGGAAGCTGACGCATCAGCTTCTCACCTTTGCCAAGGGGGGCGCGCCCGTCAAACAGATCACCTCGGTCCGAACGATCATCTACGAAGCGGCCATGTTCATCTCCAGTGGGTCCAACGTCCGGTGCGACTTTGACATTGAGGAAAATCTGTGGCTATGTGGTACGGATTCAGGACAGATCGGCCAGGTCATTCAGAATCTGATTATCAATGCCCAGCAGGCCATGCCCGATGGCGGAGTCGTGACCATCATCGCCAGGAACCTGTCTTCTCTGCCGGACCCGGCTTTATCTCTGAACCCGGGACCATAGTTCGCAGTTGGTATCAAGGATGAAGGGACCGGCATCTCGCCTGAGTATCAGCAGAAGATCTTCGATCCGTATTTTACGACCAAAGAGGAGGGTAGTGGCTTAGGGCTGGCTACGGCATATTCGAGCATGTCCAGTCATGATGGGGCTATTAATCTGGTATCCGTGCTCAATGAGGGCACGACGTTTACCATCTATCTGCCGGCCAACCCTGAGCATGCATTGACGATCGATGAAGACCATCAGACCTATGTTTACGGGGAAGGACGTGTACTCGTGATGGAGGATGAAAAGAACGTCCGAAATCTGTTGGGCGATATCTTGAACCATTGCGGATATACCTCGACGCTGACAACAGACGGCGCCGAGGCTGTGCAGGCTTACAGAGAGGCTTTTGAGGGTGGTGAGCCTTTTATAGCGATCATCATGGATCTCACCGTACCTGGGGGTATGGGCGGTAAGGAGGCAATGGAGGCAATCCTGGATATCGACCCGGAGGCCAGGGCCATGGTAGCCAGCGGGTATTCCAATGATCCGGTGCTGGCGAAATATCAGACGTACGGGTTCCTTGACCGGGTGCAGAAACCCTATCGTGCCACCGTATTGAGCAAGGTACTTAATGATCTTATTACAGCCGATAATATGTTATAAAATGAGCCAATGAGCCAATGAGCCAATTCTGAAAGGTCCCTATGTTTACTTCCGATCAAGTTGAGCATTATAAACGTGAAGGATATGTGTTATGTCCCGGTTTTCTGTCTGGTAAAACATTGGCGACATTTCAAGAAAAAATAGAGGGGATTTCAGCCAACAATACGCTGGCTGATCATGATAGTACCCGGATGGAGATGGAACCAAACCAGCCGCCGGACGGCAGGTTAGTCCGGCGCATTTATGAGCCCTGCACCAATTATGATACCTTCCGCGACTTTTCCGAATCCCTCGAATTGTTGGATTGCGTAGAACAGCTCATCGGCTCGAACCTGATGTTTCACTACAGTAAAATTAATATGAAACCACCGGGCATCGGTTCACCGGTCGAATGGCATCAGGATCTATCCTACTATCCCATGACCAACAGGGACTCCGTATCTATTCTGTTTTATTTGAACGACACGTCGATAGAAAATGGTTGCCTTCAAGTGATCCCCCGGAAACATACCGGCCCTTTGCTGAGCCACAGTACCGATGGTTATTTCAGCGGGAAGGTGACCGTGCCTGTTGATGATTCAGAGGCCGTACCTGTTGAGGGCAAAGCGGGAACGGTCATTTTCATGAGTTGCATGACGCCACACGCCTCCCTGACCAACACGTCAAATAGACCTCGAAGAACATTGATCTTAAGCTATCGGGCTGCGGATACCTATCCTATTCATTGCGGCACCATGTCCAACCTGGTGGAAACACACTGCCGGCTCGTTCGCGGGAAACATTCACCTTTCGCCCGATTTACGATGACGGAATTTCCTATTCCCCAGTATGAGAGCCAGATCGCCTCTCTGTATGATCTACAGGAACGATCACGGAAGGATGAAGGATGACCCGTGAAACAGTGGATGGCATTCCCCTGATTTATCAGAAGCCTGGAAGAAACGACCGCAGGAAACTGATCATCTGGCTCAATGGGTTCGGTGGCAGTAAAGATGGTTGTATAGCCTACCTGGAAGAATTGGCGGCCTTAGGTTTTACGGCGCTCAGCTTCGATCCCTGGCAACACGGCGAACGTATGATCGCGGATGTAGAGGCATTGCGTAGCCGGGTTCACAGCAACATCCGCCGATATTTCTGGCCTATGCTCTCTAAAACAGCACAAGAAACCCCTTTCATCATCGACTGGGCAGTAGGCCACTTAGGTGTGGATGAGGTGATTGGTATGGGCGGCATATCCATGGGCGGAGACATCAGCGTCGCCGCCGCCGGTATCGACCAGCGTATCATGATCGCCATCCCGGGGGTCGCCACACCAGACTGGCTGCGTCCGGGTACCAGTGAAGCTGTTGGCGAGCCTGACGAGACCGCTCAGGCAGCCTACAATGCCTGCAACCCCCTGACCCATCTTGACCGATATGCGCACTGTCCCCACATAATCTTTCAGAATGGTGCAGAGGATCGACAGGTACCGCCCGATGGTTCGATGCGGTTCCGGGATGTTTTGCGGCAGAATATATATAAAACGTGCCCTGAGAGGATTGATGTCGTATTGCATGAGGGCATCGCCCATCACTATGACGATAAAATGTGGGAAAACACCAAGGCCCTTTTTATGGACCATCTATCCTGACCTGTTCCTGGATACCACAGACGTTATTATACAGAGCCCCCTCTTGATACAAACCCTGAGAAAAATACCCGGTGTAAAATGGGCCTATACCCTTTTTCGTCACCCGCTCGCCCGTGTAATCCAGAGATATCGTTACCATCGCCCCGTAATCGAACAGATCCGCGGCCTCTCCTTGCTGGTTCTACCTCAGGTGCTACCACCGAAGTTATTTCGCACCGGGGCCTACCTGGCTCGAATCCTTTCGCGTGAACTGGTCCCGCCCGGCAGCCATGTCCTGGATATGGGCACCGGTTCCGGGGTTGTATCTGTCGTCACCGCCGCCTGGGCTTCCAGGGTAGTCGCTATAGATATAAATCCCGAAGCGGTACAATGTGCGAAAACCAATGCCGCTCGCAATAATCTGGAAGGCAAAGTCGACGTGCGACATGGAGATCTCTTTGAACCGGTAGGTGGGGAGACCTTCGATCGAATCATATTCAACCCGCCTTTTCTGGAAGGCATGCCTTCAACTCCTTTTGAACAGGCGCTTTATGGTGGAGATACCATCCATCGTTTTTTCAGCACGGCAACACCGTATTTGAAAGAAAACGGAGAAATCCTGCTGCTGTTATCCACCCTGGCGGATGTTGAACAGATTCTTGCCGAAGCTGCAAAGAATGGCTTTTCCATAGCCCTACTCTGTGAGAAGCACTATATTAATGAATCATTGATGGTCTATCGGTTGAAACCATAAAAGTATCGGCACTTACCAGCCGATACCGTCCACCCCGTGTCCACCCCATGCTTATTCTCTACAACCCGCCCAGTTCATCCAACAAAAAACCGGTACTGCCCATGTCTCTGCTGGCCCTGGGTGCCATGCTGGAAGGACGCCACGCCTACATGATCGTCGACGGTAACCTGCTGGCAAAACCGGAGCAGGAACTTGACCGGCTGATTCAGGAAAAACAGATTGACCGGCTGGCCATAACCGTCATGCCCGGACCTCAGCTCAGCCATGCGGTCCCTTTATGTCGTGACCTGAAGGCGAAGTATCCGCATCTGGTCATTATCTGGGGGGGATATTTCCCGACACAGCACTGGGATGCCTGCCTGGATGCATCCTATGTAGATTACGTGGTTCGGGGACATGGCGAACAGGCGTTTGTTAATTTGCTGGATGGCCTGGACAACGGTCTTCAGACTGTTGATCTTGAGGGGTTGGCCTACCGCCGACCTGGTACAACAGAAATAATCAGCCACGACCTGCCTCCTGTGCCTCAGCCTGAAGCCCTGCCGGACTTTCCCTATCATCAGATCGATATGACCAGATATATCCGTCCGACGTTCATGGGCCAGCGCACGCTGCCCCATCATTCCAGTTATGGCTGCCCATTTTTCTGTAATTTCTGTGCGGTCGTCAATATGGTAGGCGGCAAGTGGCAGGCGCAATCGGCAGAAAGCACCGCGCGCACCACGGCGTATCTGGTAAAAACCTGGAACGTAGACGCCGTCGAATTCTATGATAATAATTTTTTTACTCAGCAATCGCGGGTGGCCGAGTTTTCCGAACGCATCATGCCGTTGCACATCCACTGGTGGGGTGAAGGCCGGATCGACACCATGCTAAAGTTTTCTGATAAAACCTGGCAATTAATGGAAAAGTCAGGGCTGAAGATGGCCTTTCTAGGGGCGGAGACCGGATCGGACGCCACCTTGAAACGCATGGACAAAGGCGGTACCGCAACCACGGAGAAGACACTGGAAATAGCGGCGAAAATGAAAGCGCACCACATCGTGCCGGAATTTTCCTTTGTCCTGGGGAATCCGCCCGAGCCAGAAAAAGATATGGAAGAAAGCCTGAATTTCATTAGGAAGGTCAAACAAGTCAATCCGGCCTGTGAAATCATCATGTATCTCTACACGCCCGTCCCCCTCTCCGGCGAGCTGTACGATCAGGCTAAAGAAGACGGGTTTTCTTTTCCGAAAACACTCGAGGCGTGGGTCAGCCAGGAATGGCAGGATTTCACACAAAGGCGCAGCGCCACCATGCCCTGGATTCAGGACCCCCTGCGCCGTAAAATGCTTGATTTCGAACGCGTCCTGAATGCGTATTACCCCACCGCGACAGATGTCAACCTCACCGGCTTCCGCCGTCTCCTGCTGCGCACCGCCGGGGCCTGGCGTTACCATTCTCGGGTCTATCGTGGGGCTTTAGAACTGCGCGCGTTACAGAAGTTCATGGCCTATCAAAGGCCAGATACATCTGGGTTTTGAGTTTAGGCAGCCCCTCCGCCCTTCATCCGATATACCCGTATTGTAGACGCCTTCGGTTTAAACGGCGAAATGGAGATAGGTAGCTCTTCACGCCGCGGATCAATACCCTGGTAGTAGTTGGTCTCATACATCTCAATGTCTATCTCATAAAGCAATTCACACTGCCCTCGTTTTTCTTCAAACCTGGCTTTGCATTCAGGCAGCCGTCGAATGATCGGATCAATGGCAAAGATGACGCAGTCTGAAGATCGCACCCATCTGTCCAGAAAAACAATGTTGTGCGTTCTCATTTCTATCGAGGGGGATGCTTCGTAGAAATAGTAGTTCTTGTTTAGCTGGATTATTTGAGCACAGGGAAGCGAACGCATAAAGGTGTCTGCTTTTTCATAGGCATTCGTGGCCAGGTTCAAGGTTGGCCAGGCAGCGAACAGATTCCAGCATACCAGACCCACGCCCATGACGGCATACACCATGGGTGAGGGCTTCTGCCAGAGAACCGAAAAACGATGAACACCGGCAGCGCTCAGAAGACATAGCATCGGAATAACCGGTAAAGCAAGACGTGGGAAGCTGAAATATAGCATCGAAGCCATCATCATTCCCCCAATAACAAACAGTAAAAACAGGGCAAAGTGATTTGTTTTAAACAGGCAATACCCCACCCCGATCAACGAGGTAATTAATAGGCCTGGCGTTAACCAGCTACTGAAATAGTACAGGAGCACGCCGGGCGGTGTGATAATAATCTGTCCGCTGCCGATAGAGTGGGTCATCGTGTTGTTTAATATTTGTGCGTACCCTGAAGTAAATGCTACAAACAGGGCCCACGGTAGATAGAGCAAGATGGCCAGGCCAGTAGATAGAGCAAACGCACGCCAGGGTACACGATGCCCTTTGCTATTTGTCCCACGAAAATAATCCCATCCGGTGCGTCCAGCCATCCAGACCCCCATGATGAGCAAGGGGAAAAAACCATGGTATTTGGTTAACCAGCATAGCCCGGTAGCTAGACCTCCGCAGACAAACCATCCCCAATGTCCACTTTTTAGCCCACGGAAGAGTGCAGAGAGTGCCATAAGAAACAATAACGAAAATAACACATCGGTTAATACCATCCGGGAATAGATCAGATGGTATGCTGTCGTCGCCAGCTACAGGGCGGCGAGCAGCGCAATGGGGCGGTTGAACCAGGTGCGACCAATGAGATAAAGCAGGCTTACCGTCAGACTGCCAGCTACAGCGGACACGGCAATCGCTGCCGTATCATGCAGACCGAAAATTAAAAATGGAAGCCCTATCAAGGTGAAAAAAAGACCCGGGGCATGTATGGGTTGATACACCCAGCCTTCCAGGCCGAATGTCACCAGCCATCGCCCAGCCATAGCGTATTAACCTTCGTCAAAATGAGTCAGGCCGAGATGGTCAATGTGCCAGAAACGAAGGACGGCGGCTATGCCAAACAGCCCCAGGCAAATCAGGCCATCCTGTCTTGTGATGTTCACGACCGGTCTCCGGGAAGTGTTAAGCGATACAGAGTACTCATTTCCAGGCCAAGTCCCCGGTCCGTTACAAAAATAAGCTGCTCGCCAAACCAGACGGGCGCGGTGTCTGAATCCCGATGCGTGGTGTGTTGGACAGGCGCCGGGGCGGAGCGTGTGAGAGACCAGATATCACGATTCCCTGTTCGATTCCATGCGAAAAACAGTTGGGAAGCATCCGGTGACCAGGCAGGGGTTTCAATACGGGCAGGAGACTGAAGCACCGTCTCTATACGTCCCGTGGCGATGTCAAGGACCTGAACCCGCGTGCCCTGTAAATCTCGGGTACAATAGGCGATGGACAAGCCATCAGGAGAAAAGGCCAAGTCATACCCGTTGCCAATGTCTATAAGAAAGGACCGTTGCTGTTGCTGCATATCAAAGCGCCAGATAACGCCATCCTGGATAAAAGCGAACTGCGTGGCATCGGGATGCCAGGTCGGTGATTGCCCCCTCTGTAGAAAGACCGGCGCTTGCCCCTTTCCCTTACTGATCCATATTTCTGGACGGTTGTTTGCGACGGTTTCCACGAGGAGCGTTTTATCATCGGACGCCAACGCCGGATTGTAAAAATTTTGAGCATGGGGGGGCGTCCATCGGCCACTGTCATACGAGAATACGGCATAATGATCATCTATCAGCGCAATGAAAACAAGCTGGTTCTTTCCGGCATCCGGTTGCTTTGAGATCGTATGTTTTGGATCATTGACCGGCCAATAGGCGGCCTGCCCTTCTGCACCTGTTGACAAACTCAGAAGGCCCTGTGCCGTGAATGCTGAAAAGAGCATTAGCACTGGGTGCCCCCACCTTACAGTAGAAAAAGGCCGCCAGGATATGTCCTGGCGAAACAGGTAGAGGGTACAAATTAAAAAGGCCAATAACAGCCAGAGGCGGGGATAGGCGATCAGGATCCACCAACCGTTCACAAGCGGCAACAGTTTGGGAAAAATCGGCAAATTGACCAGAATAAACACACCCGCCAGCAAGGCGGCCCCAGGCCGGTTTTTTTTATCAATCAGTATTTTAACGAAAAAGACGCACGACAGGCTGAGCAGCAGAAAATGGTAGGTCACGCTGGCCGGTGAATTCACCAGTAGAGCCAGAGGAATGAACCCTGCTTGAAAGAGAAAGGTATGTCTCTCTTTTTTAAATCCTGCCCGCGCCAGCACAAAGAAAGATAGTCCGAATAAACTCCATAAGACCATATTTTTCAGAACAACAAATAGAACCGGTGATGGCCATAACGGGTTACTATTTAACGCGTCATGGTAAAGGAACACATTACGAAACAGGCTATTCCACGACTGAAAGTTGATAGCATAGGGGGCCTGAGCTTCCCCTCGCAGGTGCCTTGGGAAAACTTCTGCTGCAAATGAGTAAAAAACCTCAACGCCGCCAAGCCAAACTGTAAAAAGCAGGATCATACTAATGGTGGCGACCGCCGCCCCTACTAGTGCCCATTGTTTACGCCAGGTAAAATACATCAGAAATAGAACCCCGATATATTTGACGGGGATGAACCCGCCGAGGGCAATGCCCGCCCATATCATCTTTTGTTTCTGATAAAAATAGATACCGAGCAGAATCGAGGTGAGCAGCAGAAGATATTGCTGACCAAAGAGTAAGTTGTTGAGTAGCGCATAGCCTGATCCTAAAAATAGAACCGAGGTGAGCAGCCAGGGTAAACGGGTGATTTTGCAGAGTAGAATAATGTTGACTACTACGAGTATTATATTAAAAGTAAGCCAAATATTTTTAGCCGCTACAGGAGAGAACCCCACCAACGGCAGGAGGACCAGAGCCGTCGAAGGGGGATGGGGAATGAAACCACCCGCTTGATCTACAATACCGTATCGATCCATCTGCTTTTGAAACCAGATCACGTCACGGTAGGCTCGTTCCAGCGAAATATTATCTGCCAGGAGCTGGGCAGAGACATAATAGTTGGGGAAATCCCCTTTGGTGTTGTTAAAGGCGGGGAGAATACCGTATCTGACAAGGACCGTACTGAACCCGAGTAGGCAGATAAAGAGCAGGAGGGCTTGTGACTTGTGCTTTGTGCTTCGGACCTTGTTAAGCATGGAGGCGATGTTTATCTAATGGCTTGCTGAGTGGCGCGGTCGTTGGGCTTCGCGCTAACGCCGCCATAGTTCTCCGCAGCCACGTTTTTCCAAAATAGCAGAAGACAGGTCACGGCCTTGGATTTGCAATCGGAGGGCTGGTCTCTGCCATGAAGGTATTCGACGAACGTCATCAGAAAAGGGAACAACCTCCGCAACGGGTTTTCCCCGTCGTAAAAGAACAAGTGTTGCTCCATGTTCCACTTCTGTAATGAAATCCGAAGCGTTTTTTCGAAAATCAGTAAGGGTTATTGTTTTCATAGTAATGCCCCCTTGGATGTACCGATTAATAGTACATTCAAGGGGACAATCTGTCAAACTATCCAGCTAACGCCGCTGTAAATGAGACGGTTGAAAACCGCAATCAGGTGAGACGGTTGTTATTTAGTACGTTGCTAAGATTGTGGCATGCTGAATTCGCCAGTTCATCTCCTTAAGTGTATTGAGTTTGATATCCTATGGGTGGCACTTTAGATTTAGCTGGCTAACGGCCTGCGAGTAAGGGGCGGTGCACTAAATCGAGATGATGGATGTGTGCCTCTGAGATCATCAACTGTCCGAATACTAAAATCTACGGATGCGCTGTACCGTCCCGCTTCGGGCGCTGGTTAGAGCTTGGTGGTTTAAATACGACTACGGATACGATGGACTTCGACAATGAGCAGTTTGCCGATATAGTCGGACATTTCTGTATGTATGTCGAAATAGGTATGCAACCGTTTCAACAAGTCTGGGAAGATTTCAGGGTGATTCTTTACCTGAATCGCGATGATGCCCTGATATTGAGACGGTGGATAGGTAATAATATCTGAAAAATCACCATTCAAAGAGACAAGGATTGCTTCAAACTCTTGAGCAGCTTCTATGACTACGGGATCTGGAGAGGTCACAGGAATATGATCCCGTGTCGAATCACGTCATGGTCCGCACCTTTTAGAGATTCGATAATGGAGGTGGGGACACAATGGTCCGCAAAGAATCGCAGCGCCATTACGTTACAACCTCAAAGTCCGCCAAATCTCTGGCATAATCAAGACAGGCCGTAATCTGCTGTTTCGTAAGGTCAGGGAACTCTTCAATGACCATCTCAGATGTATATTCGGCCGCTATATATCCCAGAATTAGTCCTACAAGAATACGGGTATCTTTTATACAGGGTTTACCTCGCAGAATATCAGGTTGGCTGGTAATTTAATCTTTCCATTGCACAGTCATGATCTACTCCTCGGATTCTGGCAACTGGCTATAACTCTATGCAGACAATATATAATAATGATATATGAAACCGAACAATTTAATTTCCGGAAGCCCCTCGCACGGTAGGAACGCCTGTCACCGGGCGCCCCCCGCACAGACCCGGACGTGCGGTTTTCCCGCATCCGGTTCCTCGGTCACACTCGCTTTCGCGCGGATCTTCACAGTTACCCGTTACAAGACCCAATAGCTATCGCCCGCAGTGAGGTTGGCTTATGTTGATCCGATCCAGCGTGTCCGGCATAAGTTTCCTTTGTGGGCTACGTGCTTCCGTCAGGTCCTTCCCCATGTGGCGGGCTTTCCCCACCGCTGAGTACTATGCTTGATAAGACACCCCAGGGACATATAGCATCTTGATCCGTTGCCAGATCAACACGCCCACCTTTACCGTGGTTCCTCTCCAACAGGGTAGGTTCCAGTATAGATCCGTTTGCGGGTTTCCCCGGCATTTGCCTTAAGAACTGTATACCATGCTGCTGAGTTTCCCCACAAAGGAATCCGTTGGGGCTTCCCGAGTTCTACAGCGTATCTCTTCCTACATGTCACGGCCTGTGGACTCCGGCGGACCTTCACACCCTCGCCATATCGGATGCTTCTGTGTGGCCTTCGGTGTACGTTAAAACCCTCGGCATCCGCATTGAGCAATTTCGAAGCTGTACCAGCACTTCAGGGTGCGCGATCACCCCTGCGGCCTACAGGATTCTCTGCCTACGCTTAGACCATCTAGTTCGTCACCTCTAACGAGGCGACTCCGCCATGGACCCAAGGCTTGATGCGGGTGGGGGGCTAATCCTTACAGCATAGCTTTTCAGCTCATGCTCCCGACAGGGACTCTCACCCTGAAAGATACGCCGAGCTTGCCTCGGCGCGATAACGTTCTTCGGGTGTGGGCTTGCCGATTAGATCGGCACGGCCATTGAACCGCCGAATTAGATGCAAAACAAGACAAAACTTGAAATCATGCTCTCAGAGGCAAATCATCCACCAGCCGGTTGATATTGTATATGGTCTTCCCCTCGGTGTGCGTTATACTGAGGGCTTAACGTCGCCGGGTTATCCAATACGTCACCACACAAGGCGGAGACCGATGCGATTCTATAACGGTATGCATCAATACTACTGCGATATCGACCTGTATGCAAAACAAATGTACACCTGTATTATCGATAACAACGGCCATAAGCTGATGCACCGCCAGCGAGTGACCCGCCTTTGCGGGGAGAATGAGCGGGCTTCCAATATCTCGTCGCAGACGAGGTGCCTTGCTATCGAAGACGCGCGGCAAAGGGCGTCTTCTCATCCTCGATATCTGTTTGCTACAGGTTCGGCCTGATGGCTCGCAGTCGAAATGGGGCTGGTAGATAACTTTAGAGATTGGGCAAGCAAACCGAAACGCCGTTTTAAAAACGTGAATTAAAAAACGGGTTGGGGATCTATTTTTGCTTGCCAAATGAGACCATATATCTGTTAGACAGATTAAAGACATCAGAAAATTCGGTGTACCACTTTTACGATTCAAACTCGCTTCGTCGAACACCTGATTGTCGGATGATAGATTGCAGAGTACCTATACGAAGCTCCTTAATGATCGGGCACGGGAACAGTGAGCGTACTCTGAGATGATTTTTTCTGCATGACGATATGACGACTCCCCCGCATACGGACTTGGCCAAACCCATGCTTCGCCAAAATTGTACAGACATTCTTGCCCGATAGGCCCCGTAACTTACCCAACGGAGACCTCCATTTGGGTTACATAAATTTCTCCGTGAAACCGCTGAACGACCTCTTCCGGCGAAGCAGACTCGAAAAAGAGCTCCAAAGCTTCCTGCAGGTTTTCACGCGCTTGCTCAATATATTCTCACTGGCTTGCTATATCAAGTTCCGGACATAGTGCGACGTATCCATCTCCCTCACGTTCAATGATAGCAGTGAGTTGACGTTTCATTAACATCTCCTTTTCAAAACTTCGCTTGATATGCCTAACAATTATTAGATAGAAAAAAACAAACCAACATTCAGCCTAATCCTGCTTATTTCCTGATTAGACCGAAAAGATTCAGTATAGCTCCCACCATATCCCAATACGAGATTTTCTTACCTTTTCCGTGTATACTATGAAGGATAGGGCTTTTGGGCTGTTTGCCAAGATGATATATTTCATAATAGTGAGGAAAATAGGTAGGTGGCCAGTCACCCCCCGAAGTGCCTTATAAAGGTGCAGGAAGAGATACGCAGGCAGCCTGAAAATGAGTTTTACCGCATCAGCACTACGTCACTGATATATAGCACGTTCAATATGAGGAAACAAAATATATCAAGTGCACAGTGCGACATCTTGCCCGTCAATAGGGCATGGTGGGTTCAGATTGCAATCGAATATATTTCAAATTTGTAAAAAACTGAGAAAAACAAAACTGTCATAGTACACGACAAAAAATAAAAATGTCATCTCGACCGAACATCGTGAGTGGAGAGAGATAGCTATTAGTCGGCTCATACTATATCCCTCGGCTACGCTCGGGATGACAGATATCGGTCATTTCAATTTTTGTCGTGTACTATGCAAAACTGTTTTCGTGAGATGAAATAAATGACTGAATAGTATACTTGAATATGCCCGTAGAGGCACGATTACCTCTTGAGAGATCTCTTTATACCTCTTGAGGTCTGACTTTGCATCTGCAAGGTGATTTCCAGGTAGTCATAACGAGGCGTATGCGAAGAAAAATTGACGTACAGACTTTTTTCTTCCGATGATTTCAGCCCCATGATTAAAATGGGACATATCTCTAAGAGTAGGTTTTTACGATAGGGGCTGGTTTCCCAATATCCTGAGTAAGCACGCCGATGCCAGGCACCAGCTAAAACCGATCATAGATATTGAAGCCGGACTTCAAACGTTGCAGGCCCCAATAGCCGTAGATTTCGAAGGGGAACGTGAATTTCTTCGTTCTGATGCGCATGCGGGAAGTGGGTTTAAGCAGATTTAACAGCAGGGTATGCTTCCAGGAATGGTGCTTCTCACCGACCTTAACCTGGTGGTAGCCGAAACGAAGGTACTGCCGGATGGCCTGGAGTTTGAGATGTTTTTCATCCGTGATCCACGGTAGTTCGGTAATCCTCGGATAGTAATGGCTCCAGTCCTCAAAAGATTTCGGCGGAACAAATCCTTTTTCTATTGATATGGGCCAGAGTGGTGAGCCGGGATAAGGGGTAAAGATGTTGGTATAGCAATCGGCTTTATCAGAGGCCGTATAGATATGATCGATCATATCCAGTGTCTGATACATATCTTCGTCTTTTTCTTCGGGTAGGCCGAAGATAAAACCGAAACTGGCGCGGATGTCCCCCTGCTTACAACGTTCCACCGCCTCAAGGGTCTTACCGATATTAGACTTTTTTTCGATAGACCGTAACACCTCATCCGAACCGGACTCAGCCCCGAAGTGAACCCGTACCAGACCAGCCCGGCGGTATAACTTAGCCTGCTCGGCCGTCAGTCTGGACCAGGAGTCCACACGGTCCTGAATATACCATTCAAATTTCAGCCCCGAGCGAATAAACCCCTCTGCCATTTCCAGACAGCGGTCCATGAAAGCAAAATAAATATCATCAATGATACCAACCAGCTTGATATTATATTT
>Ga0115002_10005038_pt1 | contig 15728 bp, 21 predicted proteins | sample ArcticOcean_MG_C_8_FD_89576 | JGI IMG/M metagenome (GOLD analysis project Ga0115002, IMG submission 89576) | Marine microbial communities from western Arctic Ocean - ArcticOcean_MG_CB11_86 | ecosystem: Environmental > Aquatic > Marine > Oceanic | place: Arctic Ocean: Canada Basin | collected... | reverse complement strand
TATTTTCCAAGTTCCTTTTTTTTTTTTGCTTGATATATTTACTTTTAAAACAATATAACTTGCGCAAGATTCCAGATAATTACCATTTAAAATCAACTCTACTAAATTTTTAAAATTTTTTTTTTTTTTTTTTTTTTTTTTTTTTTTTTTTTTTTTTTTTTTTTGCTTGATATATTTACTTTTAAAACAATATAACTTGCGCAAGATTCCAGATAATTACCATTTAAAATCAACTCTACTAAATTTGTAAAATTTTTTTTTTTATTTTTACTTATTATTATTAAATCTATAAATTTTGACATTTCAATAATTTCATTTTTTGTAAAAGACATTTTATTTTTATTATAAATTATAAATATTAATAAATCAAATTTTTTTTTAAATCAATTTTTTTATATAATTTTTATTTTTAAGTGACTTAAATTCACGAACTTGCTGTTGGCAAATAATCTATTTATTATTTTTGCCAATTTAGTGTAGTCTGACAACTCGCTAAAATTCAATTGAATAAATTTTTTTAATGTTATTTCCGATTGTATGATTTTATGCAAACTTTTAATGCCATCCATGGTATTCTCATATTCTATCTTGTACCGTTTTGTCCAGTAGTATTCATCGCACATATTGAATACATATGACGAAAACTGAGCCCAATATCCTGAACTTTTGTTACTACACGCATTAAATGCTTTATCTAATTTAAGTATATCCCATTTCAATTTACCAATCATGTCTTTATATTTTCCAATTTTCTTGTCATAATCACCGATTAATTTAATATATTGTTTCAATTGTTTTTTCACATTTTTGGAAATTAGTTTTTTGAACGTGATATCATGAATACTAATGTTCAATTTAAGATTTTGAATATAATCATATATACTATTGCCATTGTAAAGATTGTTTCTTATAACTATACTTTCCTTCAGACCTGATTTCTTTACCATCTTAATAACATCGTTTATTTTGTCCTTCAGAAATTTATGGTCGTCTTTGATTATTCGTTCGGATAATTTAAACCTGATTTGATCATCAATTAGTTTTGTTTTATTTTGATCAATTAGTTTTGTTTTATTTTGATCATCAATTAGTTTTGTTTTATTTTGATCAACCTTTTTTCTCTCTGTTTTTTTAACTATTTTTTTTTGACTTTTCTTTTTCTTATCTTTTTCTTCCTGTTTTTTTATCTCCCTATCAATGGATATTTCAATTGTTTTGGATAATATATTTGATGAATTTGAATTTTTATTACTTTTGGTAACTTTTATTGAATTGGTTTTATTTGTTTTCATTGACTTCCTTTTTATAAATTTCCACATTAATTTTATATGTCGTTCAAACTTGTGATTTGCACATTCAGTTCCATACATTTTCATTTTATTTGCCGCATAGCTGTGTGAGGACAAGGCGTTGTGATTAACCCGTTTGTTTATACAATCACGTATAAAAACATACCTTTTTCTATTACATTTACCATACTGCATTTTGAAGTAATTTATATAACTCAACAATACTTCCAATCGGTTTACATCCTCCTCATTTATATCATTTGTTCGGTCGAATTTTTTTATTATGTCATTACCTTCATTGATATATTTATCACATGTATTGAAATGCCAGGATATTCGTTTTGACCCTTTTATTTTTAATCCATCCCTAGTGGTAAGGTCTTCGCCACCATCTGGACATTGTTTTTTATACGATTTATATTTATCATATCCTTCCTTATTTAATTTAAAACCATCATTTGTGCACGGTAATATATAAGGGGCAGCAGCGGCACTTGAACCTGCTTGTAAATAATTGATATAATGATTTAATACTTTTTTACCAGTAGGTCCAAAAATAGATACTTTTTTATTAGTTTTAGGATTTATAATAAAATTAAATTCCATTTTTTTTTATACATTAAACTTAGAAATTTATATTTTAAATTCGTGCACCCAAACCTCCAATGTTATTCAATTATAGGCCTTTGGTTGTTGCTTGGCAAACCCAACCTACCCCTTTGTTGCGGTCCAGTTATTATTTCTGAAATTAATAAAAAGTAGGTCCGAATTTTTTATTTATCATATTTTGTATTCCTAAAATCATTTTATTTGTATCTTTAATATCTGCTTCCCAATTACCTTTTGTTTTTAACAATTCAATATCATTTACTATTGTAAAATAAATTGCCATTGTTGTTGCTTTATTTTTTGTTTTAAGCATAAACTTTATTTTTTCTGATAATGTAGCATTTTTTCCAACAAATTTTTTTGTTATTAGAGAACATTTAATTAAACCTTGTTTAGAAATTGACATTTTAATTAAATATTTTTACTTTTTTAAATATTTTTTTTAATTTAAAATTTTGTAAAAGACCTTCCATTTTTTTAATATTTTTTTTATGTTTCTTTGTAATTAGATGTGCTTTTTTTGTATTTAATTGCATTTTACAACCACAAAATTTACAAAATATTATTTTGGTTCTATAAATTCTTTTTTTTGTTTTAATTTTTTCTTTGTTGTTATTATTATCTCTAAATTTTTTTTGATATTCTTTATTTTGTTTTTTATATTTTTCTTTATTTTTTTTCCTCCATTCTTTCATATAATTGCGACGATTTTCTTTTTGTTCTGCTGTTAATGCCATCTTAATTAATTATACATTTTTACTTTTAAATTATTTTTGTTTAATTATATAAAAGTATTTAAAAAAACGGCGTAAGTCATATTTAAATGGATTTTACTTGTTTAAATTGTAATATTAAATTTACAAGAACAAAAAAACAAATTAAAAAAAGGAGTAATAAACCTTATAAATTTTGTTCTAATACTTGTTCTAATAGACTTCGTATGAAAATAAAAAGTAGAGATGCTTTAATTTCTGGAATTATTGATAATTTAATTTTCACGTCTATATCAATTGCTACAAATGAACCTATAAAAATAAATTGTTTAACATGTAAGCAATATAAAACTTTAGATAAATTTTATAATAATAAAAATAATATTAAAAGATTTAAAAAACAAAATGATTGTAAATTATGTGATAATATAAGAACAAAAAAAAGAACAAAAAAAAAGAAATATACTTTAAAAGATTTTATGAGTTATTTAATCAATAGTTGTAGAGGGTCAGGAATAAATAGAGAAAAAAGAGGAAGACCAGAATGTAAAGAATGTAATTTAACTATTGAAAATCTTAAATTATTAAAAAAGAAACAAAAAAATAAATGTATTTATTCAGGAATAAATTTAATTTGGAAACCTAATTCAGGTATTCATAAAGTTTCAATTGACAGAATTGATAATAATAAAGGATATATATTTGAAAATATACAACTTACAAGTTGGTGTGTTAATCAATGTAAATCTAATTATCCAGACAAAATGTTTTTATTTATTGTGAAATTAATATATGAATATAAAACATTAAAAATAAAAAATAATTATATTTTCAAAGATAATTTTAAAATAGTAAAAACAAATAAGAAAACAAAAAATATTAAAAATAAATTAAAAATTATTGATAATATAAAATATTTATTATGTTCTAGATGTTCAAAATATAAATTATTTGATGATTTTTACAATAATAAATCTAATAAATATGAAAAACAAAGTCAATGTAAAAAATGTAATAACGAAAGGAAAAAAAAGAGAGGTTATACAGAAACAGGATTTCTTACAAAATTATTAAATAGTTGCAAACAATCATCTAAAAATAGAATAAAAAAAGGAAGAAATACTTGTATATTTAATATAACTAAAAATGATATTATTAAATTAAAAAATAAACAAAAAAATAAATGTGTTTATACTAATTTAGAATTAATTTGGAAAGTAAAGACTGGTTGGAGAATGTGTTCTATTGATAGAATTAATAGTAATAAAGGTTATACAAAAGATAATATTCAATTAGTTTGTTGGTGTGTAAATAAAGGTAAAAGTGCATATAGTAATAATATATTTTTAGAATTTATTAAAAATATTTATAATTTTAAAAATCTTAAGAATTATATTCCTGAGATTGATAATTTAAAAAAAATTAAAAAAAATAAGTCCCTGACGTGACTCGAACACGCAACCGCCAGATTAGAAGTCTGGTGCAAAATCCAATTATGCTACAAGGACAGGATAAGTAATAAAAAAAAATTATTACTTATTATAGCTAGAGAAGGTTTTCGATCCTCCGACTTCTGGATCCAGCTTTTGGTAAATACTAAAAAGAATTTGTAATTACACAATATAATACAATATTTTATTTTTGTTAAAATGGACGCGAAAAATTTTATTTTATTTTATTATTAATAAATGATAAAAAATAAATTATAATAATATAATAAATAATGTATAAATATATTATTAATCCAAAAACAAATAAAAAAGTATTAGTAAATGGAAAAATAGGTAAAATGATTCTACTAAATTATCTTAAAATGATAAATGGTGGTTCAACATTAAAAAAAAGGAAAACAAATTATACACAAATACCTTTAACGTCTTCAACTGAAGAAGATTACAAATTAATTTTTTTAAATAATAAACACAAAGATACGTGGTCTAAACATTATACTAAAATAATAAAAAATACACCAATTGATAAAAAATTTAATGTAAAAGATTTATTAGATCAAAATTATGATTATTTATGTGTTTTAATTCATAAAAAAAAAGCAATTGGATATGTTGGAGCAATAATTATAGATGATGACAAATCAGATGATTTAGTTGGTAGAAATATTTTACCTCATAACAATGCTATGAATGAGGAAGAATGGGTTTATATAGATTGGATTGAAATTACAAAAATATATCAAAGTAAAAAATTATGTAATCGTCTTTTATCTTTTATGTTCTCTAATTTAATAAAATTAAACAATAATGTTTTTTTTCTTGAAAATACTTCAAAAAAAGCAGGAGGAATACCAGCTTGTAAATGTTATATTGATGCTGGAATTATGAATAACTTAGTAATTAGAAATAAAAATTATCAAAAAATTAATAGATTACATTGTAATAAAAATCCACCGATTTTTATGTATTATTACACAAAAGAACAAGATAATATTATTATTGAAAAAAAATAATTATATTTAAACAACAATTAAAGAAATTAAAGTAATTAAATTTATAAATGATAACTGAAATAAATATAAGTAGTAAAAAATGTAAAGATTATAGTGAAATGGATATAATAAAACTAATAGATAAAGAAGTACAAATAACAAAGAATTTAAGTAAAATAAAAAAATTAGGAATAGAATATGGTTTTTATATAAAAATAATAGAAAAAATAGAAAATAGTGAATTAAAGATATTATGGGAAAAATTAAAAAAAGAGCTAAATTTAAATTGTGCGTATATTAGACAAGAACCCTTATATATAGGTTGTATTTTAAATAAACCTGGATTATATATTAAATCAAGATGTAGTATTAAGTAAAAAAAAAACGTTTATGATTCTTGATATTTAAAAATATATATATATATACGATAAAATATACAACCATTTGGAAGACATCCAATGTTTAATAATATGTCATCATTTATATAATATGGACCAGGATTTTCTTCTTCAACCATTTATTTATTTAAATTTTATTAAATATTTTTAAATAACATATATTAAAATTATTTCTAGGATTGATTTGAAAAAAATAAAAATTTAACAGACTTTAAAAATGAATTAAGAAGAAACTTCTGTAATTATTTTCATATCTTCTGTTTTAATATCTTCTATTTTATTCATAGTATATTTACAAGTAGATAAAATGTTATATCTTGTTAAGTAACCAGCTTTATATATTTCTTTTTTTGTTCTATCAACAGAATTTTTCCATTTTTTACTTTCTTCTGAATTATTTTCTCCATAAACAAAATCTTTAATTTTATTATAAAATTCATTAGATGATTTATTAACATTATGCCAACAAATATAATGAAAAATTGAATAATAATATGCTATTTTAATTTTTTTTTCAATTTTACAAACAACATTAAGGAAAAATGTTAATTTTTCTTCAAATTCTTTTTTATTTACATCATTTAACCCTTCTTGTTTATATTTTTTAAGAAAATTTAAACACATTAATGGTGTATAACTTAAAGGCAACAATGTAGCCTCAGGTTTTAATACTTTACTATTTACTAAATTATAAATTGAAAATAATTGTATTGTTGTAACTAAAAAATTATTTTTTTTTGGTTTTTTTAAATTATTTTTACTACTTTCTAATATTTCATAAAATGTTTTGTCATCAGTAATTTGTAATTTTTTTAAATTTCTTAAATAATCTACTAATTTTGATTCATAAGAATTACACATCTCCGCAGTAGACATTGGTCTACAATGCTGTAATTCATTAAAAATATCTCTTGATTCATCTTCTTTAATATCTTTGTATATATATAATGGTAAAGGATAATTATCAAATAAGTTTAATTCATCTTCTGTTAAAAATGGTGGATTTATTTTATTTATTTTATTTTTATTTTTTTTTGTGTACCAAACTTTTCTATTTCTTATAGTGATAGAAAATCGATTGTCGATAAATTCATTTATTGCACGAATTCTGTGCCCGCCGTCCAAAATAATTGTATTATCATTCATATTTGCAAAATATAACATTGGGATCATACGTTTTTTTAAAATACTTTCTATTAAATTTTGTTTGTATTGTTTTGACCAATTGTCTTTTCTTTGCCAATTTGGAAATGTTATATCTTTATTTTTAAATTGTGTATTTAAATCTTTAATTTTAATAATTACTGGTTTTAACATTTTATAAACTATTTTTAATTAAGTTTTAAATACTTATTTTAAATTTTTACAAAAATATTTTAATCTTAAAAAAAATAAATTTATATCAATAAACAATGATTTCTAACCATTTTTTAAATTATTTACTTGAATTTAATGTTAAAACGACTATTGGTAATTTTATAAAAATCAAATATGAAATATTTATTAAAATGTTTTATTCTTCAAAAACATTTATTTATAAAAATTATCATATTCCAAGTTATAAATTTTTTAAAATAAATAGTAAAACAGAATTTAAAATATGGATTCATAAAATTAAAAAAAATATTTTTATGCAAGATATATTTATTCATAAATTTATGTTTGATAAAAAAAACTGTATCAGGAGGGCTTGATATCCAGAGAATAAGGATGTGATAATTAAAAACATTGATCTGAAATAGAATTTCCAGTTATTAAACATTTAATACATTTTGCAAACAAATTACTAATATTAACTAATTCTATTTTTTTTGACAATTTTAGTTTTTCAGTTTGATTAATAGAATTTGTTACAATTACTTTTTCTAAAATTTTACAATTATTTATTCTATTAATAGCATTCTCTGAAAATACACCATGTGTTATTATAACATATACTTTTTTAACCCCTTCTTTTTCTAAAGCTTTTATACAACTTAAATTAGTATTAAAAGAGTCTGCTATATCATCAAAAATTAATGCTATTTTATTTTTTATAGGAAAACTAGTAATAATTTTTAAATTTAATATTGTTGATAATTTACTATAATCTCTTTCTTTATGTGCATAGATTACTGGTAAATTTAATCTACGAGAAATCGCAATTGTTCGTGCAATAGAACCAGCATCTGGTGATACTGCTATTAAATCTGATTTATTTTGTGATTTAAATATTGTGTTGTTTAAATGTTCTGATATAACAGAAATTGAATATAAATTATCGACAGGAATAGAATAAAATCCTTGTTGAATTGGAGAATGTAAATCAATTGTTACTAATCTATTTATTTGTAATAAATCAGCTACTGCTTTGGAAGATATAGATGTTCTACAAACTCTTTTATCACCTCTTGAATAAAATAATAATGGACAAATTAAAGTTATTGATTTTACAGATGATAAATTACAAGCATTTATCATAATTATAGTCTCCATTTAAAATATCATTAATATTATAATTACCAAATCCATGTCCAGTTTGTATTAAAAAAACTTCTTTATTTCTTATATTTTCTAATATTTCTACATTTATTTCTCCATTTTTAAATTTTTCTTTTTTTACTTCTATTAATTTTAAACCTAAAATTTTAGATATTTCTTTCGCCAAAGGTATATTTGATGAGCCACTAATTATAATATGATTATTCATTGGTATCAATATATTTTTTTTTAATCTTAATTTTTTAAATAAAATTAATTAAAAATATTCTTTCATCAAGTTAGAATTTATAATTTGGTCACCATTTGTTATTTATTTTGGATATTTATCTTTTGTTATTTTAATTGTAGCTTTCCAAGCATCAATTCCATTGTGATAGATTTACAGCATCAAAAATTTTATCAGAGTCAGTACTAACGTAGACATCATCAAATTCTCCAGAATTTAAAACAGCTTCAACCATCCATTGTATGAGCGGTTTTCCTCCCAATTCTCTAATATTTTTATCTTTTAATCGCGTGGAACCTCCTCTTGCTGGAATTACAGCTACTTTTGTCATATAAATAAATTAATTTAATATGTTTAAATTAATTATAAAATTATATACATAAATCGTTTTCTTTTGAATTTCCTAATTTTATAACTTCTCTATATTTACTTTTTAATATTTTATTAATTTCATCCCATTGTAGTTTCATTTCATTATTAGTGCTTTTATCAACATTAAAAATAATTCTGGGTCCTGTTAAATAATTTGTATTTAATTTAAACATAGAACCCCTGATATTATATTTATCTATAAATTCTCTAAGCGCATTGGTTTCTCCGCCTATTGTATGTTCATCTACAATTAAAAAACAACAATGATTTATTTGTTTATTTAAATGTTTTAAAGCATTAAATGCTGGATAATAAGCATTACAATCAATAAAAATTAATGATATTTTTTTATTATTAATGGTATTAATAGTTTCACTAATATCTCCTTCAATAATTTCAACTATATTATCAATATTATTATCTTTTATGTTATCAACAACAATTTTTTTATTAATATTCCATCTATTGCTTTTCTGATTTTTAATTAAACCGTATTGTTCTCTTTTAGTTTTTGCATTTATAATATCGTTCTTGTTATATCCAGAAAAAGAGTCAAACGTAAAAAGTTTTTTAGATAACTTGTTATTTTTAATAAAATTACCCATAATAATAGTGCCCTTACCTTCAAAAGTTCCCAATTCAATATAATCACCCTCAATGTTTTTATTGATATTTATTAAATTATTAATATTAGTTTTATAAATATCTTTGTCTGTCATTATAATGTTATAAATTATACAATTGTTAAATATTTAAATAATATTATTGTTTAAATATAAATTTATTTTTTCGATAAATGTAATCTAATAACTTTTCTGTATTTTTCTTTTTCAAATTTATCACCACCGGCATGGATACAGTTAGTATCAAAAATTATTAAATCTCCTCCATTACATTCTATTGGAATCAATTCTTCTATTTTAATTTCTGTTCATGTTGTCTAACTGATCTACGATTGATGGATAATCAATTTTTCTATTATATAAAACTTTTTGTAATGTTTCTTCTGTATTAGCAGCAGTTTCGTAAGATGCTAATTGAGCATCAGTTGGTTTTGATAATCCTGATACATTCCAATAAAGTGTAGTAACTCCATTTGTCATTACTAATCCAATATTTTTTTCTTCAGCTTTCCAAGTTTTCGAGTTAGCTTCTAAATATAATTTAACTTTTGTATATAACATTGCCATAATTAATATATAATATATTCAAAATATTTTTTTTCAAGTTTTTTTTCTTAATTTTTTAAATAAAGTTATTAGAAATATTATTCTACAAATTAATTCATCAATACTTTCTTTAGAAAAAATTTCTAATTTATTTTGTTCTATTAAAATTTTATTATAAATATTAAATTTTGATATTATTAAATTATTTAGATTTATATTTAGTATTATTTTTTTACTTTTTTTAAACAAATCTTTGTAAATTGATTTATTAAATATAAAACCAAAATAATTATAAATTCTTTTTCTTATTTCTTCATTATTTATATTATTCCAATATTCTATTAATAAAGATATTATTAATTTATATCTATATAATTCATATTTATTTAATTTAATACCGTCTAATGAAAATGTTTCAGTATTTAAATTAATATTTTTCATTAATAAAAAAACCTTATATAATAATATATATAATAAAACATGCAACAAAAAATTAATCTATTTAATCAAAGATTACAAGAATTAAAACAAAATAAATTTATTAAAAAAAATCATAGAATTAACAGAAATAAATATAAAGAACATTTTCAATTTATGAATGATACTATTAATTATATTAAAACTATTTTGTTTAAAGGAGGTTCTAAAAATTTGAAAATTAAACTTATTACACAAATTCAAGATTTTGATAATAATTTTATTTTTACTAAAGAAGATGCAAAATATATTCTTAATAAATTAGCACCACAATTTAAAAAAACAATTAGGTATATAAATTCTAAAAAAAATAAAGCTAAAAAATTAAAAAGTGATAGTATAATTCATAACCCATTTAATCATAAAAAAGGTGGTGCTCCTAAATCTGTTCAAAAAATTAAAAATATGTTTTCAAAACCTGTAAAAAATATTACAAAATCAATTAAAAATCTTTCATCTAATCCTATTAAAAATCTTTCATCTAATCTTATTAAAAATCAGCCATCTAATCTTATTAAAAATCTTCCACCTATAGATAAAGTTAGTAATATTATAAATAATACAGTTGATAATGTTAGTAATAGAGTAGATAAAGTTAGTAATACTATTGATGCTGTATCAAATACTATAAATAATACAGTTGAGAATGTTAGTAATAAAGTAGATAAAGTTAGTAATACTATTGATGCTGTATCAAATACTGCAAATAATATTAAAAATATTACTGGAGATATAACTCAAAAAACAGGTAATTTATTTGATAATGTATCAAATACAATGAGTTTTTTGAGTAAGATGAAAATGAAAAAACAAAATGCTAATCCAACAATTATGGATATTATATTTTTCCCTATATGGTCTTTTGAACAAAGCCCGTATGGGGATATTTTAACAGTTCCATTAGATTTTATCTCTGTGATATTAGATATGATAGATCCTATGATTGAACTAACTGTTAATGTTGTTGGTTATCTTGGTGATATTATAACATCAGTAGTTGGAATTATACCTGCTGCAGGAGATGTAGTAACAATTGCATGGAGCACATTAGCTGACCCAATTGAAGAAATTTTGGCAGACGGAACAGATTTCCTTGGTTTATTAATTAATATTCTTCGCAAAGAATGGAAGCTCGCTATCATTAGTAGTATTGATTTATTTGATAACTTGGCCAGTTGGAGTGACTCATTTATCACAACTTTTTATTATCTTAATAAATGGATTAACCGAATGAAAACATGGGGAATATTCGGTGACAATAGAATGTTTGAAATAATCAGAAATGTAAATGGTGATCCTATGAATCCAACTATGTGGTTTTTAACAGATAAAAAAATTTAAATTATAAAAACTATTTAGTAAAGTTATAAATAATTTTTTTCTTTAACTAATCTTCCATTTCGTAATTTTGCTGGATTGGGTTTAAGCCTACTTGATCTAACTAAATTTTCATCTTTACCTATAAAATGTAAAATAAATCCTCTTTTACCATATGAACTAATAAGACGCTCTATTTTATCTTTTTTTTGATTTATATCAATTTCTGCAATAACAATTTTTCCTTTTTTTACAAATTTTTTTGCCACATAATTATTCATTATAGATGAGAAACCTTTACCTTGATGTCTTCCAAAAACTGCAACATTAAATATTACATTTACATTATCTTTTTTATCTAAAAAAAAACTACCAATGGGTTCATTATTTACAAGTAATACATAACCTTGACTTTCTTTAAATCCTTTAATGTAAGGTTTATTATTTAATATATCATTTACAAGTGACACAGCATCACGTGTCTTCATATCAAAAGCTTTTTTATTTAGGTTAATAATTTTATTTTTATATTCTTTTGTTAGTTTTACAATAATAATTTTATTTTTTGTAACTCCACCATTCGAAATATTTAAATAATTTAATAAAATATTTCTTCCTAATTTATTATAAATAGATATTTTTCTATTACTTTTTTGGATTTATTATATAATTATACATTTATATATTATTAATAAGATTTTTTTCATTTTTATATAATAAAATCTTGTACTGTAACTTCTAAATATTTTTTATTAATATCCTTATTAATATTTTTATTTTTAAAAATTACATATAAATTACCTTTTTTATATAAACCTTTTTTTATAAATTCTAATGTTTTATTGTGATATAAATTACTTATTTCATGATTAATTGTATTATTTAATAAATTTATATTTATTTTTTTGTTTTCATTAAAAAAAACTAAATGAATTAAATGTAAGCCTTTTCTTATAAAATCTTTATTATATGTTTCATTACAATAAACTATTAAGTCACCTTGTTTTCCATAACCTTTTTCATAATTTCCACAATTTTTAAAAATATTTTTGTTTTTTAATAAATTTATTTTATATTTTTTTGTAGATTTATAATATACATTACCATTACAAATTTTACATTTATTTCTTATTTCATTATCTTTACAAATATAACATTTATCAATATTTGTTAATTTCATATTTTTTATATAATTATTTGTTAATTCATTTAATGAAAAATTAATATTAAATTCTAAATTAGGACTTTTCATATTTTTTTTATTTTCATTTTTTTTAAATTCTTTATAATTATTTAATAAATTTATCACAGAGCTTAAATTTTTTGATGTAAATACTTTATTATTTATTTTATTTTTTATTTTTTCTATTAATTCAACTGGCATATCTTTTTGAAATAAATCATTTATTTCATAAAACATTTCAGTGTTTAAAGAAGGAAATATTGTTGGAAACATATCTTTAAATAATTCTATTGCTGGTTTAAAATTAAAATTTATACTATTATTTACATTTGAATTTAAATCATAATATCTTCTTTTTACAGGATCAGATAAAACTTGATATGCTTTTGATAAAGTTTTAAATTTTTCTTCATCACCTGAATCTCTATCTGGATGATATTTTAAAGCTAATTTTCTATAACCTTTTTTTATTTGATAATCAGTAGCATTTTTATTTATTTCTAAAATTTCATAATAATCCATTATTTCTTTAAATCATTTTTTTTTCTTTTTTAAATATTAAAATATTTGTTAAATTTATTAAAATCCATTAATTTATCTGTTATATTTTTATCATTTTTTATTTTTTTATAAGATCCACCTTCAATAAAACGAACCATAAAATCTATAGAATAAAGACCACAACTATGACCATCTTCTTGATATTCTGTACTATTAACTATATTCTTAAATTCAGAATTTTTTATTTTATATTCATTTTTTTTTATTAATTCATCTACTTGTTCTTTTATCCGATTCATTAAAATTTGTATTTCATTTACAGGTTTATGTCCAAAACTATCAAAAAAATAATTACAACCTTCATTTAAATCTACAAACATAGATACCCAATGACTACCAGGTTCATTATGTTTATCTAAATTAAATATTATTGCTATCTTTCTTATACCTTTTTTTAATAATTTTTTTATATTCATTTTACAGAGTTCATCAGCAACACATAATTGCATAGTAGAATTATTTACAAGTTTAGTATCAAAATCTAAAGGAACAGGTCCTATTATTTCTAAATCTTTATGTGTATTTTTATATTGATTTAGAACATTTGCTATATCAGTTGTAGATAACCAAGAAGTTTTATCATTTTTCCAATCATCAGGCATTTTGGGTCTAAATGTATTTTCATTTATTTCATTATTATTTAATTTTTCAACATTCTCTAAAGATAACCAACATTTATCATTTCCTGACTTACATTTTGTGTTTTTTTTGAATATTTTATTTATATTATTCCATAACACTTTTTTATTATTTACTATTTTAATTTTATCATTATTTTTACTATTCCAAGTTTTTCCTATTTTTTTTAAAGATTCTAAAGAAAAACAACTTGTCCCAGTATCTTTACCAGGTGCACAATACATTTTGTTTTTATTATCATGATGATCACCTCCAACATTTTCAGATGGATTATTATAATTACCACCTTTTTTATTTTTTAATAAATTTAGATATTGTTTAATTATTTTATTACCTATTACTCCTTTTACTTTACATTTTTTACCAGTTTTAGGATTTATAATATAATCATATAAATTATTCATCTTATATAATATTGATATTTATTTTTTAGAATACATTTATTTTAATTTTTTTAAAATTCTATTTTCAATTTCTAATAAAAGTTTTTTATGTAAATTCCAATCATTTCCCCACATTTCTTCAACTGTATGTATAACCTTGTTTTTCTAATAATTTTGTTCTATTTACAGTATTAGTATATAATTCTCCAAATGTTTTTTTACATTTTTTATTATACTTTTCTGGTTTATAAATTTGCGGATTACCATGCCAATAATCTCCTTGAAATTCATAAATTTTATTTAATTCTTTTGAAAACCCATCAACTCTTGTTTTTTTATTCTTATTAATATTATATTTTATTGAATGTTCTTTTCCTGAATTAGATTTGCTTATAATATATGTGTTATCTATTATACTTTTTACTTTTAACCATTCTAACTGAACTTTAGAACAACCCCACATATTCATTGTTTTATGTTTTTCTACTGAAATTCTTAATTCTTTTATTTCTTTTATTAAAATTTTATTTGATTTTGTTATAAAAGTTTTATTTGTCATTAGTTTGTTTATTAAATCTTTATTTAGTTCAAATTTTACTAATATATTTATGGTATTATCTTTTTTTTTAGAATCTTTAATTTTTTCTTTTAATTCTTTTTCTACAATTTCTTTTTCTAATTTATATTTTTCTTTTTCATATCTTAATTTTTTAATTTCTTTTTCTAATTCAAATTCTTTTTTTTTTTTACAAGTTTTTTTATGTCTATAAATTGAAGTTTGACAACTAAAAGTTTTTAAACAATAGTTACATTTTATTTTATTATTAATAGTATTTTTTGTATTATTTATGGTATTTTTTACTACTATTTCGGTTTTATTATTAATAAAAGTATTATTTTTTTTTATATTTTTATCACAAGGTGTTTTACGTGTTGTATGTTGTAAATAACTGGATTTTCTATTTGTTTTATAACCACATTTATTACAAATATATATTTTGTATTTCATATTTAATTATGTAAAAAGTTATCTTTATAAATAACAAATAAAAAAAATAGTATAATTATAAAAATATGCAAATTTTTTATTTTGTTATTTAAAGAATTTGCATTTTATTAAATGTTTTAAAATTTATATATTATCATTTTATAATTATGTTATTCATTAATAATTTAATTTGTTCAGATAATTGATTTATTAATTTTGAATTTGTATTTGTTAAATTTGTATTTGTATTTGTTAAATTTTTATTTATTTTTATTAATTCATTTATTTTTTCTTGTGCTAATTCATATTTTTTTTTATAATTATTTTTTTCTATTTCTAATTTATTTCTTTTTTGATTGAATTCAAATTCTTTTTTTTTTTTACAAATTATTAAATTTTTATCTTTATTTTTTTTTTTTTTAAATACTTTAAAACAATAATCACATTTTTTATTTAAAATTAATTTTTTTTTTTTTTTTT
>Ga0115002_10005035_pt1 | contig 15730 bp, 8 predicted proteins | sample ArcticOcean_MG_C_8_FD_89576 | JGI IMG/M metagenome (GOLD analysis project Ga0115002, IMG submission 89576) | Marine microbial communities from western Arctic Ocean - ArcticOcean_MG_CB11_86 | ecosystem: Environmental > Aquatic > Marine > Oceanic | place: Arctic Ocean: Canada Basin | collected... | reverse complement strand
CACGACATGCACGGCAACGTCGCCGAATGGTGCGCTGACCGGTATTTGTCGGAACTGCTGGGCGGCGTCAATCCGCTGGTGGATGGAAAGAACAAACAGGCGACCGGCGACGGTGTGATCCGCGGCGGATCCTGGTGCAGCACGCCCGTGTACTGTGAAGCTGGGTTTCGCAACGCAGGCGTCGGCAACAAGGAACGTGATTTTATCGGGTTCCGCATTGTGCTGAGGAAGAAATAACTTTAGGCGGCGAAGCCGCATAGTCGCCTTTCGCTCCGCGAAAGTAGCGCTACTTTCGCGGAGCGAAAGGCGACTATTCTTTAACTTTGGATGCAAGCATGAAACTCGCAACTTGCCTGGCAAGCTTCCTTTCACTCGTTTGTGTGTCGTCCAGCTCTGCCGCGCCGGCGGAATTGAAGTTCGCCACGTTCGACGAAAGCCAGACCGAATACGACCGGTCGGTCAAGCCGCTAATGGCGAAACATTGCGCACAGTGTCACGGGTCGGATCTGGCGGAGAAAGAACTCAATCTGCAAGAACTTCCACCAGATATGAAAGCCACGACCAGCGCGGCTCGGTGGGCGGTCGTGCTGGCGCAACTATCGCTGAAAAAAATGCCGCCGCAGGACGAGGCGCAGCCGAGTGCCGACGCCAGGGCAGCCATGATCACTTGGATCAAGGCTGAGTTGAAGCGATCTGGCAAACATGTCGCCATGCGGGAGGAGTATTTCAACGGCAACATCATTGAACACGCCCTGTTGTTCGGCGGAAAGCCCACGAGCTTGCTCGACGCGCCCACGCGTGTTCGCCGGCTCAGCCCGGAGATTTATGCGGCGCTCACCAGCGACGTGGGACGCGGAGCGAACGTCGGCCAACCATTTTCGCCGAAAGGTGGCACGACGTTCAAAGATATGGGCGCCCCGAAGCTCGATGAACCGACCACCAGCCAGTTGATCGGTAACGCCTTATTGATCGTCGACAAGCTGACATGGCACAAAATGGAAGGCGGAGTCGCAAAGTCAGAGCGCGGCGCGCCGAATCAACTCGTGCGGTTGTTCGATGAAAAAGACCCCGCCAAAGACACTGACTTCGAGACCGCCATCACCTATCTGTTCGACTATATCCTCCGCCGGAAGCCGACCGCGGATGAACTCCAGAGCTTCACGGCCCTGATGAACCAGAACATCAAGGACTCCGGGCGCAAGACGGGGGTCAAGTTTACGCTGGCCGCCGTGTTGCTGCTTCCCGAAGCTGTGCTCCGCAGCGAACGGGGCGCCGGACCGGCCGATGAGCGGGGCCTTGTCCGCCTCGCACCGCGGGAAATCGCCTTCGCCGTCACCTACGCTTTGACCGACCGGCGGCCGGAATCGTGGCTGCTGGCCGATGCCGAACAAGGAAAGCTCGCTACAAGCGAGGGCGTCGAGGCGGCGGTTCGCAAAATGCTGGACGACCCCAAGTTCGACAAGCCACGGATCATGCGATTCTTCCGCGAGTATTTCGGCTACAAACAAGCGACCGAAGTCTTCAAGAATCCTGACGAGCCTGTCGAACACTATCCACGCGAGCTCGTCGCCGACACCGATCGGCTGATCGAGTGGATCGTGGAGCAAGATAAAGAAGTCCTCCGCGAACTGCTCACCACCAACAAGGCGTTCGTCAACTTCCGCTGGGACAAGAACAAGCAGCAGGGCTTCAAGGCCCGCAACGAGGCCATTCATGTGGCGTACGGTTTGCCGCCGGACTGGAAATGGACAGTGGACCAACCGATCGAACTGCCAGCCAATCAACGGGCCGGCATTCTGACGCAGCCTGCGTGGCTGGTGGCGGTTTCCAAGAGCGACGACAACGACGTGATTCATCGCGGCAAGTGGATCCGCGAGCGGCTGTTGGGCAACGTCGTGCCGGACATTCCGATCACGGTCGATGCCCAGCTTCCCATCGCGGCGGAGAAGACGCTCCGCGAGCGGATGGCAGTCACCCAGGAGCAGTACTGCTGGCAGTGTCACCGGCTGATGAACCGAGTCGGCTATCCGCTGGAGATGTACGACCACTTCGGCCGCTTCCGCGTTGTAGAACGTGTACTCGACGTGGAAGCCACGGCGAAGAACGTGGATTCTAAGGGTAAGCCGCTCGGCCCGATCCTGCGCGGCGTGCCCGCGGAGATCAGTGGCGGCATCGAGTTCGTCGGCGACAAACGCGTGGAAGGCGACGTCAACGGCGCGGTCGAATTCATGCACAAGCTGGCCGACTCCGAGCGCGTCGAGCAAGTGTTCGTGCGGCACGCCTTCCGCTACTGGATGGGCCGCAACGAAACGCCCGGCGACGCCGCGTCGCTGCAGGCGGCCCACCGCGCCTATCGCGACAGCGGCGGCAGCATGAAGGCGCTGATCGCTGCGTTGCTAACCAGCGATTCGTTCATGTATCGCGTCAAAACGGACAAGAAGGTTACTGTCAATTCTGATTCCAACCAAACGAATAAGCCATGACGTATGTGAAAACACCTGTATGGTGCGCTGTCGCTCTGTTGACCTGTTGTGTCGAGATTACGCCTCTGATAGCTGCCGAGGCGGAGCCCGTTACGACTTCCTCATCGTCAGGCGATTACCAATCCATCTGGCTGCAACTCGAACAGGGTGGTGTCGAGTTTGACGGAAAGTCCAAAGAACGGTTCGACGTGCCGCTGTTTCTTGGCTTGCGGGACGGCAAGGCGGTCGTCGCCTGGTTCGTTCATCCCAAACTGTCAGGCGGTCGCGTCGTGTGGCTCGACTCGTCTTCGCTGACGCTGAGCGGTGCGAAATTGAGTGGCAGCCTCGCGGGCCGGTCCAATCTGCACTGGGGTGACAAGAACGTTCACTACTTTGATTTCACTCTCGACGCCGTGGTCGGCGATCCGGGAAAGCACAAACCCCACAATTCAGCGATTCCAGAGCGCCCGCGTCCTTCATTCGATAGCCTGGCGATCACGGGAACTTACTCGGTCGGTTTCATCGACGATGCCGGAGAGAGGACCTCATTCGACGGCAAGCTCAGCGGTCGCATCCGCACCGCCGAACAACTGGCGGCCGACAAACTCGCGGCGGGGAAGAACTGGCCGCACTACTACGGCGATGGCTATCGGCTGGCCGGACCGGCTTGCGAGGCGAAGTTGATCGACGATCTGGCCACGGCGCGACCCGTTTGGAAGAGCGAAGCGTACATCCCCACCGGCTATGGCTCGGCACCCGACGACCGCTACCCAGATCGCGCCGGGAGATCCGGCAACGGCGGCGGATCTTCTTCGCCCGTGGTGGCCGATGGGCGAGTTTATCAGTTTTACTATTCCCCGCGCGGGCCGGTCGGGCAGAACAAAGCGTACATCGAGAACTTCATCAAACGTCCCTTCACCGGCGAGGCCGATCTGCTGGCGAAGGCCCGCCTGCTGTTCCCTCAGCGCTCATACCAGCAGCAAGCCGTTGTCAATCACTTCCGCACGCAGGCCGACGAAGTGCTCGTTTGCATGGACGCGGCAACCGGTCAAACTCTCTGGAAGACGACGTTTCCCCAGCGTGGCAACAACTATCAGACGCACAAACATCGCGGTCATTTTCCCGTGGCGCTCGTTGCCGACGGAGTCGTTTATCAACCCGGCACGACCGGCCGACTGTATGCGGTCGATGCCGACACCGGCAAACTTTTATGGGAATATCCCGATGCGCAGCCGGAAGCTCACGTCACAACGCAAAAGGGAATCGACTGCCGCGCCCCCAGCCCGGTGTTGGTGGACGGCGTGGTCGCGTTCGCCGCTTCCGGGCGCGTGCATGGCGTGGACGCGAAAACTGGCGTGAAAAAATGGGAGCAGCGGTTGTGGCATCGGGCTTCGCTGTTGTCGTGGACAGGTGGCGGCAAGTCGCTCATCATCGCCAGCGATCGCGATCATCAGAACAAACAAAATTTCGCAGTGGCGATCGACTCGTCCGACGGGACCGTTGTCTGGCGGCAGCCGGTCGAATACCTGATCGACTTCACGTTTCCGCTGTTGGCCGGCGATCTGCTGATCGGCTATTCGCTGAACAAAGAAAACGTCAAGCCGGGCGAGAACGACGGACTCGCGATTCTTCACGCTTACAAGATTTCGGCGGACGGACTAAAACCGGCCTGGACGACCAAACCGCTGGCGCCGATCATCGACACGATCGGCATGGCCATTGACGAGGATTACGTCTATGTCTCCGCGGCCCGCGAGGCGATTTGTGTAAAGCTCGCGACGGGCGAGCCGGTGGCAAGAGTAGAAAACGTCGGCGGAGCCCGCACGCAGACGGCGTTTCTCGCAGGCGGACGCCTGTTCATCCAGCCGGAAGGACGACACGGCGGGCAGTCGTTTCTCATGCTCGCCGCGGATGCGAACGCTTTCCGCGCGTTCCCCGCCACCCGGACTGATGGTCGGCTGAACCACCGGGTCGGCAGCGAATACCAATGGCCGCCGCCACATTCGTGGACCACCGCCTACGCCAACCAGCCGATCGTGTACCCGTTGGTGGATGGCCGCTTGTTCGTCCGAGGATTGGATGCCATCTACTGCTACGATTTACGGGCGGGCGATATCAAGTGAGAGACATTTGCGAACACCTAACCCAAACCACCGACAATTTATACAACCGCTCAATAAAGGAACCTAAACATGACGATTCATCGACGTGACGCGCTGAAGGGAATCTCGCTGGGCGCCGGCACCATCGCGTTGGCACCCATTCTGTCCCGCTTGGAAGCCCACGCGGCCGGAACCGCGATGACGCCCAAGCGGTTTGTTTTCGTGGTGGAAAGCAACGGCGTGCGGCCCGAACAGATTTCGCCGGTCGGCGTCGAACGCAAACCCCGCGATCAGCGTCCCGGCGGGCCGACGGAATTCGTTGACATTCCACTCGCCGACAAGGACCTGCAATTCTCGCTCGAACCGCTGACGCCGTGGAAAGACAAACTGACGATTGTCGAGGGCTTATCGGGCCGAGTCTGCGGCGGCGGGCACTCGAACAACTTCATGGCGCTTGGCGCGTTCGGAGGCGGCCGCGGTACCAGTGGCGAAAGCATGGCGGTGCTGGGGGAAACCATTGACGGTGCACTGGCCAAGACGATCCCCGGCATCTTCCCGCACCTCGGCCTGGGCATGTCGAAGCGTCTGGAAAACAACGTGATCTACAACATCTCGGCGCTGGAAGCCAATCGTCCGCTGCCGACGATGTGCAAACCGGATCAGTCCTACGCTGCTCTGTTCGGCAGTGTCGCGAATGGCGCAGCGAAAGAAGAATTTGCCGCCAAGAACAATTTGCTCGATTTCTTGCGCCGCGACATCAAGAAGGTTAGGGCCGAACTCGTCGGCCAAGAACGCGAACAGTTCGACGCTTATCTCGAATCGTTCGAGACGCTCCGCAATCGTCAGAGTCGGCTGAACGAAATCGAACACACGTTGCGCGAGAAGGGTCCGGCACCGAACGACAAGTACACGTCGGAGGTCGAAACCGATCGGCTCGACGCCCAGTTCGACATTGGCGCGGCGGCCCTGATTTGCGGACTGACCAACGTGCTCACGCTTTCGTCCGCCGCAGGCATCCGCGACTTTGACGTCACGTTCAACGGCCTTGGCATCAACCTCGACAAGCACTCGATCGGCCACGGCAAGAGCTTCAAAGACAAGAAATGGGATGAACTCTACAACATCATCCGCCGCTACCACATGGATCTGATCGCCGGCCTCGTTCGGAAGCTCCAGGCCGTGCCGGAAGGCGATGGCACGATGATGGACAACACGGTAATCGTTTACCTGAGCGACGGCGCGGAATCCCACCACAGCCGTTGCTGGGAATGGCCGATGATCGTGATCGGCAACATCGGCGGCAAGCTGAAGACCGGCCGTTACGTCGATTACCCCGGCTACGGCAACAAGGGCCACCGCACCACAGCCAATATGTACGTCACACTGCTGCAGCTTGCCGGTTCCCAGCGCACCAGCTTCGGCACGCCCGACCCCAATCTCAAGGATCTCGACCAACACGGCCCGCTGGAAGAACTGCTGGCGTAAGGGACTGCCGAAATCGACAATGTGCATGTGGTGACCACAGAGGCCCTCGAGGCGTGAGGCACGGTTACGCCAAACTCAAATGTCAAGGCAATTAACATAACTTGAAACGCGGAGTATCGAATCGTGAGCGACACCAAAGATCGTCTGAAGCACTTCACTGGAATTTGTATGGTTGGCTTGGCTTTGCTGGTGTGCGGAGTGTCACTGCCGACCGCTAGCGCGGACGATAATACTCCGCCGGCCGGGTTTGCCGCCCTGTTCAATGGCAAGGAGCTGGCGGGCTGGACGGGCAAAGAACCGAACTGGAAGGTCGCAGACGGCGTCATCGTCTACGACGGCAAGGCCGGCGATCTGACGACTGAGCGTAAGGATTTCCGCAACTTCATCTTGCACGTCGATTGGAAGATCGAGAAGGGGGCCGACAGCGGCATCTTCCCGCGCGGCGTGGCGCAGGTGCAGATCTGGGACAACATCGAAGGTTCTGGGGGCCTCTGGAACCAGGGAGTCAAAGCCCTCAAGAACACTGACAAAAAGATCGGCGAATGGAACCATTTTGAGATCGCCGTCGAGAACGAGTTCATCACGGTTATGCTCAACGGCAAAGTCGTCGTCGAAAAGACCGACAAGATGTTCGCGAAGACCAAGAAGAAGGAAGGCCCGATTGTGCTCCAGAACCACGGCAACCCGCTCTGGTTCAAGAACATCTATATCAAGGAGTTGCCATAGCAGACGATCAGGAGAACGCTTCTGTGCCAAACAACTCTAATCGCTGCGAAAGCGCTGAAAAACGACCACTCGACGCCGTAAAACGGATTGCGGTTAGCGGTTAGCGGTTAGGAATTAGCTGTTAGCGAAGGGCGTGAGGAAATAGGGATAATGACCGCAATGCGAAGACAAAAGAAAGGCAGTTAGAAGATGTTGACTATTACCGATCGTCGATTTGCTCGAAGTGGGGCTGGTGTTGACCGCCGTGATTTTCTCCGCATCGGCAGTTTGTGTGGCTTGACGCTGCCGGGCTTGCTGGCCGCGGACGCGCAGGCAGCAACCGAAAAGAGTGTTTACAAGAACAAATCGGTTGTGTTTCTATTCTTGCAAGGCGGGCCACCACAGATCGAGACGTTCGATCCTAAGATCGACGTCCCTGACAACAATCGCAGTTGCACCGGGGAGATACAGACTAAACTGCCCGGTGTCTGGTTTGGCGGCACATTTCCCAAGTTGGCACAACGGGCTGATCGGTTGGCCGTAGTGCGCAGCTTCGCAAGCGGTGATGGGGGACACAACCAGATCCCCATCTTGACCGGCCGGCATCCCTCGGGAGCAACGATGGGTGCGATGTGCGCCCGCGCTACTGGCCCCTTTCACGGCAAGACCGGCGTGCCGATGAATACGGTTATTATTCCAGAAGCCGTACAACCCGATCTCAAGCTGGGTCAACCCACTGGGACGTTTGGACTGCCCGGGATCGAGAGCCGCGTCGCCGGCGCCGGAAACCTGGGCAGCGTCTACAAGGGATTCGTGCGAAACGGCAGCCCTCAGCAATTGGGAAATTTTGAACTGAAATTGCCGCACGACCGCTTCGTTGATCGCTTCCGGCTACTTGGACAACTCGACGGCTTGAAGAGGAACTTGGATCGTACCGGCGAGTTGGAAAACACTAGCGCTGTGGAACAACAGGCGTACGACCTTCTCCTGCGCGGTGTGGCCGACGCCTTTGACCTTTCCAAGGAAGATCCCAAGACCATCGCGAAGTACGATACGAGCCATCTGTTCAATATGGCCGATTATCACGAAGGTGGTAAGCATTTTCTGTTCGAAGGAAAGAAGAAACTGGTCGATCAGTTGCGGTGGACGAATCTGCTCGGCAAGGAAATGCTGCTGGCTCGGCGCCTTTGCGAAGCGGGATGCGGATTCGTGACGGTGGTTGATTCCAGTTGGGATTTCCACGGCGGTGGCGCAAACAATCCAGGAACGCGCGTCGGCATGAATACGTTGGGAGCTCAGGTGGATCATGCGGTGGCCGCGTTCCTCGACGACCTGCAGCAGCGCGGTCTCAGCGATCAAGTTCTGCTAGTCATTACTGGAGAGATGGGGCGGACGCCAATCAAAAGCAATAAGGACGCGGGTACGAATCATCACGGATCCTTGACTCCGCTGCTGCTGGCGGGCGGTGGGTTAAAGATGGGGCAGGTAATCGGTCAGTCCGATCGAACTGGTAGTCGCCCGGCGTCCCAACCATATGGCCCCGAGAACCTGCTTGCCACCGTGCTGAACACTATATTTGACGGCGGTGAACTTCGCATCTCGCCCGAGTTGTTACCGCCACTGGTCACGAAGGCCATCCTCGATGGTCAGCCGATCAAGGAGCTATTTTGAACATCGAATTTCTGAACTTCGGATTATAGATAGGCGCAAGCAGTTCTCTTCCGTTGCAGCCCGTTGAGCGATGTTTTTGGCAATGTACCGTTTCTAGATAAATTTACGGCGCTAACGATCCTGCTGGCTGGTAAGCGCGGCGGCGGAGCAGGAAGTAAACGTGTGCCGGCTCGAGAGCCTCGGGTGAACTTTTTTAGTTTTTCTGCCTGAGGTTTTCGTTAAAGTGGACGTTTATTTGTATGCGTGGGCAAAAGTCGCCCGAAATACCTTGGGAGCAAGTCTTTCCGATGGCCCCGCCGAACATGAGTCAAGCTGAAGACAACGACGCTTTCCTCGAATTGTTGGCCCAGCATGGCAGCCAACTGTTTGCATACATTTACGCGCTCGTCCAGAACCTGCATGATGCCGACGATTTGTTTCAAAAGACGAGTGTGGTGTTGTGGAAAAAGTTTGACGGATTCGAGCCGGGATCGGACTTTATGGCTTGGGCCTGCCGGACGGCAAAGTTTGAGGTGTGTAATTACGTCCGTACTCGCCGCCGAGACCGCTGCTTGTTCAGCGACGCGCTGCTGGAACAATTAGCGGTGAGTCAGCGAGATCGCTCGGGGCATTTGCGACAGCGACGCACGGCGCTGGAGAAGTGCTTGGACAAACTGTCAGAGAAAGACCGCCGGATGGTCGATTTGTGCTATTTCGGCGAGGGGAACATTAAACAAGCCGCCGCACAATTAGAACGGCCGGTTGGCAGTGTTTACGATTCGTTATCGCGAGTTCGCCGAGCGTTGAGAGAATGCGTGCAGCAAACGTTGGCTGCGGAAGGGCACTGAATAACGGTATTCGCATGAATGACAAACCGAATAAACTCGATCGGTTACAGCAACTGGCGGACATCGCCTGGCGTGGCGAAATGAGCAATGCCGAAGCGCGCGAATTGGAAGATCTATTGACGGACGATCCCGCTGCGCAGGAGTGCTTCGTCGATAATTTCCAACTCGATGCCGAGCTGCGGATGATTGTCAATTCGCAGCAAGCGCTGCAGAGGGTTCGCGAACGCATCGAAGCGGTGGAAGTGGCTGGGACACCCCGTCTTGGTATTGCGACTGGAAGCCCCGGCCTCGGTCGGCGACGGGCGCGGCAGTTCTCCGCGGCGATAGCGCTTTCACTGTTGATTGCGGTCGGTTGGTTCGTGATGAGAGACCGTTGGTCGCCGCCGGAAATCGAAACGGTCGCGATATTGAAGGCAGCGGTCGGTTGCCTCTGGGAAGCGGAAATGCTGTCGGTTGGCGATGAGTTTCGCACAGGGCAGACGCTTCGTCTAAAAGAAGGCGTGGCGGAGATCCAGTTCGCGAGCGGTGTAACCGTTGTCTTGAAAGGTCCGGCTGCCCTTCAACTCGATTCGGCACGCGGAGCCCAATTGCGAAACGGAACGCTCAGCGCATTCGTTCCGCCGCATGCGGTTGGATTCGTGATTGAGGCACCGGGTCTCAAGGTGGTCGATCTAGGAACCCGCTTCGGACTCACAACCACGGCGGGCGGTACAACGGAAGTGCATGTATTCGAAGGCCGAGTCCAAGCGTCTTTGGTCGATCGACAGGGCGAAGCTCTGCAAACGGTGACTTTGAAGAAGTCCGAGGCGGCCGTCATTGAACCCGTCAAGCTGACACTTTCGCAGTCCGCGGCGGCGGCCGACCAGTTTGCGTTCGACCATTCTCTGAAACAGGATTCCGCCAGACGCGTCCCCCTTGCCATCAATGGCGGAAGTTCGTGGGAGGGCTGGACGCTTCAAGGCGCTTCCAACCAGCTTGGCATCTACGGCTCCGGCTCGACGGACGATGTCTACAACATCTACACCACCGTCTTCACCTTCGACAACCACGCCGTGTCCGGCAAGCCCGCCGGCAGCGCAGGCTTCGCCCCCGGCGCCCACTCCGTCGGCGCGTTTGCCAACGGCCACACCGTCTTGGGCATCGGCATCGAAAGAACGTCGGGCAGTCCCATCGCAACTCCGACGATCAAGTTTGACGTAGGCAACGACAGCTACGCTGCGGCTTCCTCGGTAGGTGGTGGGGACGGCAAGACCAGCGATTCCAACACGCACGCTGGCGACTTCAACACGCAATTCAATTACGACCAGCGTAACACGTGGAAAACGGAAACCCTGGTCGTCTTTGACGGTCTGGGAAAATTTGGCGAACTAACCGGTAACCTTGTCGCCTACGACTACGCTTTCCGCGCCTTCGCCGTGAAAGACCCCATCTCCAACAAAACCGTTTCCTACCAATTATTCTTCGATCTTGATACAATGAAACTGCTTTATGGCCCTGGTAACCCTGGTGTGGGTATCGGATCCTTGGGCAGCGAAATCACGTTTGCGATCAATGGACTTGGCAACAATCACGCCGTGATCGAGAACCTTTCCATTAAGGCATCAAACGATGAACGGTGACCATTTGCAAACACGACATCTATTGTCCCTTGTCGTCGGTTTGGCAGTTGCCGCGGTGTCGTCTTTTGTAGCGGCGCAAGACGGGCCAAGTTTCAAAACGCTCGAACAGGCGTATCAACCAAATGTTCAGCCGTTACTGAAAAGCTACTGTCACGAATGTCATTCCGGAAATGAAGCCGAAGCGGAGATTGATCTGACGGCCTTCGCGACGCTGGCCGACGTTCGCCGACAGCCGAAGGTTTGGCTGAAAGTTCGCGGAATGCTTGACAGCCGCCAGATGCCGCCTAAGGATGCGAAGCAACCGACAGACGCCGAGCGAACGCAGTTGCAGACCTGGGTACGCGATTACCTTACGACCGAGGCGCTGGCGCGGGCCGGTGACCCTGGTCCGCTGGTGCTACGCAGGTTGAACAATGCGGAATACAATTACACGGTGCGCGACTTGACCGATGTGCCGTCGCTCGATCCGACCCGAGAGTTTCCTGTGGACGGTGCCGCCGGAGAGGGTTTCACAAACTCTGGAGCAGCACAGGGGATGTCGCCGGCGCTGGTGACCAAATATCTGGACGCAGCCAAAGAAGTCGCGGCCCATGGGGTACTCACACCAGACGGCATTCGATTTTCTGCGTACACGACACAGCGTGATCAGACAAACGAACTGCTGGCCCGCATTCAGGCGTTCTACCGCGCCTTCACGGAAGACGGAGGTGGTTCGGCTGTCAACTTACACGGCATTAAGTTCAACACGAACCAGGGTGGACGCCTTGCAGTTGGGAAATACATGGCGGCAACGCTTGCCGAACGCGAGGCGCTCGCGAGCGGTGCGAAAACCATCGAAGCGGTTGCCAAAGAACGAAATCTCAACGCGAAGTATCTAGGCACACTTTGGAAGACTCTGTCGGCGGACAATGCCGAGGATGGCAGTTTGCTGGGCGGTCTTCGATCCCGCTGGCGCGCCACTGAGACAGGTGATCCAGCGAAGCTGGTGGCGGAGATCGATCAGACGCAAAAGAAGATGTGGAAGTTCAACAAGATCGGGCACATTGGCCGCGAAGGCGGTCCGTCTCGATGGATGGAAGCGGTCGGTGCTCGGACGGCGATTGCTACCCAACAAGACTTCAAGTGGAAACTTCCTGCAGCGCAGGAGGGAAATGACGTTGTCTTCTACCTTGCCACCGGTGACGCTGGTGACGGAAACGAAGCCGATTATGTTGTTTGGAAGAACTTTCGATTGGAAGGTGGGAACCGTCCGCCGTTGCCGTTGCGCGATGTCGCCGGCTTGCAGCAGCGCATCGACGAGCAGAGGCTCAAGATGCTGGGCCGTACCGCAAACTATCTCGCCGCTGCGTCCGCCGTCGGTGCGGAGGGCGATGTCGCCAAGGTTGCCGCCGATCATAAAATTGACGCGGAAACGCTCAACGTGTGGCTCGACTATCTGGCGATCGGCCAGGGCAGTGCCGTTAAGGTGGAAGGGCACTTTACCAAGAAAACCAAATTCACCCTGAAGGCAATCACCGGTTGGGCAGCAAACACCGGAGACTCATTACCTTCGGTCATCGCCAACTCAGCGGATAAAGATGTGCGCATTCCAGGCTTGGTGAAGGCTCACTCGGTGGTGTCCCATCCAACACCAACACATTTTACAGCAGCGGGATGGCAAAGCCCGATCGACGGCGTAGTGCGGGTCGAGGCCAGCGTTGCCGACGCCCACTTCGCTTGCGGCAACGGAGCGGAATGGTTGCTGCAACATCGCTCGGCCGGCAAGACGGGCACGCTGTGGAAAGGCGAATATGAGCTGCGCGGCTCGGCCACGATGACGCCATCATCCGTTGCCGTCCGCAAGGGGGAACTGCTGTCCTTGATGATCGGTGCGCGGAAAGGTAATCATATCTGTGACCTGACAGCCATCAGTCTCGTTATCAGCGAGACCAGCGGCGAGAAGCGGGTTTGGGATTTAGCCAAGGACGTTTCGGCCGATATCCAGGCCGGTAATCCTCACGCAGATCGTCACGGCAACAAGGAAACGTGGCATTTCTATCAAGGCGAAATGGCGAAAGTTCACCAAGGTGGATCGCCAATCGTCGCCGTGCCGCCCGACTCGGTGCTCGCAACGTGGCTGGCTGAGAAAGACCCCGACAAGCGAAGTGAACTTGCGCGGCGCGTTCAGGCGTTGGCTACCGGTCCCACGCCAAGCCAGAGCGGCTCCGCCGACGCGTTGCTGCATCGCCAGCTTCGAACCCTCTCGTTGCCGGTCGATTTGTCGAGCTTGTTAAAGGATGCCAAGCCGGGCGAACGCTTCGGGCGACACCCGCTGGGACATGCTGTCGACGCGACGGATCTGGTCGTGCGCGCGCCGGAAGTCATCGAGTTTCGCATTCCCGCGGAACTGGCCAAGGGCCGTGAACTGGTTGGCACGGCCGAGATGGAAGCCAAACACGGACACGCTGGGACCGCTCAGGTGCAAGTTCTGACGTCGCAGCCGGCCGCCTTGAGCGTCTCGCCGAACGTTCCCATCCTAGTTCGCGAAGGCAGCCCGGCGCGGGAGCGAATTGAAGGTCCCGTCAGCCGGTTTAGCAATCTGTTTCCGCCCGCCCTCTGCTACGCTCGCATCGTCCCGGTGGACGAAGTCGTCACTCTGACCTTGTTCCACCGCGAGGACGACCATCTGAAGCGGCTGATGCTGAACGACAGGCAAGCCGCGGAACTGGACCGGCTGTGGGACGAGTTGTACTTTGTCAGCCAAGAGCCGCTGAAGTTGGTCGTGGCGTTTGAGCAAATCTCGGAGTTTGCCACACAGGATCGTCCCGATTTGGTGAAATCGTTCCAACAACTTGCCAAGCCGATTGCTGAGCGTGCGGACGCGTTTGGCAAGCGTCTGGTTGAGGTCGAGCCGTTGCACGTCGACGCCGTTTTGGAGTTCGCAGACCGCGCCTGGCGCCGCCCATTGACCAGTGTCGAACAGAAAAACCTCCGCGACTTGTATCGCGAACTGCGCGAAATCGAGATCCCCCACGAGGAGGCGATTCGCCTGACACTAGCGCGAGTGCTGACGTCGCCCTCATTTCTTTACCGCAAAGAACAACCCGTCGATGGCAAGAAGGCTGGGCCGATTTCAGATATGGAATTGGCGAACCGGTTGAGTTATTTCCTTTGGTCTTCGCTACCCGATGCGGAACTACGCGGTCTGGCCGTTGCTGGGAAACTCACGGCTGAAAAGACTCTACTCGCGCAGGCCCGGCGCATGCTGGACGACGAACGCACGCGACGGCTCGCCATTCAGTTTGCCTGTCAATGGTTGCACATCCGCGATTTCGATCAGAATGATGATAAGAATGAAAAGCTGTATCCGCAGTTCGCCACACTGCGATCTGAGATGTACGAAGAAACCGTGCGATTCTTTGAAGATATGTTCCGCAACGATGGTTCGATTCTTGGACTCTTAAATGCCGATCATACATTCTTGAATGAAAAGCTTGCCAAACACTATGGCATCGGGGGAGTGAGCGGACCAGCGTGGCGGCGCGTGGATGGTGTTCGTGAAAAAGGACGTGGTGGCGTTTTGGGCATGGCGACGGTTTTAGCCAGCCAATCTGGCGCCTCGCGCACCAGCCCGATCCTGCGCGGCAATTGGGTGTTCGAAACGCTGCTCGGTGAACGTCTTCCTCGACCGCCGGCCAACGTCCCTGATTTGCCCAACGAACTGCCCAGCGGGTTGACGGCTCGGCAGTTGATCGAAAAGCACAGTTCGGTCGCAGCGTGCGCCAAGTGCCACGTTCGGATCGACCCGTACGGTTTTGCCCTGGAGCAATATGATGCCATCGGTCGACTTCGGTCACAGGTGGTGGACACGAAAACCAAACTCCCCAGCGGTAAGAAAATCGAAGGCATCCAAGGTCTGCGCGACTACCTCGCGAAAGACCGTCACGACGACATAGTGCAGCAGTTTTGCCGCAAATTGCTCGGCTATTCCCTGGGCAGGGAAGTTCTACTTTCGGACGAGCCGTTGTTGGCGGATATGCAACGTAAACTCGAAACCAACGACTACCGTTTCAGTGTGGCTATCGAGATGATCGTAACAAGCCGACAGTTTCGAGAGATTCGGGGACGCGAAGCAGCGGATGATGATTGAACCATAGAAGTCGAAGCCGAGAGGTAAACCACTCGCCCTTCAGGAGAGAATATCATGACCACCTATCACCTTTCCCGTCGAACGATGCTCCGCGGATTGGGCGTCAGTATGGCACTGCCGTGGATGGAATCGCTGCGCGTCTGGGGTGACGAAACGGCTGGCAAAAAGGACGCCAGCCAGGCGCCAACACGGATGGCGATTCTGTTTTCCGGCTGCGGCTACCACAAACAGGAGTGGTGGGCTAAGGGTGAAGGCAAGTCGATGGAACTCGGCAAGGTGCTTACGCCGCTGAGCGACTTTCGCGAAAAGATGGTCTTTATCCGCGGGCTCTACAACGCCGAGGCGCTGAAGGGAAATATTCATAGCTCGCAAACGGGCAACCTGCTCTCTGGATCGCCGTTGTCGTCCGGCGGCTCAATCCGCAGCGGCACGAGCGTCGACCAACTCGTCGCACAGCGGATCGGACATCAGACAAAAGTGCCGAGTCTGGTACTGGGCTGCGAAAAGGCGAATCCGTCGGTGCACAAGAATTATTCCATGCTCTACAGCTCGCACATCTCGTGGAGCAGTCCCACAACGCCAACTCCGCTGGAAGTCTACCCGTCTCTGGCATTCGATCAGTTATTCAAAGACCGCACACAGCGGGGTGATAAGAGTGTGCTCGACGCGGTGCTGGCCGACGCGAACGACTTCCGTCGCGACATCAGCCGCCGCGATCAGCAGAAGCTTG
>Ga0115002_10005034_pt1 | contig 15731 bp, 11 predicted proteins | sample ArcticOcean_MG_C_8_FD_89576 | JGI IMG/M metagenome (GOLD analysis project Ga0115002, IMG submission 89576) | Marine microbial communities from western Arctic Ocean - ArcticOcean_MG_CB11_86 | ecosystem: Environmental > Aquatic > Marine > Oceanic | place: Arctic Ocean: Canada Basin | collected... | reverse complement strand
CTTTTACTCTTAGATATTTTTCGAAGACGGATGAATGAATTAGCATTGAGCAACATCCTTGCTGTATGCTTAAACCTGCTATTCAGAAGTTTGCGAGTCAGCCACGAATTCTCCTGCTTGAATCTAGATGATTTTATTACAGAAATTGGAACGCCTGTCAATCTATTTGTCCACGTGATATCGTCCTCTCCAGCATCAACAATTGCGTCTTTGTAGTCCTCTGGAGTATTGCACTCGGTGGTGGCAATGAACCTTGTACCCATCTGAACCCCATCATAACCTATCTCAAGCGCCTTGTTGAGTTCTACCTCGCTACCTATTCCGCCAGCACAAATCAAAGGCAGACCCATGTCTGATAATTCATCATACATCTCTTGCATTGTACTTGATCCAAGATGGCCTCCAGCACGGTTGTTGACACAAATTAATCCATCTACACCACAACCCTTACCTTTCTCTGCCCATTTACGGTTGGTAACATCGTGGTAAACCACACCACCGTAGGCATGAACTTTATCGCAAACCCAATCAGGCTTGCCCAATGAAGTTACAAAGAATCGGATGCCTTCCTCAAGGGCAATATCAATCCATCTAGACATCTTCTCGAAATATTTCTTGCTACCTTTCTCTATTAGTGCATTAAAACCAATTGGTTTGTCTGTCAAAGTTCGCATCATACGTATACCTTCACGTAAATCGTGGCCGTGTACATAGGTCATTGAAACTGGTTGCATTATTGCCAGTCCACCTCCTTCGGAGGCTGCTGCAACCAACTCCGGATTTGAACAAGGATACATTGCTCCGCAGATAATAGGATGTTCAACACCTGCATGTTTAGTAAACTGAGTACTTACCATCCCTTCACCCTATTCAATTAACACGCGGAAGTTCCACTTGAATATCCATTCGGAGACGATATCACCTGAAGTGTCCCTTCCTGTAGACTTGAGAACACACTCAACAGATTCTCCAGACTTCATGCTCTTTTCTATCGCATTACGAGCAGAGGATACCTCATCGCAAGTGAATGTAATACGTCCCTTTGCAGTTTTAGTAAATGATGCTTCAGTACCAACTACAAACATACGTAATTTCTCGGACATAGCGCGTGATATTGCAAAAGGAACTGCGCCTGTAGCGAGTTCAGCACCCATTCCCTGAACGGCCCAATACATTGTCTTAAATGGATTCTGTGAACGCCATCCACCAGGGATTGATGTAGCGCAAATTTCATCGTTTATATGTTCCATTCGAAGACCTGCGAATCTCGCAATCGGCATTGAAAAAAGAGAAAACATCCTGAACTTGATTGAGCCAAGAAGACCTCTATACTCGGCGGTTAATTTATTCTCATCTATTGGCATGGACTATCCCATCAAAGATTTTACAAGCCCGCAGTATTGTTCCATTGCATCAACTTCGGAGGTACCATTGACTTTGAACCAAGCCTTGTGCTTAGCGCGTTCTTTCATTCCACCTCTAGCCCTGCCTTCACAATCACCATCAGTGGCCTGCTTGTACAAAGCATAAAGGCGCAATAAGGTCTTATTATCGGGCTTGATATTCAATCTCCACACTTTCTTTGTTGCTCGCTCAAATCTTCTTTTCAAACTCATACTAATCCTTCCATTACCCCTCCGAGCCGTGGCTTAAGCCACTCCTCAAGAATTGCCTTCCTCTCCTCACTATCAACACCCGATGTATGGGGTTGAGATACCATCATATGTACTGAAGCAGAATCGCCTAAATGAGATGTAAGGAGATTGTAATGCTGCCTTCCAAGACGATTATCACGTCTAGCTTGCATCAGCAATATTGGGACTCTCGGTATTCCAAAATGTGGTACCTGGGCGGTCGCGTAACGAATTGAGAGGTCGGAGTGGATTCGTTCGTGCTCTCTACGAAGTATTTGTCGTACCCAGGGTTTGAAAGCCCGTAATTGAGGTGGTAAAAGTGACTCTACTGCAAGAGGAAATGACGTAGCGGGTGATTCTAACATCACTCCAGCCAAACGTCCTTCCCACCAACCTTTCGGGTTAGCACCTAACCAAATGCAAATGAAACCTCCAACGCTATGACCGTAGAACCACACTCTCTTTGGAAGGTTAGAACCTAACTCATGTTCTAGTGATTCTAACATGGCCTCAATATCTTCCGCCACTTTGAGTAGTGTCCAGTCCTTCCTACGGTCACAGTCGCCATGCCCTCGCAGATTCAGGCCAACGACATTTGCCCCAAGTTCTGCTAAGTGCAATGCTCTAGATTCCACGTTTAGAAGTGACGAACCTCGACCATGCAATATTACAACAAGGTCATCTTCTCCGCCATCAACTTCAAGCAGGTGTGCAGTCTTTACATCGCCACCCCAACCTACGTACCTAAAGGGGTCCCAACGTGGATCTACCAATTTTCCTAAAACCGGTTCAGGGGTTGTAAATACCAAATGGATCACGATACGACGGAAAAGTAACCAAACAAACACTGGCAAAGACAGACCCGCTATCACCCAAGCAATTGGATTAGATGCCCAACTTGGAATCAGCAATATTGCAAGTACTTCTGACGAAAGAATGAATGTGAGTAAATCTGGTAATGTGGGTGTGTATCTAGCCTCTGATTGAACATGAGGCGTCACAAGGCCATATTGATCCTCTCTAATCAATGTCACATCATCGCCTCCGGATAGTCCATCAGTGATTTTGGACCAGATTGAATCTTGACTGCAAGGCTGATTGTTTCGGGATAAATTCGCTTGAAGAAGAAACGAGCACTAGCCAACTTGGCATCATAGAATGGTTCACCCTTTCGCTTGAGGCTGACCTTCGCCATCTTGGCCCACATATAGGCTAGTAGAACATTTCCGAAATAACGACAGTAGTCTGTCGCCCCCGCTGCTAAGAAGTGAGGGTCGGCCATTCCTTCGGCAATCATTAGCAAGGTAATCTGTTGGAGCCCTCTGACACCTTGGTGGAGAGGTTTGTTGAACTCGTCCATCTCGGGATCGTTCCGATTCTCCTCAATGAACTCTGTCAGCGGCCACATCAGATGACGGAGATTCTTCCCAAATCCTTGAGTAATCTTTCGACCTGCAAGGTCGAGAGCTTGGATACCGTTAGTCCCCTCCCATATCTTTGAAATTCTAACATCACGGTAAAACTGTTCAACACCAAATTCGCTACAGTAACCTGCCCCACCCATTACCTGCATACAAGTGCTTGCAGTCTCGCAGGCGAGGTCAGTGAAGTGGGCTTTGACAATGGGTGTGAATAACGCGACTAGAGCCTCGGCCGGCTCGGCGATTTCTGGGTCGTCGCTGTGCATCTGATCTAGCAAAATACCAGTCCATACTGCGAGAGCTCGACAGCCTTCGTTGTTGACCTTGGCTTCAAGGAGCATGCGTCGAACATCCGGATGAACGAGGATGTTGTCGGCCTGCTCGTTTGGGTCACTAGTTCCCTTCAAATCCCTACCTTGACGACGCTCTTTTGACCAGGTTAGTGCATTCTGGTAAGCAATCTCAGCAAGGCCGAGACCCATCATTCCCGTAGCCACGCGCTCGCGATTCATCATCTGGAACATGAGCGGCATACCACCATGCAATGGACCAACCAGCCAGCCTACACTTTCATCGAAGTTCATTACGCAAGTCGGAGAAGCATGGATTCCCATCTTTTCCTCGCTACCCGAGCAAGTCACACCATTATTCTCAGATGATAAGTCGTGGGAAATCCCTTCAACGCCGCCTGATTTCCATTCAGTAGGTAAGTACTTTGGAACCAAAAACAGTGATATTCCCTTACTACCATCTGGTCCCCCTGGAGCCTTGGCAAGCACTAGATGTACGATGTTCTCAACCATGTCATGCTCGCCGTATGTGATGAATATCTTAGTGCCAGATATTCGGTATGTGCCATCACCCTCTAGCTCAGCTTTGGATGATATGATACCAAGATCGGTTCCTGCATGAGGCTCAGTCAGACACATTGTACCAGACCATTCACCAGAGGCGAGTTGAGGCGCGAAGTAGTCAATGAGGTCTTTCCTGCCATGGGATGCTAGAACCTCATAGACGCCTATGGAGAGCGCAGGTAGGACACTCAGAGCCATGCAAGCAGAGGTGCCAAACTCAGCCCAAGTGACTGCTTGAAAGAATATTGGTACACCCATACCGCCGTGCTCAGGCTTACATGCGGTGGAGAGCCAGCCTTCTTCGATACTTTTTCGATAAGCATCCTTGAACTCCTGTGGCATTGTGATATTGCCGTCTTCAAATTTGAGGCCCTCGCGGTCACCAATCTCATTGATTGGAAGCCAGACGTCTTTGGTATGTGTCGCCCAGCCCTCTGTCAGCATGGTGAGGAAATCGACATCAAAGTCCTCAAAACCCAGACCCTCCATTGAGCCTATTGCATCAAAGATTTCGTTGAAGAGAAAATCATACTCACGGACGGGGGGGTTCCAAACTACCATATTCTCACCTCAGTTCCTCAACGGCTTGCCAGTCACAAGCATGTGCTCCATTCTTGCCAATGAGTCTTCATGGCGGGCTAACCTACCGATGGCTTCCCGCTCCAACTCTAGAACATCCTCTTCAGTGAGAATATCCACCATGTCAGTATCTCCGCCCGAAAGTATCTCAGCTAATGCGTCTGACACTGTCACGTCATGCGGCGTTGCCCTACCTGAGCGACGCAAGTCAGAAACTGCAAGGGCAAGGGCTGCCTTTCCGGTTCGACCCGGGAGATGGAATACGTGAGGTGTGGGTGGCTCGTAATCGATTGACAACTCCAGCACTAGTTGCTTTGCATCATAGATTAGTCGGGACCTGTTCATTGTAATTCTATCATCGTGGGTAAGGTAACCAATGTCCTGTGCTTGTTGTGCTGACTTTGCCACCTTTGCAAGAGCGATGGTCTCGAATGCACTGGTCACTGGCCCCATTGGGCCACCTGCAGCATAACCGTTCTGAGTGAGACGCCCCAGCATCTCCTTGCAACCACCCCAAGCAGGAATGATTCCAACTCCGACTTCAACTAAACCAATGTATGACTCTGAATGTGCCTGCACAGCGTCAGAGTGAAGCAACACCTCACAGCCACCGCCAAGACACATTCCTGTAGAGGCTGAAACCACAGGGACATCGGCGTACTTTAGTGCAGAATAAGTCTCTTGACCAAGAGCGATGAACTGCTCAAGTTCCTTCCAAGCGCCGAGGTTGGCGGCGAACAATGCGAGTCCAAGGTTGGCACCTGCACAGAAATTCTGGCCATCATTTGCAATAAGAATACCCTTCCAATCATCAGTCTCAGCGAGGTCAATTGCGGAAAGTAGCATCTCCATGCTCATTGGATCCATTGCATTCATCTTGGAGTGATATTCAACAAGCAAAACACCATCGCCAGCATCCCAAATACTTGCGCTAGGATTCTTTTCAAGAGGAGAACCACGCCGTTTTAGATCTGCAACTGACAAGGTTTCGGGTGGTCGGTCCAAGACAACTCTATCACCGTTTGCAACCAAGTAAGTAGGCTCGCTGTTGATGACTTCATGAAAGGTTGAACCCTTTGCACGGAGCAGTAAAGGTGGGACCTCACGGCCACTTTCCTCTAACGCTGTGACTAACCAATCAACACCTAGTTGATCTATCATCTCAAAAGGCCCTTTCTTCCAATTATACCCGATTCGCATTGCTAAGTCAATATCTGCTACTGAATCTGTCACCTCAGGGATGAGTGTTGCGGCGTAAGCCAATGTATCAAGAAGGATTTCGCGCACAAACGAAGATCCTTCGTCAGGATGCTCCAATAAGCGGCGAAGCCCCTGTTTACCCATCTTGGCTGAGGGGAAAGCTGCCTTTCTTTCAGCTGTGGTGTACTCCCCTGTTACCAAATTTCTTGCCTCCTTTATTCGCTGTCCATCGTCAGTGTTCAGACGATAGAAGCCCCCCTTGCCTTTACGTCCAGTATATCCATCAGCAATCATCTGTTGAATCATCTCGCCGCCCTCACCCGCAAACCGATGAATCGCATCTGAATCATTGAGATTGGAAAGTAAGCTCTCCATAATGTGAGGAATCAGGTCAATACCGACAAGGTCCATTAGGCCGAACACAGCAGTTTTGGGTAGACCTATTGGAAGGCCTAGCATAGCATCTGCTTGCTCTACTGTAAATCCTCTCTTAATTGTCTCAAAAATTGCCCTTTGTACAAAAAATATGCCCAACCTGTTTCCTATGAAACCTGGACGGTCATTACACATTACCACCTGCTTTCCTAGACGGACATCAGCAAATTGAGTAAAACGAGACAGGAAATCATCAGGTACCTCTGAACCTGAAACTACCTCAAGTAACGGTAGATATCTCGGTGGATTAAAGAAATGTGTGATTAAAAAACGTGAAGCAAGATTCTGATCCATACCCTTCACTAGGGATGCACGCGGCAAGGTTGAGGTGTTTGATGAGAGGATTGCCTCAGGGTTGAGGTGTGTTGCGAGTTTGGAGTAGACTTGATGCTTGATATCCAATCGTTCCAATACTACCTCAATTACCCAATCAATCTCAGCCAATTGATGAAGGTCATCCTCTAGGTTTCCAACTTTTATTCGGGAAGTGTAATCAGGATGCATTAACATCTCTGGGTTAGACTTTGACATTGATTGAATGGCATTCTCTGCGAAGGCGTTTCGATTACCGCCTTCTTTAATGTCAGGTGGAACAATGTCAAGAAGTAAGACATCACAACCGGCGTTGGCACAATGAGCAGCAATTCCAGCACCCATTACACCTGAACCAAGGACTGCTACACGTTGAATCCCATTCATTTCTTCAACACTCCCTTAACCTATTCTCTCCAACACTGTGGCGATACCTTGCCCACCACCAATGCACATAGTGACAAGTGCGGTTTTTGCACCATTTCTATGCAATAATTGGGCTGCTTTACCGGTAATTCTAGCACCACTAGCACCCAATGGGTGACCTAGAGCAATTGCTCCACCGTCTAGGTTTACTTTGTCAACATCCAACCCTAATTCTTCGATGACTGCAATTGACTGTGCTGCAAATGCTTCATTTAACTCAACTAAGTCAATGTCATCAAGTTCCAAACCGGCTCGCTTGAGGGCTTTGCGGCTCGCTTCAACAGGGCCTATTCCCATCAACTCTGGATCACAACCTGAAACTGCAGTGGATAGAATGCGAGCAAGTGGGGTCAACCCATTGCGCTCAGCGAAGTCTTCACTACACACTAACATGAAAGCAACCCCATCAGTCAATGGAGATGCCGTACCAGCAGTAACCGTGCCGTTCTCGTCGAATGCCGGCCTCAGACCAGAAAGGGTCTCGGCGTCAGTATCTGCTCGAATGCAACCATCAATCTCAACTAATCCATCGTTAGTTTGAATGCCTACAATTTCACTCGCTAACGAACCCGCTGCCTGCGCTCTCGCTGCCTTTTGATGACTATCAACTGCAAATTCTTCTTGGCGTTCTCTAGAAATATTTCTCTGCTCGGCGAGATTTTCAGCAGTTATACCCATTGACGTAAATGCCTCAGGATAATCGGCTACAAGCTCCGGATTGGGCATTGGGTTAAATCCAGTCATTGGTATTCTTGTCATTGATTCAACCCCACCACAAATGAATGCCTCGCCCGAACCCATTGCTATTCTCCCTGTGGCATCGTGAATAGCTTGCATTGATGAACCGCAAAAACGGTTGATAGTCACTCCAGCAACCGAATTAGGTAAACCAGAAAGAAAGGTAATCATCCTTGCAAGATTGAATCCTTGCTCGCCTTCAGGAAAGGCACATCCAACAATAATATCCTCAATCAGTTCTGGCCTTATTCCTGTTCTTTCAACCAATTCTTTGACAACAATTGATGCAACATCATCTGGTCGCATTCGGGCCAATCCACCTTTTCTCGCAGGCGTGAATGGTGACCTGACATACCCTACAATCACTGCTGGCATGTATTATAGTTAGTTGGTGTAATAATTAAAGTGTTGAGTTGTTTAGAAATTACTTAGTTTCATAGGTGACACCAAGTGTTTTAGAACTCACTAGAACACTAGTAGTTAATTCCCATCGCATGTGGTGATAGTGAATCACCGAACTAGAAGTGGTCTAATGCCTGCGTTGACTACGGCTCTGGCCGCGACGACTAGAGCTCTGATTATTGCGTCCACTATTGCGCCCACTATTGGATTGATGATTCGATTTCCTATTCGAGCGGTTGCTGTTAGATTTATGGTTACGAGGTTGGCGCCGACCGCGACCCTGATTCTGCTGCTTCTTAGGGGCCTTGTCACCCTTACGAGATAGAGCCTTTTCGGAGTGGAAGGGTTGCTTATCATCGACTGGAATATCCTGGCGAATTAACTCCTCAATACCGCGTAGATACTCTCCTTCTCCCTCATCACAGAAAGCAATTGCAATACCCCCTTGCCCCGCACGTCCCGTGCGCCCAATACGATGCACATAGACCTCGGGCTCATTGGGTAAATCTAGATTGATAACATGGCTGATGTCGGATACATCAATGCCACGGCTCGCCACATCAGTAGCAACTAGCACCTGAAGAGTACCCTTACGAAATCGCCCGAGGGATTTCTCCCGCGCACCTTGACTCTTGTTGCCATGGATTGCGAGGGCTTCGATGCCGTCTTGTCCAAGTTGTTTGACAATGCGATTACAACCGTGCTTGGTGCGACTGAACACGAGCACTTTCTTGGGCCGCTCATCCTTGATGATATGTGTCAAAAGGCCGCGCTTATCGCTCTTCATAACGTACATCAAAGATTGTTTGATGGCCTCGACAGTAGTCGATTCAGGTGTGATTGAGACACTTACTGGATCGTAAAGCATGTCACGAGACAATTCAACAATCGAACTCGGCATGGTGGCGCTAAACAACAAACTCTGACGCTTCTTTGGTATCTGTGCGAGAATCTTGCGGATGTCTCGGATGAATCCCATGTCAAGCATGCGGTCCGCCTCATCAAGAACAAGGAATTGCACGTGTGAAAGATCAACGTATCCCTGTGAAATGAGGTCGAGTAAGCGACCAGGTGTGGCCACAAGAATGTCGACCCCCCTGCGCAGTAACTTTTCCTGAGGGCGTTGTGATACGCCACCAAACATAACCATCGAACGGATGTCAAGATATCGTGCATATTGCTCTATATTATCGTTAATTTGGGCTGCAAGTTCACGCGTTGGGCATAGCATCAGTACGCGGATGCGACGTGAGCCTGACCATGGATCATCGGCCATCGCATCAAGGATTGGAAGAGCGAAGGCGGCGGTCTTTCCCGTGCCCGTCTGAGCGCAACCAAGCATATCTTTTCCTTTGATGAGTTCTGGAATTGCTTGGGCTTGAATTGGTGTAGGCGTGACGTAACCAATCTCATCGAGAGCATCTAGCAAGGGCGGGCAAAGGTTCAGAGAAGCGAAATCCATTCAAATCACTCACATATGTGCGATAATAGCATCGCCGAACTCACTACACTTGAGTAAGGTTGCGTCATCCATCAAACGCTCGAAGTCATAGGTTACTGTTCTAGCGGATATTGCCCCTTCCATACCCTTCACAATTAGGTCGGCGGCCTCATCCCAACCCATGTATCTCAACATCATTTCAGCAGAAAGAATTAGTGAACCGGGATTCACTTTATCTTGGCCTGTATACTTTGGAGCGGTTCCGTGTGTTGCCTCAAAAATAGCAATACCTGTGTCGTAATTGATATTCGCTCCTGGAGCGATTCCAATTCCTCCTACTTGTGCTGCTAGTGCATCTGAAATGTAATCACCATTGAGATTCATCGTTGTCAAAACAGTATACTCACGCGGGCGCGTCAATACTTGCTGCAACATTGCATCTGCAATTACATCCTTGATGATTATTTCATTCCCTGTATTTGGGTTATTCATGGTGCACCAAGGCCCACCATCTAACAAAGTGGCACCAAACTCATCTTGAGCAAGTTGGTAACCCCAATCACGGAAACCGCCTTCTGTGAATTTCATTATGTTCCCCTTGTGAACTAGAGTTACGCTTGGTAAATCCTGCTCAATAGCATATTGAATTGCTGCTCTAACGATTCTCGCAGTCCCTTCTTTACTGATTGGTTTGATACCAATACCCGATGAATCTGGGAAACGAATTTTTGTGACACCCATCTCATTTTGTAAAAAGGAAATCACCTTTCGAACCTCGTCGCTACCTGCTTCCCATTCAATACCCGCATAGACATCTTCACTATTTTCTCTGAAAATAATCATATCAACCGCGCCTGGGTCTTTGACCGGGCTTGGAGTTCCTTGATACCACCTTACGGGGCGTACACATGCAAAGAGGTCTAATTGCTGACGCAAAGCAACGTTGAGACTACGGATACCACCACCAACAGGTGTTGTAAGTGGCCCCTTGATTGAAACAAGTCCTGTTCTCATAGCAGATTTGGTTTCTTCTGGAAGCCATTCACCTGTTGCATTGAATGCCTTTTGACCTGCTAAAACTTCTTGCCATTCTATCTCTCGTTGGCCACCATAGGCCTTCGAAATTGAGGAATCTACGACTTTACGCATCACCGGAGTGATGTCAATACCTATTCCATCACCCTCAATGAAATTGATGACTGGTTTATCGGGCACATTCAAATTGCCACTTACCAATGTGATAGGGCTACCAGAGGTCATTATTTGGGCCGACCCACCCACCCTTCATCAATGCAATGGGTAAGGATAGTATCCAATCGCAAACATATTCTCTAAGACTCGCCTCCGGAAAACATGGATTCACTGGTAGAATGGAATGGTGGGAAGAGTTTGACCTGTACCGACAAACAAGGGATGACGATGGATTTAGCGTGGGGTGGAGAAGGTGTATCTCCTGTCACTGCAACTCTACATTCTTGTGGTGCCTGTAGTCTAATTGATGTAATTGCGGGTTTGAAAACACGTGAAGTGACAAGCGCCTCGGTTAGCCTAGACTTAGAACGCTCAGATACAAACCCCAAAGTGTTCACCAAGATCCACATGGTTTACCGGGTTAGTGGGGATAATTTACCAGAAAAATTGGTTAATCGTCTTGTACAACAAAGTCATGAAAAATACTGCACTATTTCGAATATGATTAAGCACACTGCTGAGATTACTTGGGAAGCGATAGTAGAGTAATTACTCATCTTGGTCAATGAGACCAATCGTTTTTGCTACTGGGACAAGTAATGCTGGTACTCTAGCAATTTCTCCAGCCTCTTCACCCTCAAGCCAAACGCCCTCTGCGTACGGCCTACCTAAGCCAAGTTGACTCATCCAAGAATGGCTTGCAATCCATCTCTCTATTGAAAGGCCGGATTGCATAGCTGCTTTGCCCATGGCTTTGGAAACATCATAACTTGCAGGGTCATCTAAGAAAGTAAGAGTCCCAACCCACGCGGCTAATGCTTGATCTCCACAACCAAAACCTGCCCTTGTTAGGTCATAGACTACGTCTTCCTCAAAGCGAGATTCAATTTCTGCTCGGTCTGAATTTGATAACCCAATCATATTCTGCATGGCATCAAGAAGTCTGATGCTGTGCAAAGAAAGTGCGCCGTCACTACACCATGCTAATTCTAGTGCGTGCCAAAAAGGTGTATTTTCTGCTTTCATGAAGAACGCTCCAACATACTTTGAAGCATCTCGAGGTGTTGTTCAAAAGTGATTCCTAATTCTTCACGCTTACGAGCCAATAACTTTGCTTCAGCAGGGTCAAGAATACCGTCAATCCAACATGTTGACATTAACATTTCATAGGCAGCGTTTGGGGCTGTCGCTGGTTGTTCTTCTTGTGGTGGCTCCTCTACTTCTTCGACAACAGGTGTTGCTTCTGCTTCCTGCTCTTCAACAACATCTTCAACAACATCTTCAACAACATCTTCAACAACATCTTCAACAACATCGCCATCGAAACTAAGACTCGAATCAGAGGCTAGGAATCCATCACCATCAACCAGATCCTCTTCCTCTTCATCACCACCATCCATAAATTGCGCTAAAGGATCATTACTAGCAACTGCATTACCACCAAAAGAATCTCCGCCGCCGCCACTGACAACACCAAGTTCTGCGAATGGGTCGACTTCCCCGTCGTCTGTTTCTTCACCTACTAAGCCATTCAATTCGTCTGCCAATGGGCCCGCGGAGGGGAGGCTGTTGTTGTCCATTGCTTCGCGTATGCGCTCGCGAGAGCGGTGTAATACAGCATCTCTGCGGCCACCCCAATCACCATCATCTCGATGATTTTCGATATGTGACATCGCCGCTTCATGGTCTTCTGAATCACATTCAAGAGTTTCTTGAACTTGTGAAATCAAGCCCTCATCAATTCCATCTTCGGACTCAACGCTAAGAATCATCGCAGCGTGGAGTATTTGTTCTGGTGCAAGCATTTGAATCAACCACATCTAACAGCCGGTTACCGACTAATAGCATCTGCTAGGGCGCATCCTTCAAATGCGTTCCCGTTAACCGTCCATCGACATATTATCGTATTTTTTTGTTTGAAGAAGAAATATAAGTGGGTTTTTATTCATTAATTTAATAGAATACCATCACTTAAGCTCAGGGGAATTCGTCTACGCTAATCAAAATGTTCAATTTCGGGAGTAGATAAAATTCACCTTTAACTATGCTATACATCCTCACAACTTTGCTAACTATTAAGAACCCTCTCGCAGGGCAAAAGAATCCCGCTCGCACAATGTGGACACTAACCAAGTGATGGCCTTGACGAGAAAGGGAAATTTAGACCGGAGGACAGGAAATGCAAACATCGTCGGGAGAATCTGTAAACGCTGGCGATGCTGAAAGCGGTTTGGTTGTTGAACGCAAATTCACCTCACCAAACAAATCGGTTCGAGAACAATTTGAATGGTCTACAACTGATGTTGATTTGAAAGATGCGAAAGGTAACACCGTTCGGAAAATTGAAAATGTCAAATTCCCAAAAGGATTTGATGGAGTCCCAGGTAAAGTTGCAGCTGACAAATATCTACGCAAGGTTGTCCCTGGGTTGGACCATCTCGTAAAAATCCCTGAAGAAGGTGTCCCTGAATGGTTATGGCGTTCAAAACCTGATGAGGCAAAGAAAGCAAAAGCCAAGAATTGGATTGGGAAGGAAACTTCGGGCTGGCAACTTTTCCACCGATTGGCGGGGTGCTGGACATATTGGGGATGGAAGCATGGTTATTTTGCTAGCGAAACCGATGCTAACGCATACTATGATGAGATGTGTTTCTTGTTGGCTAGTCAACGGTCAGCACCCAATAGCCCACAGTGGTTCAATACTGGATTACACTGGGCATATGGAATAGAAGGACCGGCCCAAGGCCACTGGTATGTTGACTCGTTGACAGCTGAGGATTGTAGATCCGTAAACGCCTATGAAAGGCCTCAGCCTCATGCTTGCTTCATTCAAAGTATCCAAGATAGATTGGTGGGTGAAGGCGGAATTACAGACCTAGTTGCCCGTGAAGCGTTATTGTTCAAATTTGGTTCTGGTACTGGTAGTAACTTCAGTAACATCAGAGGTGACGGTGAACCGCTTTCAGGTGGTGGACAATCAAGTGGTCTGCTTTCATTCTTGATGATTTTAGATAAGGCCGCTGGAGCGATTAAGTCTGGCGGAACAACTCGCCGTGCGGCAAAAATGGTCACCCTTGATCTTGACCACCCAGATATTCAACAATACGTAAACTGGAAAATGAAGGAAGAAGAAAAAGTTTCAGCCTTGATTGCTGGTGCAGCGGCTTTACAGAAAAATGCAAACAACATAATGGATGCAATCAATAATTTTGAAGGTGATGTAAGTAAAAGCACTGAAATTACTGAAAACATTGAGTTAGCAAAAGCAGTCAAGCGAGCAGTCAATGCAAGTATCGCTCAACCACACATCAAGCGAATAATTGACCTAGCAAAGCAAGGCCATACTTCAATGAAGTTTGAACAATTTGATGCAGATTGGCAGGGCCAAGGATATCTCACTGTTTCTGGACAAAACAGCAACAATTCCGTCAGAGTTCCTAACCAATTTATGGAAGCTGTTGAAACAGGAAAAGATTGGAACCTCTATTGGCGCACCGAAAAGGGTGCTGCTGAAGAAGAAGGCAGAGAAGCAGTGCCATGTAAAACAATGCCAGCTCAAGAGTTGTGGGATGAAGTATCTCACGCCGCATGGTCATGTGCTGACCCTGGCGTTCAATTTGACACCACCATCAACGATTGGCACACCTGTCCTGAAAGTGGGAGAATCAACGGTTCTAATCCATGTAGTGAGTACATGTTTTTGGATAACACTGCATGTAATTTAGCTAGCATCAATTTGCTGCACTTCTACGACAAAGAAAGAGGTGTTTTCAACATTGATGAGTATGTTCACACTATTCGACTTTGGACTGCTACTCTCGAAGTATCAGTACTTATGGCTCAATTCCCTTCACAAGAAATATCTCGGCTCTCTTATGATACACGTACCCTTGGACTTGGGTACTGTAACATTGGCTCGCTCTTGATGCACATGGGTATCCCTTACGATGACCCGCGTGGTTACGCAATCTGTGGTGCACTTACCTCCATAATGACTGGTGAAACATACAAGACATCTGCAGAAATGTCATCTTTCCTTGGTCCATTCAATCTCTATGATGAGAATCGTGACTCTATGCTCAGAGTAATGCGCAATCATCGCCGCGCAGCCTACGATGTCGCGCCAGAAGAATATGAAAATCTTTCAGTTAACCCAATGGGAATTGATGCAAAGCAATGCCCCAGCGATTTATTGGATGCCGCTAAATCTGCATGGGACCAAGCAGTAATGATGGGCGAGGAACATGGTTATCGAAACGCTCAGACAACAGTGATTGCGCCAACTGGTACAATTGGATTAGTTATGGGTGCAGATACCACTGGCGTTGAGCCAATGTTTTCTATCGTTCAATACAAAACACTCGCTGGTGGCGGTACCCTCCGAATCCCAGCAACTGGACTTCAGTCTGGTCTTTCCAATTTAGGTTACAAAAATCGAGAAATTGATGATATCATCAACTATGTAATGGGAACAGGTACGTTTTCAGGATGTCCAACCATTAACACGGGATCTCTTATCGAGAAAGGTTTCACAGAAGAAGAATTTGCTAAAATGGATAACTCATTCAAAGACGTGTTTGATGTGCGAAGTTTAGCCTCACCAAATGTATTGGGCGAAGATTTCTGCAAGGAATCTCTTGGCCTAACAGAAGAGCAGTTGAATGACCCATTCGTTGATGTCCTTGGCCTACTTGGCTATTCTTCAGCCGACATCTCAACTGCAAATGATTACTTGTTTGGAAAAGCAACCATTGAAGGGGCACCATACCTCAAAGATGAGCATTTGCCGGTATTTGACTGCGCTCAACCTTGTGGTGCTTATGGAAAACGTTTCATTCGCTGGGAAGCCCACGTTGACATGATGGCGGCTGCTCAACCATTCATCTCAGGTGCGATTTCAAAAACTATTAACATGCCACCAGATGTCACTATTGATGATGTCCAAGAAGCATACATGCGAAGTTGGAAGACTGGGAACAAAGCGTGTGCACTCTATCGCGATGGAAGCAAATTATCTCAACCCTTGATGTCCTCTTTGATACCACCTTCAATGGGAATTGAAGAGGATGAAGAAGAGGAAGTTTCTGTTGTCATCAAG
>Ga0115002_10005033_pt1 | contig 15734 bp, 13 predicted proteins | sample ArcticOcean_MG_C_8_FD_89576 | JGI IMG/M metagenome (GOLD analysis project Ga0115002, IMG submission 89576) | Marine microbial communities from western Arctic Ocean - ArcticOcean_MG_CB11_86 | ecosystem: Environmental > Aquatic > Marine > Oceanic | place: Arctic Ocean: Canada Basin | collected... | reverse complement strand
TTCAGTTCCTCGAGGATCGTGTGGAATGTAGGGCGTCGTCCCACTATCAAGTTGAAGCGCCAGAGAAGCTCGATTACCTGGACGTTTCACCGATGCAGATCGTGAGCGTGTCGACCGCGTTGATCCCGTTCTTGGAGCACGATGACGCCAACCGGGCGCTGATGGGCTCCAACATGCAACGGCAAGCGGTGCCGCTGCTGCGACCAGACGCGCCGCTGGTGGGCACGGGTATGGAAACTCGTGTGGCCCAAGACAGTGGGCAGATGGTTCTCGCCAAGGTAGCAGGGACGGTAACGTCGGTAACGGGCAACTGGGTAATCATCGTCGATATTGAAGGGACTGAGCACACGCACATCCTGCGGAAGTTCATCCGTTCGAACCAAGGCACATGCCTCACGCAACGGGCGATCGTTTCCCGAGGTGAGCATGTGGAGATCGGCTCGCCTCTCGCCGACAGTTCTTCGACCGACCAGGGCGATCTGGCGCTAGGCCAGAACATTCTGGTCGCTTTCATGGCGATGGAGGGTTACAACTTCGAGGACGCGATCATCGTGTCAGAGAACGTGATTCGAGACTCGAAGTTTACTTCGATTCACATCGAGAAGTACGAGGTGGAGTCCCGCGACACGAAGTTGGGCCCGGGTGAGATCACCCGAGACATCCCGAACGTGGGTGAGGACGCACTCCGGAATCTAGACGAGGATGGGATCATCCGTGTGGGCGCTGAGGTTGGCCCTGGGGACATCCTGGTGGGAAAGATCACACCCAAGGGTGAGACGGAGTTGACCGCAGAGGAGAAATTGCTTCGCGCGATCTTCGGTGAGAAGGCCCGAGACGTGAAGGACACGTCCCTCCGGGTACCCCACGGTGAGCGTGGCAAGATCATCAACATCAAGGTGATGACGCGAGAGAACGGGGATGAACTTTCCCCTGGCGTCAATAAGCTCGTACGTGTGTGGGTCGCTCAGACGCGCACGCTTTCTGAGGGTGACAAGATGGCGGGCCGCCACGGGAACAAGGGTGTCGTCTCCCGGATCATGCCGGTGGAAGACATGCCGTATCTACCGGACGGTACACCGATCGACATCATTCTTAACCCTATCGGCGTGCCGTCACGCATGAACTTGGGGCAGATCCTAGAGACCCACTTGGGTCTTGCTGCGCACAAGCTGCACTTCCGCGCGGTTACCCCGGTGTTTGACGGCGCTGACGATGACGACATCCAGAATTCGTTGGCCCGTGCGTGGTTGGTGGAGCGTGCGAACGCTCTGGGCAGCACGGTTATTCAGACCTCGTTCGGCACCGAGCCGGATTGGGCGAAGGCTCGGGAGTGGGTCGCGGAACGCGGGTACAACGCGGATCAGGTGTTCTCGAACGGCCGCAACAATACGGCGATGGATGCGTGTCTCGAACTATGGCTCCAAGATGTCGCCGACGACTATGTTGAGGCGACAGGCGAGCAGATCGACGCTTCCGGCTTGAAAGGGCCTGATCTGTACCAGTTTGCTCTTCTCGTCGCAAAGGCGATCAATTCTGCTCCGCCGATCATCGGCAAATCGTTGTTGTTCGACGGTCGAACTGGTGAGACCTTCGACAGTCCTGTGACGGTTGGTTATGTGTACATGCTGAAACTCATCCACTTGGTTGAGGACAAGATCCACGCACGTTCAACCGGCCCCTACTCTCTGATCACTCAGCAGCCACTTGGTGGTAAGGCCCAGTTCGGTGGGCAGCGTTTCGGTGAGATGGAGGTGTGGGCGCTTGAGGCTTACAGCGCGGCATACAACCTGCAAGAGATGCTGACGGTCAAGTCAGACGATGTCGTTGGTCGAGTGAAGACCTACGAGGCGATCGTCAAGGGCGAGGACGTCGTCCAGCCAGGCGTACCGGAGTCGTTCCATGTGCTGGTCAAGGAGCTTCAGAGCCTTGGGCTCGCGGTGGAGTTGCGCTACGAGGATGACCGAGCGGCGATCCCGTCGCCGAGGTTCACGTATTCAGAGGAAGAGGACGAAGATACGGCTCCTGAGGTCGCTCTGACTCCTCCCGGCGCCACTCCGTCTTGGGAGGCCGACTTCGAGCCCGTTGAAGAGGCCGAGGTTGAAGCGCAGCAGGAGGTTCGGATGGATCTTGGTGCTTACGCTCGACAGGCAGTTGAAGACGATGACAACGGAGACCAAGAGTAGATCAGGCTCCGTCCGCGGTAAGCGAATGACGCTGCGGGGGTGAGCCCCGCAAGGAGATTGCACATATGCCATCGGCGACCGATTTCAATGCGATCCGCATCTCACTGGCTTCGCCAGAGCAGATCAAGCAGTGGTCATACGGTGAAGTGACCAAGCCTGAGACGATCAACTACAGAACTCTTCGTCCTGAAAAGGACGGGTTGTTCTGCGAGCGCATCTTCGGCCCGACCAAGGACTGGGAGTGCTACTGCGGTAAGTACAAGAAGATCCGTTACAAGGGTGTCATCTGCGACCGATGTGGCGTTGAGGTCGCACGAGCAAAGGTGCGTCGCGAGCGGATGGGCCACATCGGTTTGGCCGCGCCGGTCGCTCACATCTGGTTCTCGAAGGGTATCCCCAGCAGGTTAGGATTGCTCCTGGATCTCACTCCTCGAAATCTTGAGCGCGTTCTGTACTTCGCTCAATACGTGGTCACGTCTGTGGACCCGCTGATGCGAGCACGCACGGCTGAGGCGATCGACCTGCAGCACGCGGAGCAGATGGAGTCCATCGAGCAGCAGTACGCGGGTCCCATCGCTGCGGTGGCGACCGAACTCGAGGCCCTCGGTGAAGGAGATGAGCGTCGTGCAGAAGTTGCGGCGAAGCATGTAGAGATGGTCTCAGCTTACGAGACCACGAAATCCGATGCCGAAACCGCCATGCAGCACGACATGGACGACTTGGACAGTATCAAGGCGCTCCAGTTGCTGACTGAGGCTCGATACCGGGAACTGAACGACAAGTTCGGCGACGTGTTCCACGCAGGAATGGGCGCAGAAGCTATCCTGGCGATCCTTCGCGAGATTGATCTGGACAGCGTGTCGACCGAACTCGAGAACGAGGTTCGAACTACCTCTGGCCAACGGCGCAAGAAGGCTGTAAAGCGAATCCGTGTGGTTGACGCGTTCCGACGCAGCACCAACAAGGCGGAGTGGATGGTGCTGACCGCACTTCCCGTGCTACCTCCTGACCTGCGCCCGATGGTGCAGTTGGATGGAGGGCGCTTCGCAACGAGCGATCTGAATGATCTTTATCGTAGGGTGATCAACCGGAACAACCGGCTGCGTCGTCTGTTGGATCTCGGTGCCCCGGAGATCATCGTCCGGAACGAAAAGCGCATGCTTCAGGAAGCGGTCGACGACCTGATCGATAACGGTCGTCGAGGTCGTGCAATCGTTGGCAGCCACAATCACAAGCTGAAGAGCCTGTCGGACCTGCTTCGAGGCAAGCAGGGCCGGTTCCGCCAGAACCTCCTAGGTAAGCGAGTCGATTACGGCGGACGTTCCGTCATCGTGGTGGGGCCAAGCCTGACATTGGGCGAGTGTGGCTTGCCCAAGAAGATGGCCCTCGAACTCTTCAAGCCATTCGTAATGAATCGGCTTGTGTCGCAGGGACTAGCGCATAACATCAAGAGCGCCAAGCGGATGGTCGAGCGGACCAACCCACAGGTATGGGACATCTTGGAGGAGGTCATCAAAGGCCGCCCCGTGCTGCTCAACCGTGCACCAACTCTACATAGGTTGGGCATCCAGGCGTTTATGCCGGTGTTGGTGGAAGGCAGTGCAATCCAACTTCACCCACTCGTGTGCGCGGCGTTCAACGCTGACTTCGACGGTGACCAGATGGCCGTCCACCTACCGCTATCACGCGAGGCCGTCCAAGAAGCCCGCAACGTGATGTTGAGCGTGTACAACATGCTCTCCCCCAGCTCGGGTGAACCGCTGGTCGCCCCCACCTACGAGATTGTTCTGGGGTGCTACTACCTCACGTTGATCAAAGAGGACGCCAAGGGTACCGGCGAGCGATACCGCGACTTCGCAGACGTAATGATGGCATTCGACGCGGGTCTGCTAGAGCTCCAGTCGGAGATCAAGATCCGCGATCTGTCGCAACCTGAAGGGTGGATGCCGACCACGCCAGGTCGGATTATTTTCAACGAGGCTCTTCCTGAAGAATTGCGTCGCTACAACATGGTCATGGACAAGAAGGCATTGAAGGATCTCGTTACTGAGACCTATCACTCCGCCGGTAACAGCGTGACCGCGAACGTTTTGGATCGGATCAAGACCATGGGCTTCCACTACGCAACAATCTCCGGGACGACGATCGGTATCACTGACATCAAGGTGCCTGAAGAGAAGGCAGGGATGATCGCGGTGGCCGACAAGAAGGTTGAGGCGCTTCAGGAGCAGTACGAGACCGGTCTGATCACGGACCGCGAGCGCGAAAACCGCACAGTCGCGGTTTGGCAGGGTGTAAATAACGCGATGGATGCAGTCCTTCAGAAGCATCTACCGGACTTCGGCGGCATTTACGTTATGGCCCACTCCGGTGCGCGTGGTAATGAGGCGCAGATCAAGCAGATGGCAGCGATGCGTGGGTTGATGAGCAACCCTCGCGGAGACATCATCGAGCTCCCGATCAAATCAAGTTTCCGAGAAGGGCTCTCGGTTCTTGAATATTTCATCTCAACTCACGGAGCCCGCAAAGGTCTCGCGGACACAGCGCTGCGGACGGCTGACTCTGGATACCTGACCCGTCGGCTGATCGACGTGGCGCAGGAAGTGATCGTTCTTGAGCAGGACTGCGGGACCGAGGGTGGAATCACGATCTACGCGGATCCGTCCGAGGAAGACGTAATGATCGCGCCTCTGCACGAGCGGATCGTAGGACGCGTATCGGCGGAAGCCATAGCCCACCCGGAGACCGGTGAGATCATAGTCGACAACCACGGGACGATCGAAGTAGCCGACGCACTCGAGATCGAGTTGGCAGGCATCAAGGAAGTCTACGTTCGGACTCCTCTTGCGTGTGAGGCTCCTCGTGGGATCTGTCGCGTTTGCTATGGACGTAGCCCTGCTTCGGGCAAAATCGCCAATATCGGTGACGCGGTCGGCATCATCGCCGCGCAATCCATCGGTGAGCCAGGGACGCAGCTGACCATGCGGACGTTCCACACGGGTGGTGTCGCAGGCAAGGACATCACCTCCGGTCTACCACGTGTAGAGGAGCTTTTCGAGGCGCGGACGCCTAAAGGTCGAGCGCGTCTTGCAGAGATTGACGGAGATGTCCTCATCTTCGAGGGCGGTGAGCTTGTCGGCGAATTCAAGGCGCCAGAAGATTCAGCTCAGGTTCTTGTGCCGCCGATCTCGACGGCGCCTGTAGTGCGCGTCGTAAGCCGCGTGCCGTTCACGGATTCCTACGGGGTTCCGGACACGCACAAGCTGGTCGCGAGGAAGGGCGGTCGCATTCACGCAGGTGAGCCTATCGCGACGCCTCGTGTCGCGGCGGCAAAGACAGCGGCGAAGAACGCAGGCAATGGCGACGACACGCTCCCAGAGCTCACCGACTTGCTCGCGCGTGTTTCGGGTCGGGTTCGCGTTGTTGAAGGCGGTATCGACATCGACTCTGCCGAGATTGAAGTCCGCGATCACGTGGTGGATGCAACGGACCAACGACTGCTGCGGACGGGTGACACTGCGGTGGCTGGACAGAAGCTGACATCGGGCGTCAAGGACCCGCACGACCTTCTGCGCATCGAGGGTGTCGAGGCAACGAGGCGTTACTTGGTCGAGCAGGTGCAGACGGTGTACCGCAACCAGGGTGTCTCCATCAACGACAAGCATATCGAGACGATCATCCGCCAGATCCTCAAGTGGGTGCGCGTTGAGACCATCGGCGACACGGACATGTTGCCGAACCAACTCGTCGACCGGATCCGCTTTCAGAGTCTAAACGCCAAGGTGATGGCCGAAGGCGGAGAACCTGCCACGAGCAACCCGGAGATCCTAGGGGTAACCCGAGCTTCGTTGAACACGGACAGTTTCTTGGCCAAAGCCTCGTTCCAAGAGACGGCGCGAGTGCTGACCGAGGCAGCTATCTTGGGAGAGACGGATTACTTGCGAGGGTTGAAGGAAAACGTGATCATCGGACGTTTGATCCCGGCCAGGCTCGATCTATCGCCGGAAGGTCGGGAACTACTTGGAATCACTCAAGCAGAAGCACTGGCGGTAGCCGGTGAGCCACCCGAACCTGAAGATCTCACGAACTTGATGATGGATTACCCGGGCGCAGAAGTGCCGATCGGTGAAGATCACGAGGGACATGACCATCTGACGCTCGACATCGGCGAAGACGAAGACGATGACGACGCCGAGGATCTGGGCGACGAGGACGATCTGGCTGATGAGCCAGTGGCCGAAGCTCCAGAAGCAAGTGTAGACGCGGGAGACGAAGACGCCGAGAGTGAAAGCGAATCTGACGAAGACCCCGACGAGGCGAGTCTTGAGGCGGTTCTCGATGAGGAAAAGGAAGCGAGCACTAGCGATGAGGAGCCCGAAAGCGGACTCTAGGCGCCTAGCGTCTCACGGTAGGGTAAAGATTCAAAGAGGCGGCCTCCGGGCCGCCTCTTTCTTTTTAGTCATCGGATTCGTCTTCATCACCGTTGATGGTCTGGGCCACGACGGCAGCAGCATCCTCAAAACGGCCTTGTGCCAACAGGTCGCGGACGACGGAGCTGCTGGCGACGGCCTGAACCGCCTCGCCGATCAGTTGTGCGATCTCACTGCCGCCTAGGCCATAGTGCGCCGCTAGTTGATCCCAGCGTTGATTCCAGCCTTGTGGGCAGGGGCTCGCACGTAAGCAGCACGGGATAGCGGGACGAAGGCCGTCGACAGTCTCAACCGGGGCTAGCAACGCGCGGCACACTGCGGTCCCTACGGTCTCGCTGGGGAGGCTTGGTTCGTGGGGTAAGCGCTCGCTCCAGCGATCCAATACTGTGCCTATCAGTCGCTCAACATCAGGCCATCGAAGGTAGGCGCTGCCTTTGGCCGCACCTAGCGATCTGACGATGGAGTCAACGGTTAAGCCCCCCACATCCAACTTCTGGCAACAAGGACTCCACGGCGCGCTCGGAGGCGTCAAGTCGCCAATTACGGAGCAAGTCGGTAGGCGTCGCCAAATCAGGGTGTGGAGTTGCTCGTGAAATCATAGTGGCACCATAACAGCGATGCCAGCATGGGCGCGGGGCGAATGTCACAAGGTAAGGGTCAGGCCCAGGGCAATGCAGGTTCGACCGCAAGTACCAGGAAGACAGTCGCGAGATACAGCAGCGAGAACTTATAGGCAGACAGTGTCTGCTTACGCGTGGTCTCACCGAACAGGGGCTTGGATCGCCGGAGCCATTCAAGACTCATCAATGTGGTTACAACGCCAAACCCGATTCCACCGAAGCCGGATACCACGGGCAACCACGCCATGACAAGCAGCAGAACGACGTAGAGCGCAATCTGTATCGCGGTCGCCCGTTGGCTCGTGACGGCAGCAAGCATCGGCACGCTGGCTGCGGCGTAGTCGTCCCGAAGCAGGATTGACAGAGTCCAAAAATGGGGGGGCGTCCAAAAGAAGACGAACGCGAACATGTAGAGGCCCAAAGCATCTATGGAGCCGGTGACGGCTGTCGCGCCGATCAATGGAGGGAAGGCTCCTGCGGCACCACCGATGACGATGTTGTTCCAGGAGCGTCGTTTGAGAAGAATGGTGTAGACGAACACGTAGACGGCAGCGGCGGCGAACATGAGCAACGCGGCGATGGCGTTGGTAAGCACGCCCATCAACGCGACGGCGGCGATCACAAAGGCCACACCCGTTGCGACCGCGAGCGAGGGGCGTAGTTGGTGGGCAGGCACGGGCCGCTGGCGCGTCCGCGTCATGATCGCGTCGATGTCGGCGTCCAGTCCTTGATTGATCGCGTTCGCTCCAGCAGCGGAGAGCGAGCCTGCAACGATCACTGCGATCAACGCAGCGGCGCTGAGCGCGCCTCCCGCGGCGGCGTAGGCTCCACAGACCCCGGTGAACACCAGCAACATGACGATGCGAGGTTTCGAGAGGGTGACTATCTGGCGTGCGATGGTGACCATCAGCGGGAGTCCCGACCTTTCAACGCCAGAAGCCACTGGGCGGCGATAGCCCACCAGATGAGGCTGGCCATTCCTAGGTGCATGATACGTAGGTACACGGGCAACGATTGCGCGATAGCTGATACGCCGATCCCTATCTGGAGGACGATCAAGAGTACGGCGGTGTGGTTCAAGGCGATCGAGAACTTCGTCCCGCGATGCTTGCGAAGCCAGACGCCAAGCCCGATGAGCGCGAACAGCAAGAGCGTCCCGGCGGTACGGTGGATGCCATGCATCCATGCAGCGTCCAGGGGGCTTCGGTCGTCACACAGTGGCAGTCCAGGGCAAGTTCTGCTGAGGTTTGAACTAACGATCGAGCCGCCAAAGAGAACCACTATCCCTGTGCAGACGGCGAACACTGAGGCGATCCGTACTCCAGGGTACAGACTGCCTTGGACATCCAATCCACGTATCGCGCCGGCGGTTAGCAACGTGAGCGTCGCCAAAGCGATGATGAGGTGCGCCAGGCGGACGTTGCCGTTGAGTTCGGTAAGTACGGTGATCCCACCCAACACCGCCTGAACGAGGATGAGCCCGAGAGCGCCGACCAGTATCTTGGCGAGGAGTGCGTCCGTAGCCCGGCCTGACCACGCGAACCAGGCTGATACGGCGACCATGAGCATGGTGACGCCAGCGAAGACACGATGGCCGAATTCGACGGCGGTGTCCCCTTCAAGGGTGGGCACCAGAGAGCCTTCGCATAGCGGCCAATCAGGGCAGCCTAGTCCAGAACCTGACGCCCGCACCCACGAGCCGTAGGTGATCAGGCCGATAGTCAGGATCGCCGCCGTAAGCGCGAGCCATCCCGCTTTTCGCGTTGTTGGTTCGGCCCGCCATGACGTCATCGCCAAATCATGATCCGTTCGCTCTTGGGTACGCCATCCCTAAGCATCCTGGAACTCGGAGTAGGAGAGGATGAGCATAAAAGCTAGGAGGGAAAGAGGTAGGAGCGTCCACAGGATCTCAAACGGTCGCGAGCCCAAGATTCCTCGTGCGGGATCCGGATCGACGCGCATCCTTAGAGCGGCGACGATGATGGCACCTTCCACTAGAAGGATGGCTGCGGTGACCAACCAAAATACGGCTGTGGACATCGGTACGTTGAGCCTTCCTCTGATCCTTGAAACACGAGTCATGGTACCTGAACAGGGTAGGGTTAGCCACGCCGTGACGGGTGTTTCGTGGGGGCCGCGACCTGTGCGAGAATCGCCGTCAAAGACATAGTCCATTCCCTGATTCCGGAGGCCGAACTACATGTCAATCATCGAAGAAGTGTTAGACATGCCTGTTGACGAGGGCAAAATGGCGGTCTTCACGTACCGTGAAGACGACGATGTACGACGGCCAGCCATCGTTCTGCTACACGACGCACATGGGCTGATCCGAGGGACTCTGGACATCGCGAGAGGGCTGGCGGCGGAAGGTTTCGTGGTTGCGGCACCCGATACGTTTCATCGTGCAGGGAGGATGATGACGGATGAGTCAGGGCTCGCTCAGCGGGACGGCATGCTGCTCCGCAAGGGGATGACGAACGACGGCCACCTCTCGGACATGAATCGCCTCGCGAAGCATCTGCAGTCTCAGGCTTACGTCACCGACGGGCCCGTGGGCGTCACAGGGTTCTGCCTCGGGGGTCGCATCGCGTTCCTGGCGGCCGCTCGTGGCGTTGGGTTCGGTCCATCGGTACTGTTCTACCCCACTCGTCTATGGCAACCAGATCCTGCGGTCCCTGATGCCCCTACCCCACTGAGCGTCGCGAATGTCACGAGCCCTATGCTGAGCTTTTTTCCTGAGCTCGATCCGCAGAATCCGACGGAACGGGTCGAAGAATTCGCCAGAACTTTTGTTGACGCACCTGTCGAGTCGGTCGTCATACCTAACGGCAAGCATGGTTTCGCGCAACCAGGCGGAGTCAATTTCCAGCCGGAGCGCGGGCCAGAGGCATGGCAGCGCTGCATCGCGTTCTTCAAACAGCATCTACACGTTGCTGCGGCGTAGGGAGGCGACATGAGTGGCATACGTGCAGTGCACCTGAAGTTGCAGTACTCCGGCACGGACACGCCCGCAGTCAATATCTCCGACTTGACCGTCGAACCGGGTGAGTTCATGGCCATCATGGGCGAATCGGGATCCGGCAAGACGAGCCTGCTGCGATTGATCGCAGGGCTGGAGACTCCAGACGAGGGGGACATATACATCGGTGGAGAGTGGATGAATGACACGCCGGTCGGGCGTCGCTCCGTCCAGATGATATTCCAGAGTTTGGCGCTTTGGCCGCACCTTAAAGTGATGGATGAGCGCGGCTACTCCAATCTGAGCTTCCCGCTGAAGGTTCGCCGCTGGACGCAAGCCCAAATCGTGGATCGAGTCAGAGGAGTGAGCAACCGAGTTGGACTCAAGGAAGAGTTGTATTCGCGGATGCCTAATGAACTGTCCGGCGGAGAGCGCCAACGAGTCGCGTTAACTCGGGCCATGGTGACGGAATCCAAGATGTTCTTAATGGATGAGCCCTTGAGCAGCCTGGACCCGATCAGTAGGCCGAAGATGCGAACTGAGATACGTCGGTTGCACGACGAGTTAGGTGCAACGACGGTGTACGTTACGCACAATGGGGTCGACGCCAGAGACATGGCCGACCGCATCGCCGTGATGCAGAACGGGCGCATCATCCGGGTAGGCACGTACGCCGACCTGACTTCAGCGACAGCCGACCCGTACGTGCGCTTGCTGCTGTCCTCGTTCTAGGCTCGTCGCCGCAATCTCCTACAGGCCGTAAGCCTCAAGGAAGCGGAGCCATATCTCGCTCATCGTGGGGTACGCGGGAACGGAGTGCCAGAGCGTCTCTAGCGGGACTTGGCCGACGATGGCAATGGTGGCAGCGTGTAGCAACTCACCAGCTTCAGGCCCAACCAGCGTGACACCCACAAGAACGTGGCGATCCTCATCGACGATCCACTTGGCACCGCCCCGGATCCCTCTGCCGCGGAGTGACACTCCGCCGACGTTCAACCCAAGCTCGATGGCTCTGATGTTCAGGCCCTTGGCAACCGCAGCGCTCTCGGTGAGGCCGACGGTGGCGATCTGAGGGTCAGTGAAGATCACGCCAGGCACCGCGACGTGATCTGCCCAAGCTGATGCTCCTTTGCCGAGGATGTGATCTCCGGCCTGCCTCGCTTGATACTTTCCCTGGTGGGTCATCATGGCGCGACCGTTGACATCACCAACTGCGTACAGCCAACCATGATCCACGCCGGATATCTGAAGCGCGTCGTTCACTTCGAGGGCTGCGGTTGGTTTCAAGCCGACCGCCTCCAGGCCAAGATCCGCCGTGTTAGGTTGGCGCCCGACTGCGAGCACAAGCTCAGCCGCGGTGATGCGCTCGCCGTTATCGAGTACGACTGTTACGCGGCTTGCATCGCGCGATACGGAAACGATGGCGCACCCCGCTTTGAGGCGGATGCCTTTGGCCTGGAACGCATCGTTGATGATGTGCATGGCGAAGGGCTCGATGCGGCGAGAGTCGTCGAGCGTGCGGTGCGTGACAACGGTGACCTTGGCACCTAGCGAATTCCACGCCTCCGCCATTTCAAGGCCGACTGCTCCACCGCCCAAGATGACCAAGGAATCGGGCACGTCTTGGCGAACGACGATGTCCCTACTATTCATCGGGCTCACGTCTTCGATACCATCGATGGCTGGAACGATGGAATGAGAGCCAGTCGCGAGAACAACGGCTTTGCGTGCGACCAGATCGAGCGTGCCGCCCTCAGCCAGGTCGACGCTGACGGCTCGTGGCCCTGTGAGGCGCGCGTGCCCGCGGACAAGATCAGCGTTCACGGACTCAACCCACTTCACCTGCCAGTAGTCGTTCCAGCCGTTGGCGAAGGCGTTGCGACTGTGGAGGGTTTTCGCGACATCGACGCTGCCAGTGATCGCATCGGCTATCGCCGGTACTGCCCGTGCGGCAGCCAATGCTTCGGCAGGTCGAAGTAAGGCCTTGCTTGGCATGCAGGCCCAGTAGGAGCACTCGCCTCCAACCAGTTCAGACTCGATGATGACGGTACTGAGGCCGCCCGGAGATGTGCGCCCAGCGACGTTCTCGCCCGCTGCTCCACCTCCGAAGATGATGACGTCGTACTCGATTGCCATTAGAGGGATCCTCCGTCAGCCGTCTCGCCGGTGAGGCGGTGGGTAGTCAATGATGTGATGAACGGCACAGCGAGGTGGTGCGTTCGTCATCTGTATACTGCCACTCCTAGTCGGGTTGAGAGGAAGGCTTTTCAGTGGCAGATTCGAAGGTGGAACAATCCAAGCTAGTGTCATGGTTCTGGGCGACCAGGCCGTTCTCGCTGTCAGCGTCAGTCGCGCCGGTGCTAGTGGGGTCTGCACACGCGACGTCTGTGGTGAGCTTCGACTGGCTGCTGTTCGCTGTCGCGCTAACGGCATCGATCGCGATCCAGATCGGGACAAACCTGACCGACGAGTATTCAGATCATCGCAACCACGGGGGGGAGGGGAAGCTGCTGGCGCCACACAAGGTGATCCAGCGCGGGCTACTTTCGGAACGAGCCGTGTTGAAGGGGATGATCGCGGTGTTCGGGTACGGGATCGCCGGTGGCTTGTTCATCGTGTCGCAGACAGGTTGGCCTATCCTGGCAATCGGCGTGGCGAGCGTGGCTGCGGCGTACCTGTACGCCGGAGGGCCGTTCCCGCTGGGCAACTACGGCCTGGGCGAGCCGGTCGTGTTCCTGTTCATGGGCCCCATCATGGTGATGGGGGCGTACTACGTACAGGCTGAGCAGGTGACATGGACAGCGTTCGTGCTGTCGCTGCCGGTGGCGTTCATCGTGACGGCAATCCTGCACTGCAACAATCTACGGGACATCAGCGAGGATCGGGCCGTTGGCAAGCGAAGCATCGCGGCGGCGATCGGCGTTGGGCCCAGCAACTGGGTGTACGCCGCGCTCATGGGCGCAGCGTACCTGTCGATAGTCGTGGCCAGCGCGACAGGGGCGATTTCGGTCTGGGCGCTGCTCGGACTGGCTCCCGCTCCGTTCGCGTTCGACGCCGTTCGCAAGCTGTTCGCGGCTGGAGACCGGCCTGCGATGAACCGGATCATGGTACGGAGTGCGAAGGTCCACGGCTGGACTGGCGTGACGCTGGCAGCAGGACTGGCGATCGCTAGCTTCTAGTTAGGACTTAGGGCCAACGAAGATGTCGTCCCCTTCGATACGGACCTCGTAAGCGGTTACCGCCTCATCCGCTGGAGGAGCAGTTGCCCGACCGTTCTTGAGGTTGAAGAACCCCTCGTGGATCGGACACTCGACCTCGCAGGTTCCTTCGTGCAAGTTACCTTCCCCGAGGAGGCCAGCCTCGTGAGAACACCAGCCATCTAGGGCGTAGTAGTCGTCGCCGATCCGGGCAATCAGAATCTCCTCGCCGTCGGCATTGGCGGCCAGTAGCCCGTTGCCGGGGAGGTCGCTCACGGAGGCAACTCTGACGAATTCACTAGGCATTTGGGACAGCTCCTTAAAGTAGCGCTGGGCAAGTAGCAATGGGGTCATGGTAGCAAAGCACGCTAGCGCCCGGGGAAGTTTGGCTTGCGCTTCTCGACGAACGAGCGAACGCCCTCCAGGAAGTCCTCGCTGACATCTGAGGTCGACTGCAGGTCGAGACGCGCTTGGGGAATCAACTCCAAAGCGCCATGCTCGATGAGATCCGCGATGACTGCTTTGTGGATACGGTGGGAGACAGGGGAGTTTTGCGCGATGTCCTCGACCAAGCCGTCGACGAAGGGGTCTAGTTCCGCCGGCGGGACGACGACACTGATGAGGCCCGCGTTGAGGGCTGCACTGGCGTCCATGAGACGCGAGCTAAGCAGCATGTAGCTGGTGTTGGCAGCACCTGCCAGGTGCTCCAGGCGGGAGAGGAACGCGTGGCCGATGGCGATGCCACGCTTAGCAGCAGGCAGGCCGATCTGGGCGGTGTCATCGCCGACGCGGATGTCGCCGTGGATCGCAAGCTCGAAGCCACCACCGATGCAGTACCCACGTAAGACGACGATGGAGGGCTTGCTGAGGTTGGCGAGAGCTTCGCACGCGCCCTCGACGGCTTCGCGGTAGTTGCGGGATTTTTCAGGCGTGCTGCGGGTTTCCTGGAAGTCCTTGATGTCGGCACCAGCGGAGAAAGCTCTATCGCCTTCGCCGGTGACGAGGACGACGCGGATCTCAGGGTCAGCGTCCAGTTCAGCCAGCACCGCGGGGAACTCCTGCCACATGTCGTAGGTGACGGCATTGCGTTGGTCAGGCCGGTTGATCACTACGGTCGCAGCTTGGCCCGAGCGTCGGACCAACAACTCATCGCTCACGTTCACGCTCCTCGTACTGTTTCATGACGTCCCGCATGGTGATGCCTTCTTCGATCTCAACGTCATCGATGTTGGCGGAGGCGGCGGCAAGCACGCTGAAGCAGTTGTCGCACTGCCACATGTTGTCGCGGTAGACCACGGGGGATGAGCACTCAAGGCACTCCATAACGTCCATGCCCTGACTATACCGGTGACGTGGTGTTCACGGCTACCGGACACGACCAGGCTGCGCCTGAAACGGGGGTTGCTAGCGGACGTATACTGCCGCGTATGAACAAAGCTGATCTTCCTCCGATCCCCGTAACTATCTGGTCCGATATCGTCTGACCGTGGTGCTATGTCGGCCTGGCCAGGCTGAGAGAGCTCGCGAAGGACTACAACATCGTCGTTACGGAGAAGGCGTACCTTCTGCGTCCTGATACGCCGCCCGAAGGGGAGGAGCGTAAGCAGCGACCAGGCGAGGCGCCGGGCGAGTTGTCCCCTCACCTCCAGGCCATAGCGCAGGACGCTGGGCTGACTGAGATGCGGCGACCGGATCGGCGACCGAACTCGCTGAAGGCTTTGCAGGCTATCGAGCATGCGAAGGGGTTCGGCAAGGGCGAGGAAATCAGGGACGCGCTGTACACGGCGTACTGGGAAGAGAAGCGGGACGTTGGCGAGATGTCGACCCTCCAAGAGATCGCAGAGGCGGTTGGGGTCGAGTGGCCTGGGCTGAAGCTGGCGTTGGAGACGAACCTGTACTTGGACACCGTTATGGAGGACTTCCAGGACGGGATGGACAACGGGTTCCAGGGAATACCGGCATTCATCATCGGCGATATTAAGTTCACGGGTGCTCAGCCTATGGAAGTGTTCCGAGAGGTGGCGGATCGTGCGGTCTCCCTTCTTGAGAAGGATCCGAAGGCGTTCGAGGGGATCCGCAGAGTTCTCTAACGAGACCTAGTCGAGGTGCCGGTGGAGGAAGGCCATGACCACCGGCCATGAGGTGGTGGCGGCGGCTTCGTTGTAGCGGGCCGCGCTGAAGTTCTGGAAGTCGTGGCCTGCTTGGTATGAGTGGAACTCGTGCTCGACGCCCAGCCTGGTTAGTTCATCATCCAGTTTCACTACGTCCTCCGGCGAGGGGTTGCCGTCCTCTAGGCCGAAGCTGCCCATGACAGGGCAGTTGATGCCGGAGGAGCGCTCGAAGGC